>Ga0272445_1002324_pt1 | contig 13184 bp, 10 predicted proteins | sample YNPCB0031_FD_194404 | JGI IMG/M metagenome (GOLD analysis project Ga0272445, IMG submission 194404) | Hot spring sediment microbial communities from Yellowstone National Park, WY, United States - YNP-CB-003-1 | ecosystem: Environmental > Aquatic > Thermal springs > Hot (42-90C) > Sediment... | reverse complement strand
AGGTTACAAGACCCGATCCCGCCAATTCCCTAAGTTCAGCCAAACGGTGTTGCCTCACGAGCTCGCGCAGAGCTAGTTCAATCACCTCGCTCTTGCGCTTCTTTCCGGTAAGCCGCATCGCCTCCCTGAAGAGTCCGGGATCCACTGACACCGTAAACCTCTTCATGGTGCACCTCCATCGCAGATCATGGTACACCGGTCAGTGGTGCACTACGAAGCTCTAAAAGTTGCGCCTAGGAGGGAGGAGCCCGCAAGGATTGCTTGACCCCTCGCCAGTATAGTGGCCGCGCAAAACCTGGAGTAAATGGCGCCCCTTCACCATTTGTAATGTGGGTAACCGCAAAGGCTGAAAAAACGCGACGAATAGGAGCAACTCGTCGCGGTGGGTAGTGCCCCACGGTGAAGTTCCTACTTCTGGTGGTACAAGGCGCTTCTCAAAAGGTTCCGTACTGGATTCCGCTTTGGGAGGATTTTCGCGCTTTTTACACTGCCTAAAACCCCATGGCTTCAAGGAGAATCTGATTGATTTTATGGACATCGAAGCGTTCTTCGGCGATCCTACGGCTTTCTTTGCCCATTCTTTCGATGAGCTCGGGCTCGTTTATGAACCGCTCCATAGTTGAAACAAGGGCATCCACGTTTCTAACAGGCACGAGAAAGCCATTGACACCCGGAATAACCGTTTCCCGGCAACCTGGGGCGTCGGTGGTGATGATGGGCCGGGCCATGGCCATGGCTTCCTGGATACTCCGGGGAACGCCCTCCCGATAATAGGAAGGAAGAACAAAAACGCTTGCCTGAGCCAAGTACGGCCTTACATCCGCCACATGCCCTGGCCACTCAATTAGGCCTTCCTTCACCCACCCTTCCACCTCCTTCTTGGAAATCGCTCCCGGATTAGTATCGAGTCCGCCAAGGATTATGAAACGTGTATTGGAATATTTCGCTTTGATTCGCCGCGCAGCCTCCACAAACTCCAAAACGCCCTTTTCCCGAAGAAGCCTTCCAGCAAACAAAAACGTGACCGGGCTTTTTACGGGCGGAGCAGGTTTAAAATGCTCTAAATCCACTCCAATCGGACCAAGCAAAAAGGCCTTTTCTTTGGGCACAAGGCCTTTGCTAATGAACTCCTTAAGATCGTCCTGGTTGAGGAAAAACACTTTGGTTGCTCGGGGTAGGGCTAAGCGATAAAGAAATTGAGCCATAAAGCGGACGAACCTGCGCTTTAGGCTTTCCTTTTCGCCAGTCTGAATGAAGGCATAACCAAGACCTTCAATCATGGCGAATCTCTTGGGTATCCTGGCAACCCAGCCGGCCAAAGTTCCATAGATCACAGGCTTTATGGCGTAACAGAAGAGCAAATCGGGTTTAAGGCGACGCAAAAGAAAGATCAGGAAAACGAAATCTTTAAGATCCCGGAGAGGGTTAAGGCCGGTACGGGAAAGGGAATAATCCATGGGTTTTGCGCCTAAAGCTCCCACCGCTTCTCTTCCGGTCTCGTCATAATCCGGAGCTAAAGCCAAGACTTCGTGGCCACGCTTAACCATGGCCTTAATGAGCTCACCCCGGAAGTTCAAAAGCGAAAAAGCTTGGTTTCCGAGAATAGCTACCCGCATTTAAGCACTTCCTCTAAAACACGGTCCAGGATCTTTTCCCATGTGTATTCGCTTACTACCCGATCTTGAGCCTTAAGACCCATCCGCCGAGCCCTCTCGGGATCGTCGGCCAACTCCTCAATTGCTTTAGCTATGGCTTTGGGGTTCTCCGGCTTCACGAAACACATTTCCTCTTCGGAGAAGAGTGCCCGTAGATTCGGTAGATCCGGCGCGATCGTGGGCCGGGCGAGCGCCGCGTATTCGAAAAGCTTCAGGGGTGCACCTGTAGAAAGCGTATGGGGCAGGATCGCAATATCGAACTCGGCGATTTCCCGAAAGGCTTGCTCGTGGGGTAAAGCCCCAAGCCAGGCAATACATTTCTCTAGCCCATATTCCCGAGCCAGGGCACGAAGCCTATGGTATTCCTCGCCAAACCCAACGATCTTTACCTTCCACCGCGGATCCTGGGGTGCGCCCAATTCCCTCAAAGCCTCAAGGAGCAGATCAACTCTGTGCCAACGGCTGAGGCTTCCTACGAATCCGATTATGCATACTCTCGGATCCGAAAAAGGAGGGCGGGCCTTGGTGAGTTCCATACCCATTTTAAGTAGCTCCGAAGAAATGCCGTTAGGCATAATCAGAATTTTTTCTTCCGGGATTCCCAATTTCACATAGTAATCCTTAGAAGCTGCGGATACGGTTAGAACGAGGCGCACGGATTGCCCCAATCTGCGCATGCAGTGCTTATGGAGAGCGGCAAAATGACCCAAACCGTGGAAAGCACGTTCTATAGCGAACGGAGCATCCAGGTGGGCTACTACCGGAGTTGTGGTCATTTGGGCTAAACGGGCACCAACGAAGTCGTAGATGGAAGCGCGATGAAAAACGAGGTCAAAATGCTCCTCAGCCAAAATCTTTTTTACCGTTCGGCTTAAGCGCCATTGCAAGGTGAGTTCAATGCAATCCCTCGCCCACCAAGGCAGACGGCGGGCAAAATTGCGAAGTCGTCCCCCGGTGGTGGAGAAATCATAAGGTCGAAGCGAGATAGGGCCGAGAAGCTGTACGCTGTGTCCCAGGTTTCGCAAGGCTTGAGCCATCTCTAGCACTTGTACAGCGTCGCCACCACGGCCAACGAGGCTGTAAGTAAGAAGGATATTCATCGCTTCGTTTGCTTTAAGAGCGACAACATGTTGAGATTCATCCTCAAAAGAATAAGCAGCCCGATGGAAATCTGAGGAACATACCAAAGCGCGTGGTTAACCAAGGCAAAACCCAGTGCGGTGTTTCGATCAACCCCAAAGGCTGCGAGAGTGGTTACTGCAAGCCAGTGATAGGTTCCTATGTACCCAGGCGAAGATGGGATCAGCCCACCAAGATTCAAAACAACAAGGAGAATTCCAAGCCTATGCAAGGAAAGATCAATATTAAAACCTCGCAGGGCAAAGAATAAGCTGACACCCATGAAAAACCATACTCCCAATGAGAGCCCCACCAGCACAATCCATTCTTGCCAGGATCTTTGGGTTACCAAACTGAGTTGAAGCTGAAGCCTTGTGTCAGCGAACCATTGCGAAATTTGGGCTGGTAAACGTGATTCTATAAAATTAAATATACGCGTCACGCCTTTACACCTTAACACTGCAATCAAAATTATCCCGCTCCCGAAAAGTACGCCGCCAGCTACGATTATTCCTATGGAAAAGCTTGGAAATACCGAGGCCGAAATGAAAAGTAAAAGAGCAAATCCAATAAGTACCGCCAGATCCATGAGCCGGTCCAAAACCACAGTCCCCACCAGATACACCTTGCTTAGCTCCGCCCTAGTCCCAAGAAAGATCGCCCGAGCAATCTCACCTAACCTAGCTGGCAAGATATTATTGACCATTAGGCCAACTAGTAGAGCAGCCACCACTGTGGCCCATCGAGCCTCACGGCGCCCAATGAGCAGCTGCCAACGACAGGCACTCAAACAAATACCTATCGCAAGAAAGAGGATAGCAATGCTCAATCTGCCAAAATTAACATTAGCTAAAGCGTGATAAGTGTCTCTCCAGCTAACGTTTCGAATCGCTAAATACCCGCAAATGATAGTAGTAACGACCCCAATGGCCACGAACCATTTTTTTGCCCTGTTCATGTTCGCCCCTAAATCAGCGTCCATATGTTACCCGAACAAACGAAAAATCATCAAAATAGACAACGCTGTCCTCGTGTGGGCTTGCATAAACTTGCGCCTGTGTAGCGTTATAAGGTGCAGTAACCCACATTTCATATTGCGTCCACTCAGAGTACACCTCCACCACTCGAATACTCGTGGTAAGAAACCTACTCTCCTGGTCAAGCCAGTTGATCTGGAGTCTCGCCTTTTGCCCTTCGATGTCCGCCCTAACATATTGCCGTAAGATATATACTGCCCCCTCTTCAACTGGTACGCGCTGGAAAAAAATATTGGTAGCTCCAAAACACTTTGCAGCTAGTTTTCCAGTCCGTGGACGCGAACTCACTACCAGCGGGTTCCCAGCAATCCCCCATGCAATTGGGACGCTTTCATGAAGTTCCTCAAAACTTGGGTTCTCAAGCAATTCTGATGACTCGACAAGCTTGACCGGTTCTTCGGTAAGTTCATAGACCACAACGTGGGCATCAGCAAATCTGACTATGAAGTGCTCCTTAAACCAATTGTCAGGCAAAGGGAATCGGATCGGAACTCTAATTAGATTCACAAGCAAGTAATTAGCTCCGAGTTGACGCAATCGCTCATAAAGTACCTTCCCGTTGACATCAGGGGTAAGTACGTCAGAATACCGTGCAACACCAAAATGGTCCCCCATAAAGACCCCTTTCGCAAAGAACGCCATGTTCTCATCATACAACGCGTACAAGACATAGTTACTTCCCTTTAGAGAGTTTAAGAAAGCATAAGCTTTATACGTTGGGAGACGGGATGCCAGAAATGCGTCTTGTTGCTGTGGCGAGACAGGAACGGGACCTAACTCCTTAAGTCTTTCAACCGCGTAAATCCACCCAGGACTTGCGAACAATGCCACACAAATGAGGGCAAAAAGGGGGCGCACCAACAGCTCGCCCTTTTTACCCCATAGCCGAATACGAGCTAACATTAGATCTAATGCCCAAGCGGTCGGAACACAAAAGAGCGGGAGCGCTGGGAGTAAGTAACGAGGGATCTGAGTGGTGAAAAACCAAAACCCAAGGAACGAGAAAGCGATAAGCAGGAGCCGTCTAATGGTTGGGTGGTTAATCCTCAGGAATCCAAGCGGTAAAGCAAGAAAAAGAGGTGAGAAGGGAGCTTCAGAATGGTATAAGGAAATCCTCATGGCAAGGTCATATGGAAGACGCAGAAAGTCTATCACAGATCGTCCCACTACGTGCGCATAAGTTAAGTCTTGCATCTGTCGTCGAAGATCGTCAGGGTTCCAAAGCCAATATCCAAACACATCACTCAAAAATGGCCACACGGGATTTCTGGCAATGACAAGGTTCCGCACATACCATGGCGATGCGACCAAAAGGAACGATAGTGCGTAAACTACTACCCCTCTGACAGTCTTTTTTTGAAAGGCATCAATGATAAGAAGTAAGCCAATAATTCCAGCAAAGAAGAGAGCTGTGTATTTTGTTCCTGCAGCGAACCCTGCAAAAGTTCCACATAAAATGAACCACTTCTTGTCATTTTCTCGTATTGCAATCTCGAAAGCGTAGATTGAAAAAAATACAAAAGTCATTAATGTAACGTCTATATAAGCCACCGATGCCGACCAAACGATGAGAGGATATGACATGATCATCGCACCTGCCCATAAACCACAGCGGCGGGAGAAAAAACGCTCGCAAAACGCTACACAACCCGCGAGAAGTACCACCAACATGGCAAGCTGCGTAAGCTGCGCAGAGACGGCATCAGAGAAAATGAGTGCTACTGTGAAAAGCATTTCTCCCAATTGAGGAAACAACGGATAACGCAAAAACTGCGCTACGACGAGACCTTGCGATTTCACGTAAAGTTTGGCAATGGGAAGATGATACGAAGTGGAATCCCACGCCGTCGGAGGGTAAAGAGAAAGTAGGAGCAATGGACCGAAAACAACCACTACTCCTAATAAAGCAAGCACCCCAATAGTGATTTGCCGTTTGCTAAGTTGCCTTACGCGCTGTATCCGGCTATAGAGCTCGTGTTCCCATCCCTGCCGTTTAGGGAAACTGACTGCAATTACAGCCAGCGCAACTATTAACAGCACGATTGGCCGGAGCAAGCCAACTGAGCCCAGGATAAATACCAACATTGCTAAGGTCCCGATCCCCAAAGCTGTGGAGAAAGCAAGCTTTTCCAGTAGAGAAGCATATCGAAACCATCGTGTTAGCTTTGCGCCGACTAGGTAAGAAACAAAACCTAGTGCCAACGCTATGCCAAACCGCGTTACTATAAAGGCAGTAAAGGTTCCGCAATACGCAAGAACTCGCAATATCTCTTCCATTGACAATGCTCTCACCGGATTTCTCGCTCCTGCTCAACTTGTCGCCGGCGAGCTTTTAGAGCATGTTTTAAAGTGAATTTTAAAATGCGGTAACCATCCCGAAAAGGGGACAACTTCGACTCTCCAATACGCGGATGACAAGGAATAGGCAGATTCGCAACCTTCAGTTTCATTAAGGCAGCCTTAATATGGATCTCTGTTTCGATAGTGAACCCCGTAGATTCGAGTTCCATTTTTAAGAGATGTTCTTTACGGATTCCAAAAAGCCCCGAGAGTGGGTCTCTGGATGAAACACCGAATAGGAAGCGGAGGAACATCCAAATTAAAAGATTCCCCAAACGATTGAGCATTCGAATGCTGCCACGTTCAAAGGCTCGGCACCCAACAACCACATCGTAACTGTCCAGCAAAGCTACGATGTGGGGGATACTAGATGCTGAAAAACTTCCATCAGCATCAATGAAAATGATTTTCCTTCCTCGCGATGCAGCTATTCCTGTACGCATAGCAGCACCTTTACCCTGATTTTCGGCATGGGAAATGAGACGACAAGGAAATCGCTTTGCTACCAAAGCTGTTCCATCTGTTGAACCGTCATCCACAACAATTATTTCAAAAGATGAAAGGGGTAAATGTGTAAGCTCATCTAGTACAATAGGAAGCCCTCTTTCTTCGTTGTAAGCCGGAACTATTATGGAAACCTCCACTTCACTGTTGTTTTTCATAACTCTTTTCCTCCCGATATTTGTGAGGTTCCCAGCGAATGCCCCACTTTTCTTCGAATTTTTTACGATTCACCTCAAACAATTTCATATATTCTTGTTCACCAAATTGTTTAAATGTTGCACTATGGTGGTGATGCACAAATACATCTTCGCAACAGGCTATCCTATAGCCTACTTGTTTAACCCGAAAAGCCATATCGTCATCCTCGAACATCCCCACCTCAAAACGTTCATCAAGAAGCCCTATTTCGTCAAATAACTTACGCCGCATCACGGCACAGAACAACGCTAGCATCTTAATCTCGAAAGTCTTCCCCTCGTACTCACGCGCCCTTCGCGCAGCGAATGCTTCCATTTCTTCAATACTTGAATAATTCACATCTATTCTAGCTTCGTTACCTATGGAGTTCGTCACTGGTCCCACCATCCCATTCCTGGGGTCACTTTCCAAATGACGTATGAGCCGGCCAAGCCAACCACGAGTTACGATTGTATCGTTATTAAGTAGCACGATGTATTCACCAGTTGCTGCAAGAATACCCTGATTGTTGCCCCGGGCGAACCCTTCGTTACGATTGTTAAAAATGAGCTTTACATTTTCATGTTTTTGCGCCAGTTGTTCCAGATACTCGCGGGTGCCATCTGTGGAGGAGTTATCGATAATAATTAATTCAAAATTCGGCCAAAGCGTATTTCGAAAAATACTCTCAATGCATTGTTTAGTTAAATTGAGATTATTGTGAGTTAAAATGACGATGCTCACCTTTTTATACACTTCGCGGATTACACCTTGAAGGTGAGCAAAACGTTTCTCCCAGGTATTTTGCTTTGCAAAGTCTTGTCTAGCTGCTATACGTTCTGGAGTGTTTTCTCGAAGTGCTTGTTCAATCTTCTCCACAAATTCCTTAGGAGCCTGAGCCAGATACACTAGACCCTCGGCTTCGTAAGGTACAAGTTCGGGCAATGGTGTAGATACTACAGGCTTGCCCGCACACAAGTATTCATAAAATTTGACAGGGTTCGTAGCCTCAGTCAAAGGTGTGAGCTTAAAAGGTATTATACAAACGTCAAAAGCGTGTAAATAAGTTGGAAGAACTTGATACGGTTGTTCTCCTAATAGATGCACATTAGCAAGGTCTCGAAATGGAACCAAATCAGCACCAAACGTGTTACCGATCAGTACAAAACTCCATGTAGGTCGCAGACGGGCTACTTCTGCAAGCAATTTTGTATCGAACCAATCAGAGATTGCGCCGTAGTAACCGATGATGGGTTTCGATAAAAAAGCTATTTGAGAAGGCACCAATGCGCCGCCTTTACTGAAATGATCAAAATCACAGGCGTTCGGTATCAAAACACAGCGAGGATTATAGCGTTTCTGTTTCCCTAACAATTTACGCGAAGTCACAATGATCAAATCGCTACCTCGCACAAGGTCTTCCTCATAACTGAGCATTTTCTCTTCATTTGTCGAAAATCCTGCATGTTCGTCCATGCAATCGTAGACTATTTTCCAACCAAACCGTTCGCGAAGTTGATAAGCTAGCGGCCACCAAAATGGTAAGTGAACTAGACAAACAGCTTCATTAATGCCATAGTCTTGACGCAAACGGTCGAAGGCTTTCAACCATTGTTGTAGAGTAAATTCATCAACTTTGTTGCGGTAGATATTTAACTCTCTAGGGCCAGGCAGTTGCACTTCTGCAATAAGCCTTTCGATCACTCTAACAATAGGATGGTGATCTTCTGAATTCTTGCTACTATTGAAACTGGTTGTCAAGTAGAAAACGCGATAATCGTTTTTTGCGAATTGTTTGGCAATCTGCTGAGGTCGTTGGAAACGGAACTTCCACTCAATGATGGGTAAAATAACAATATCATAGTGAGAGGTTTTGGACATTTGTGAATCCACTATTAGCTCACCACTTGACTTAGAATTTTCTGTCTGGCTTAGTAGTCCATGAGAAGGCTGCCAGAGAGACGGCGATTGGCGAAGGATCGACCTTTTAATCCAAGCCTTAACAGGCGGAGGAAGCCATTTCCGCCCGAGTTGCCACATATGCTCCCTAGCGAATTGGAATGCCTGTTCAGGATGCCGAATATACCAGTAAATCGCAATCAGCCTATCGGCAATGCGATAACGCTTCCACTTAAGCCTTTGGCTGAGCCGCTCCTGCTCAGCCTTAAGTTGAGCCACCTCTGCCTGGAGCTGCCCTATACTCTGCTCCCGCTCCCTAAGCTGGGCACTCAAATCCCCAATAGCTTTGTCTTTTTCTGCGAGTTCCTGGTGCAGCCGCTCCTGCTCAGCCTTAAGTTGAGCCACCTCTGCCTGGAGCTGCCCTATACTCTGCTCCCGCTCCCTAAGCTGGGCACTCAAATCCCCAATAGCTTTGTCTTTTTCTGCGAGTTCCTGGTGCAGCCGCTCCTGCTCAGCTTGAAGCCACTTCAAACGGTCGTCACGCTTGGAAATTTGCTCAAGCAGTTGGCGAACGGCTAATCTGTAAACCTCAATATCTGCGCTATCCCTTTGCTGATCAAACTCACTCATGGCATCACTCCTCGCTCGCAACAACTGAGGTAAACAGTAATTCCAACATATTCAGATCGGTAACTCTTAAATTAGCATCAGGCTCTGTCATCAACTTTATCACAAGGTCAAATACAGGCCACCTTCCTCCATTAACTCTCTCCAGAACTTTACCCATTGAATAAACGTCGCAAAAACTTCCATCGGGAACTCTTTCCGCACCTCCCAAGCCTTGCGGAGTAAAGTAGGGCATTTCTTCTGAAATCGCCCACCCAAAGTCAATCAGGACAGGTTTGCCGTCCCTTATAAGAATGTTATCAGGTCGAATATCCCGATGGGTGATCCCCTTTTGTTTCAGTTCACTTAGTAACTTTAGGCAATGCTGGACGAACGCAAGGAACTTAAAACTAGTATTAATTTGTTCTATAGCTTTCAATAAAGGCAAACCCTGAACTTTCTCAAGCGTAATAAGAGACCATGGGCCTTCCGACCGAACTTCCAAAATCCGCGGAAAGTAATCACTATCCAAACGTGAAAGGAAGTAGGCTTCCCGCTCTGCCAGATCAAGAGTGGCTTGCTTGTAGATGACGTTGCCTCCGTCATAGACACAGCTCCAGTATTCAATACCGTTGTAAGTTGCTAATCGCCGGCAGGAAATGATTGTTTCTTTAGGCATTAGGAGAGGCAATGGTCCCGAAAGGTCTATTTCGTGTTCGGTTTTGAATGCCACATATAACTTCCGTGTTGGCGAAACCTCGCCTACAACAGACCACCGTACAAAATACTGCGATAAGGCCCTTTCAAATGCCTCCAACGTGTAGGGCTCACGAACGTAATCTGTATTCCACTCGATGTGCCGGAAGAATTCAATCGCAGGATCGGCGGGGTCAATCCATTCTATGATAAGCATATACCTTGTAAGTTGGGATAGCTTTTTTATTATAGAATCCAGACTGCCAAATAAGGCTGTACAAGAATACACCCAATGAACCAATGCAAGTGCCAAAACAATATCAGCAGGAGTATCCCAATCCATAATGTTAGTTTTTACAACTTCAAGACCGTGAAACCCGATTTTATTTCGAGCTTCTTCTACCATCTCTATGTAAGCCTCATCCATATCAATCGCAACGGCTTGCTCTGCTCCGTTTTGTAGCGCCCAAAAACAGAAAAATCCCGCACTGGAACCAAGGTCTAAAACTGTTCTTTGTTTGAGGTATCTTGGAGTAAAGTAAGGGATAAGTATTTCTTGTTTTCTTTGCAAATTAACATCTTCACTCAATACTCGTATAGAATTTTTGGTGAGCACGTATTCCTGATAGCCATGGAAAATGGCCGTACCATCCTGGAGTTCTAGTTTTGGCGGGCGCGCATACTTATTGGGCTTATCACAAAGCGTAACAGGTTTTTCCTCCCGCATTATTCCTACTCCCGAAAGACGTTCCACCAAAAAATCTTTGTAGAACGAAGCCTCGTCCCAAGCCCGTAATTCGGCGGGGTTTCTGAGAAAACAGTGACCTTCTTTGAAACCATCCAAATGAGTATGCCATCCAAGAGCACGTTCTGCAGCGGTGAGAGTCTGACTAATTTACTCACTGTGCCACAGCCAAAGTCGATAGCATATTCACAACCGAACTTATGTTCCAGATATCCCGTAAATGGATACACATCAGGTTGACGAGTAATGTTGGGCACAAGATCAATAAAAGGCTCAGGGTTGTCACGTACTTTGTATCCTTCCTTGATGAAAAATCTGTCTATCCGATCCATGCTCTAACGAACCTGCAAATATTCAGCAAGGGCTTGTGGCCAAGGCCTTAGGTCGTCTAAACCAAGCCGTACAAGCCTTTCCCGTGCCAGCACCGAATACGCTGGACGGCGCGCCCTGGCCCCATACTCCGCCGTAGTCGTGGGCCCAAAATCCGGCCTTAGACGCAGGATTTCAAAAATTTTGGCCGCGAATTCGTACCAGGAACATTCACCGCTATTGGTGATGTGGTATAGGCCGTAAGCCTCGGTCTGCACGAGCTCTTTAATTTTCTCCGCCAGGTCTTTGGTGTACGTGGGCGTCAGAACCTGGTCGTTTACCACGCGGATAGGCTTTCCTTCTTGGGCCAAGCGGATCATAGTCTCCACAAAGTTCCCTCCCTTGGCTCGAGAACCAGCAACCCCATAAAGACCTGAAGTACGAATGACAAAATGCTTCGGACAAATGTTCCGCGCGAAGTATTCTCCTGTTAGCTTGGAGGCCCCGTACACACTCAGGGGATTAGGTGGATCATCTTCAGTATAGGGTTCCCTTTTTTGGCCATCGAAGACGTAATTTGTACTAATATGCACCAACACGCAATCGAGCTCCGCACAAATTTGGGCTAAGTTTCGAACAGCGAAAGCATTTACCCAGAATGCTTTAGAAACCTCTTCCTCACAATCATCCACGCGATTAAAGGCCGCGGTGTTGATCACGATATCAGGTTTTGCGTTTTCCAAGACCTTGCGAGTGTAAACGAAGTCACAAATATCTAGATCTGCATGGGTTAGGGGAATAACATGCCAGTCCTGCATAACCTTTACGAGGTCAGTACCGAGCTGGCCGCTTGCGCCAATGATCACTACCCGCTGCTTTCCCTTAGCGCCCGCCATACACCCGCTCGTAATAGGTGAGATACTCCCCAGTTATCACGCTTTCCACCCAGTCCTGATTCTCAAGATACCATTTTACCGTTTTCTCTAACCCCTCTTCAAAGCACACCTTGGGCCGCCAGCCGAGGTCACTCGCAATTTTGCTGCAATCCAACGCATAGCGGAAGTCATGAGCAGCGCCCCGAGGATCTTTGATGAACCTAATTCTTGTCCGCGGAGAACCGTAAAGGGCCACAGTATCTGGAACCAGGCGCTCCAAGATGTCGCAAATCATTTCCACCACTTCGATATTTCGTTTTTCACAGCCGCCACCAATGTTATAAATCTCGCCCACGCGCCCCTTCTGCAGCACAAGGTCGATGGCCTGGCAGTTGTCCTCTACGTACAGCCAATCCCGCACCTGCTTCCCTTCCCCGTAAACTGGGAGTTCCTTCCCGATGAGGGCGTTTCGGATCATAAGGGGGATGAGCTTTTCTGGAAATTGATACGGACCATAGTTATTGGAACTCCGCGTGATGATGACGGGGATACCATAAGCTTTATGGTAAGCCCGGCAGAGCAAATCAGCTGCGGCCTTGCTTGCCGCATAGGGACTGTTAGGTCTCAAAGGGGATTCCTCGGTGAAAAAGCCCGTTTCGCCCAAGGAGCCGTAAACCTCATCTGTAGACACCTGTACAAAGCGTTCCACCGGGTATTTTCTGGCTGCTTCGAGGAGTATTTGTGTTCCTTTGATATTGGTCTCGACAAAGGGCGAAGGGTCCAAAATACTACGATCTACATGCGATTCTGCAGCAAAGTTTACAACGGCATTAAATTTCTCTTGAGAGAACAGCTTATCCACAAGGGCTCTATCGGCAATATCACCTCTAACAAATTTGTAGCGCTCGTTCGCTTCTATCCCTTCGAGGTTTTTAAGGTTGCCGGCATAGGTGAGCTTATCAAGGTTAACGATTTTCCAATCAGGGTGATTTCTAAGGACAAACCTTATGAAGTTGCTGCCTATGAAGCCGCAGCCGCCTGTGACCAGGAGTTTCATTTTAAACCTCCGTAAACGAACTCATTCCAGGCCTCCCTCAAAGGAGGCCACTTTTTGTCCTTCTCCGACAAAATCGGGTCTTTTATGGGCCAGGTTATGCCTATATCGGGGTCGTTCCAGAGAATTCCGGCTTCATATTTCGGAGAATACTCATCGGTGGTCTTA
>Ga0272445_1002322_pt1 | contig 13192 bp, 14 predicted proteins | sample YNPCB0031_FD_194404 | JGI IMG/M metagenome (GOLD analysis project Ga0272445, IMG submission 194404) | Hot spring sediment microbial communities from Yellowstone National Park, WY, United States - YNP-CB-003-1 | ecosystem: Environmental > Aquatic > Thermal springs > Hot (42-90C) > Sediment... | reverse complement strand
CTGGGCTCGACAGGGTCTATGGAGTGTGGGTGATGCTAGTGAGCCCACAACGAGGCCCAGCCCCACTAACAAAAATACAGCTATCTACAGATATCACCAAGTACCGTTAGCGGGGAAACGCATCCTTGCACTTTAGAGCAGAAGGAGTAGAACACCAATAAGTTATTTTGAATTATAAAGTAATTCCTTTTTTATTTTGTTTTGAATATTAGAATTTATTAATTGAATTAAATAAGCTCTTCTTAATACATCTATTAAGGTGTATGTATGCTCTTAGGTGTTATGAGTGATAGTCATGATAATTTAGAGGCTATTTCAACAGCTCTTAAAATCTTTAGGGATGAAGATATAGAGATTTTAATACATCTTGGTGATATTATATCTCCTTTTACATTTATGAGAATAATAGAGTTTCCTGCAAAAATTATTACATTACTTGGTAACAACGATGGTGATACAGTATATCTTAAAGAAATAGCTGTCAAAGCTGGTGCTACAATTAAACAAAACATATATATTCTAAATATAGGTGGCAAAAAGATGCTTCTTGTTCATGGATTTGGAACAGCAGAGCAAACTAAAGAAATTATAGACTCCATCGCATTTTCTGGTAAATATGATGTTATTCTATATGGTCATACACACAAAGCTGAGGCTTATACTATTGGTAAAAGCCTTGTGCTAAACCCAGGTGAAGTATGTGGCTATCTAACAAATAAAAAAAGTGTGGCGGTAATAGATACCACAACAATGAAGTATAGAATAATAGAGTTTTAGAAGTATGAACACAAAAGAATTTTTAGCTCTACAATACTTTAACCTTATCAGGTGGCCGCGGTAGCTCAGCCTGGAAGAGCGCGGGACTGTGGGGCATAATGTGCAGAGATCCCGAGGTCCCGGGTTCGAATCCCGGCCGCGGCCCTTTAAATAATTTAATTATCTATAGAAGGGCGAAAGAGTCATGCCTAGATATACTATGTATAGAAAAGCTCTTGAAAAGTTGGGTTTAAAGCAGCTAGATGTATATAGATATAAAGATAAGGATGTCATAAGAACTTTAAGGGTTCAAGACGGTAGAATTTTTGTAATAGAGCTTCCAAAACATAGAGAAGAAATGAATATAGAGGAATTCGTAAATTATGTAAAATCTAAAACAACAAAATAGATGTTCCCCGCCTAACCGATCTCTCTACATTTCCATAACCTATTAAGGGTCATTTAGAGAGATGTGAGGTGGCGGGGCCATAAATTACTATGTTTCAGATCCTAAAAATATACAGTTGAATACAACTAATTCCTTCTCTATCATAAAGAGTAAGAATCTCTTTAAAAGATCCATAGTTAAGAGAAAAGAGTTTATGAGATAGTATCTATGTCTTGACTTGATTTTTAGTGATAGAACCTTTACACTACATTAAAGGTGAAGCTTTTTGGTTATGGCATAATATACTTCAATATATATGTTGAATTTCTACCATAACAATATAGCTTAATATGCTTCTTAAATTTATTTAAATATTGAATTAGCTAAGGTATAGTGAGTGGCCGTGGACAAGGGATATGTAAAATTTATTGATAAATTGATAGAAATATTAATTAAGTTAAGAATTAAAAATCTATTGAGTCCATTAATAGATATGATCTATCTATTCTATGAAAGATATCTCTTAAAACAAATAGCAAATAAAAATATGCCTATGCATATAGCCATAATACCTAATGGTAATAGAAGGTGGGCACAAACACATGGTCTAGATCCTATTGAAGGTCATAGGTATGGATATGAGAAAATGCGAGATGTTTTACAATGGATCTATGATCTAGGTATAAAAGTTGTTACAATATATGCTATGTCATATGAAAATTGTCTCTATAGATCAGAAAATGAAAAAGAGAATCTGTTTAATATAATTAGAAATGGCTTTGAAGAGCTTGTAAATAGCAATATAATTCATAAATATCGCATTAGAATTAAGGTTTTCGGAAAAATAGAGCTTGTAAGAGATGATGTCATTAAATATGCTAAGCTACTAGAAAAAGAAACCAAGGAATATTCAGATAGATACCTAAATATAGCGCTATGCTATGGTGGAAGACAAGAAATAGTGAACGCTATAAAAAATATAGCACTAGATGTATTAAATGGTAAGATTAAGCTAGAACATATATCAGAAGATTATGTAAGAAAATATCTCGATACATCACATTTAAAGAGTTTCTCAGAACCTGATTTAGTTATTAGAACATCTGGAGAAATGAGAATAAGCAATTTTCTTCTATGGCAAATAGCATATAGCGAGCTATATTTTTGTGATGTATTTTGGCCTGATTTTAGGAAAATAGACCTATATCGAGCTATCAGAGCCTATCAAAGAAGAGAAAGGAGATTTGGAAGATAAAATAATATTACACTTCCTTAACTCTTTACAATTAACAGCCTTGTTCTGCTTGAGTCCTCAACAGCTGCCCATGACCCCACAGAGGTATATAAAACCTTGCAGGCAAGGAGTTCAGCTCTTATATAGATTCACATGGTTTGATATGTTTTCATTACCTCATCTCTATTCCCCCTGCATCCCACTCGGGGCTTCATTGAGCTTGGGGTGTTGGGCTTAATAGCCTTACCCATATATCATGGTGCTTATTTGAGCACAACACCACAGAGCTCCTATCTGAGTTTATTGGGTTATCACAGGACAGATTATATGGAAACAAATAGTAGAAACAAGAGTATTTAAACTTCACTTAGCAAGAACCAAAACGCTAAATATTTGCAAATATTCATATATATTTAAACTTATCGTCATGTCTATAACTGCCTTGAAATCCTCAAATAGTCATAAAAGTCCCTAGCTAAGAATTTCCTAAAAGAAATCTTTGTACTTTATGATGAGGAAGAGGTAGTGTCTCCTTCTAATGCTATATATAAATCATATAGTGAAACTCTTTCACCTTTGTTAAGTTTTTCTAGAGCGTTTCTTTTCTTTTCTTTAATTATTTTTTCTTCAACAGATTTTTTACTTTCAATTTGAATTCTTTTAATCTCACTTAGTATTTCGATATAACGTTGTCTCTTCTCATTTATTGAATTGATTGTAGACTTGAGTCTTTCTTTTATATCATCACGTTTTTTCTTAATCTCTATGATGTCCTTGATTAACTCAGTAATAGCTTGTCTAATTTTGTTTCTTTCTTCTTTCATTAGAGCGATATTATTTCTGCAATCATTTAAATCCTTATTAACTTTATTCAATTCCTCTCTCACATTATTCACAACATTCTTTATTTCATCATATTTTTGTATAAGTTCAGAGTACTGTTTTTGGTTTGTAGCTATTGTTTTAAACATGTATTCTAGGTTTGTAATTTCATTAACCATTCTCTCTTCATCTTTTGGATCAAGATATGGTGTTGTTATAATGGTCCATTCTAATTGTTCAATTCGTTGTTTTATTTCATCTAAACTCATATGTATTTTTATAGGCTGAAGCTTCTTAAGCTCTATTGAAACTTCCTTCAATTCATATAATTGATTTTTCAACAAATTTTTCAATTTAATTGATTTTTCTTTAAGCTCATTTAGCTTCTGGTAAAGATTATTTAATTTATTTTTAACATTATTCAATTCTTCTTTAAGTTTCACCACTTCATTGCGTTTCTTAGACAGCTCCTCCCTAATGTTGCTAAGTTCTCTTCTAAGGTTATCTCTTTCAACAATAAGAAGCTGAAGCTCTTCCCTAATATTTCCTAATTCCTTTTGAAGAACTTCTATATCTTTTCTCTTGTTAGACTCATCCATAATGAAAACCTTTACTTATTGTTTATTAATTTTCTAAAGAACTTCACTAGGTTCCTCAGTATAAAAATCTTCACCACCTATTAATATCCTCTGCACTAATGCATAAAGCTCATCTAGACCTTGCCCTGTTAAAGAAGAAACTAAAGTAAAGCCTCCAATATTAAATCTCGCTATAATGTCTTCAAATGCTGCTAGTACATCGCTATACTGTGTTACAAATACAGCGTCTTCTTTTCTCATATCTTTAAAAATCTCTAAAGGATCTTCAATCCAACGCATTAAATCTTCATATTTTTCCTTAGGCAATAAGTCAGTTTTTGTTATAGTAATTATCTGTGGAAGTTTATGTGAGATTGATGCAGCTAATGCAAGCATAATAAGTGAAAGAAATGTTGAAGGTTTTACTAATATTGTTGATTCAATTAAAAACAATGCTACTGTTTTATCATTTAAAGCTAAGGAATTCATTACCACAGGTCCAGCTGATCTAAATGCAAATAATTCCATTTGGCCAGGGGTATCAACAACGACATAGTTTGTTTTTAGTTCATCAATTTCATTTCTAAGATTCTCAACAAAATTTATTGAAAGATCTATAGCGGCTACTAATGCTCCGTTAGGACCCAGGTTATATTTCTTCATTACTTCTTCAACTGTGATGTAGTCTCGTATATCTACATCAGGTGTATATGGAAGCCATTCAACAGCTGGGTCAAGGTTTACAATAGTAACATCCATTCCATGATCAATTAACCAGTTTGTAAATGAATATGTTAAGTAGCTTTTACCAGAACCTGCAGGCCCTAATATAAATATGAAATACATTTTCTCAACACCCCTTATACTAATGGTATATCTAGCGGGAGCTTAACAAGTTTCTTAGACATTGAGTTAACAAGCTTATATCCACAAAATATACATTTTCCTATATCATCAATATTTACTTTATATACTATACCACCTCTTCTAATAATCACAATGTTTTTACATCTTGGACATATAGTCGAAGCATTTTCAAATACCTCAGCAGTAGGTATTTGTATTAAAGGATATTCTTCTCTTAGTCTATTAATTAGATTAATATCAAATACTTTATACATATTATTAATGAGAACTATATTTATTGGAATATCATTCTTTTTAACAATATTAATAACATTTTTGAGTGTATTAATCAAACCCAAATTATTCTTACCACCCATAACAACCACTGCAACTTCTATGTGCTTAAATTGAACAATTGAAGAATGCATTATATTCATTAAAGATTTTGTTTGCAATTCTATATCACTATTCAATACAATTTCAAACAACGCTACATCAATGAAATTGGTCATTGATATAAACCTAGAATTACCCTCAGCAATAAGTGGATTAATTTTAAAACCCATAGCAATACTACTCTCATCTTTAATTCTCTTTACATCATCATAACTTATATAGTTATATGGCTCTGCTCCATGAAGAAAAATTATATCTACACCATATTGCTTAGCCAGTTTAACAATAATTTGAGGATTGAATTCTATTAACCTAGCACTTCTTCTACCAATATTTGATTCCCATGGACATGAATCACAATTAAGAGGACATTCAATGAAATTTAACACTAGTGAAAGCCCACCCACACTATAAAGCGATAGAGGTATTTTTCCAGTGTTTGTTAATCTAATTGATGAAAGCATTTAAAATCCCTAGACATATATTATTTAATACTACATTAACCTCACTAATATGTATAATACAGACTCTATATAGTGATACAACATGCTATTTTTATGTCTTTCAGGTACACCTAACTCATTAGCTAAAGGATTTGAGGATAGATGCAGATGGAAAATAGTTAAACCAATAACTAAAATTTTTCCTGATGGTGAACAATATCTTAAATTGCCCGATTTAGAAACACAAGACGTAGTTGTTATACAGTCGTTGTATCCTGATCAAGATAGAAAAATCATAGAGCTGTATCTAGCATTAGAAGCTGTTAACGGTAGTGGGGCCAAAACTAAATTTGTAATATTACCATATACTGCTTATTCAAGACAAGATAAGAGATTTTTAAAAGGAGAACCTATTAGTGTTAGAGCACTATACTTAAACCTAAAGTTACTTGGTGTAGATACTATTGTCACTGTAGATGTCCACTCTATACAATCATTATCATCTCTAGGATTCAAAGTATTTAATATTATGCCACATACATATATGCTCAACACCATCAATGAAAAAATAGACCTTGTATTAGCACCCGATAAAGGTGCTCTTCCAAGAGCCAAAGAAGTTGCAAAAAATCTTGATATACCTTATGACTATATAGATAAATTTAGAGATAGAGTAACAGGTGAAATAAAAATAGATCAGAAAGAACTCAATGTCAATGGAATGTCCATAGCAATAGTTGACGATATTATAAGCACTGGGGGAACTATAGCTAAAGCTGCCCAAGCTCTTTATCAATCAGGTGCTAAAAGCGTTATTGCTGTAGTAACACATTCCTTAATATCGTCAAAATCCATAGAGGTTCTATCATCAGCAAATATCGATAAACTTGTTACAGCAAATACTATTAACTTGTCCATAGACCTGCCTAAATGGATCTATGTAATAGATATAAGTAAGCATATATGCGATGAAATTACCAAATGGGTACCATGTTAACCATGTATATTGCAAGATTATCTAATGAATTATTATCATTAGCAATCTCAGAGTTTTTCTCTATAGTAAATGCTGAAAACATAGAATGCAATATACATAAAAGAATAGATGAATTCATATTTTTCAAATCTAGTGAAGACCTAATCAAGTTATTTATTATACGATCTGCTCTATTAATTGAATTAGGTAAAGTTATAGACATATTATCAGAGGATAATTATTTATATGAAACTATAAAAAACTATATAGATGTAGATAGTTGTATAGATGTAGATTCTATTAGAGGATTCGGAAAAAAGAATGCATTTCAAATACAAAAACTTTTCTCGTCTATGGGGATTAGATGGAGAAAATGTAAAAAAAGAATAAAAATAGCATTAATAGCCGGGTTGGCGATAATTTATGAGGTTCTATATAGAAGAAAAGAAGTTAAATTCTATGATCGTGAACCTCATCGCAGACCATGTTATAGACCAGGTACTATGAAACCTATTTTAGCAAGAGCTCTAGTTAATATTGCTAAGGTTAGTAGTAGAAGGAGAGAGCATATATTAGATCCATTTTGTGGTGTGGGAGGGATAGCCTTAGAGGCTTGCAATATGGGTCTTCAAGTCACATGTATAGATATTGATAGAAAAATGATAGACGGCGCTAAAATTAATAGTAATGCATATAGCTGTGGAGATAAAGCTGAATTTATTCAATCAGATTCACTATACAATATATTCAGAAGTAGATTCTTCAATGCTATAGTTACAGATCCTCCCTATGGCATTCAAAGCGTTCCTCGTTCACAAACCTTACAGAATTTAATTGAGAGATTCATCTATAACTCTTACGAAGTAGTTAAAAGAGGTGGTCATATAGTATTTGCTATACCTATACATTTTGAAAACTTCATTGATATGCTTTTAAGTAATTTGGATGCCATTATTTTAGAGAAACATTTAAATAGAGTCCATGGATCACTTACAAGAGTGATATATGTTATAAGAGTGTAGCAAATGAGAAAACCTCAAATAGTCTTTATCGGTACAACAGCTTCTACTCCTACATACACAAGATATTCTCCAGCTATATTGATATGTGGTATTAAATCATGTGTACTTCTAGATGCAGGTGAAGCTGCACAGATAAATTTAGGAAGGATAAGTATGGATTTGCTAAAGATAAACGTGATATGTATAACACATATGCATGGAGATCACTACTACGGTTTAATGCCAATTATAGACACAATGTTGATGAGGTCTATTACGCAAAATATGCAAAAGCCCTATACTATTACAATATTAGGTCCAGAAGAACTTTGCTCGATATATTTAAAACAGTTTTTTACATCTAGTAATAAAACAGAAAATAGTTATGAGATATATAATAGCGATGTAGCTAGGATAGAATGTATTGATGCTGAAAACTTAGCTAATAGCAAGAAATATATTCAGACAGTTAACGGTGATATCCTTATAACATCTATTCATATGAATCATGGAGATGTTAAAGCATATGGCTATATTGCTAAAGTGAAAGTTAGTGAAAAATCGGATAGATTTATAACCATATTCTATTCCGGCGATGGTATATGTAGCAATGAATGTTATGAAATAGTAAAAAAACAAAATCCTTGTATAATTATTCACGAAGCTACATATATGGATTATAAAGACGATAAAGCTAAAGCTTATCAAACTTTCCATGCTACAATAGGAGATGCTGCACTTTTAGCTCAGCTTGTAAAAGCTAAGATACTTGTTGCTACTCATATAAGTTTACGTTATAGTTTTGAGTGGATTAGAGATTATATCTCTAGAGCTCGAAGGGTATTTGATGGTGATATTTTTATAGCTGAGGATCTTGCAATGATTCCATTAGATAGAATTGATTGCTAGCCCTTCTTCTATGTATCTTTTGGAGGTTCTATCTCCCATAATGGCTTACCATGAGATGTTTTTGGTGCTAGCCAATCAACTATCTTGTTTACCTTATTACTTGTAATCATTATGGTTATAGCACCCAATGGACTTTCACTATCATTTTCAACAAAATTAACTATACCTTGAAATGCTGCCTGTTTATTTAGTTTAAATTCAATTGTATTACCTTTTAAATTCTTCAACATAGCACTTCTTGCAGTATCGAGAATCCTTTGTCTTCTTAATATCTCATAAAATTTTCTTAAAGATTCTAAACTGTTTTCTTCACATATTATTATTTTTCTACCTCTACCTACATCTTCCAATTTCAAATTTCTTACAACTATGATGTTTTTTATAGCTCTAACTACTTTATCTAGATCCTCAGTAGGTCTAACCTCAGCTTCAATTCTTATGTACACCAATTTAAATACACACCAAATAACAATTCTCTTACATTACTTATAAATTCCTCATATGACTTTTCATTGATTATAACCATATCAGCTAATGCTATTATGTTTCCCAGCCCCCATGAAAGCTCCTCTAGATCCCTTTTCTTAAACTCTTCCCATGTTTTTGGATCCCCTGATCTACCTCTGGTAATAAGTCTTTGAAATCTTGATTTAGGGGATGTATGTATAGCTAGCACCATTACCTCAACCTCTATATTGCATCTAAGATATTCTAATTCATCAAAACTTCTAACACCATCTATTAAAATAATGCAATGTCTATTTATAGCATCCTTTATTTTTGGAATTGCAAGTTTCATTATTGCATCATTTCCTAATATTTCCCTAAGTTGCTTAGCTATCCTCAATAAATTCTCTAAACTTTGTTCTAAACCTCTTCTCGACACTTCTTCTCTTACCACATCACCTAAATTTATAACCGGTATACCAAGCTCCTTAGCAACCATGGATAGTGTTGATTTCCCAGAGCCTGGCATACCAACAACTACTATAGCTAGTTTCTTGCTATGCATCGTTATAGCCTTTATATAGAATACTGAGCAGATTTTAATATTTATTAATAGTTATTTACTCTTCAAAAACCTAGTAATATAGGGATGAACAACATGGAATTTAAAGTTAAGGATATAGCATTAGCTGATAAAGGAAAAACCCAAATAGAATGGGCTAGCAGACATATGCCTGTACTTAGTTTAATCGGTGATGAATTTGAAAAATTGAAACCTCTTAATAACATAAGAATAGCAGCAGTGCTACATGTAACTAAAGAGACAGCTGTTCTTGTAAAGACATTGTTACGTGGTGGTGCAGAGGTATGGTTAGCTGCAAGCAATCCCATGTCAACACAAGATGATGTAGCAGCTGCATTAGTTTTAGATGGTGTGCATGTATTTGCATGGAGAGGGGAAACACAAGATGAGTATTTTTGGGCTATAGATAAAATCATAGAATGTGAACCTCATATTGTGATAGATGACGGTGGAGACCTACATGTCCATTTAAATACACAGAGAACAGATATAGCTTCTAGGGTTTATGGAGGAACCGAAGAAACAACAACAGGGGTTTTAAGACTAAAGGCTATGGAGAGAGACAGGGTTCTGAGATACCCTGTTATAGCTGTGAATAATGCGTTAACAAAATATTTATTTGATAACAGATATGGAACTGGTCAAAGTGCTGTAGATGGCATTCTACGGGCAACAAACATATTATTAGCTGGGAAAACTGTTGTTGTTGCGGGCTATGGCTGGGTTGGAAGAGGAATAGCATGGAAAGTTAGAGGAATGGGTGCACGTGTAGTAGTAACGGAAGTTAACCCGGTTAGAGCTCTTGAAGCTCTCATGGATGGTTTTGAAGTTATGAAAATGAATAAGGCTGTGGAAATAGGTGATGTATTTATAACTGCGACTGGTAATATAGATGTTATAACAAGAGAGCATTATCTAAAAATGAAAGATGGCGCTATCTTGGCAAATGCTGGACACTTTGATGTTGAGGTTAGTGTAAAAGATTTAGAGGAGATGGCGTCATCTAAAAAAGAATTAAGGGATTGTATAACTGAGTATACTCTTCCAAACAATAAAAAGTTATATCTTCTTGGAAGAGGCAGATTAGTTAACCTAGTATGTGCTGAGGGTCATCCAAGCGAAGTTATGGACATGAGTTTTGCAAATCAAGCACTATCAATTAAATACATTGTTGAAAAGCATAACACCTTAGAGAAGAAAGTATATGATGTACCTAAAGAAATAGATATCAATGTTGCAGAGCTAAAGCTTAAAGCAATGGGCATAGAAATTGATAAACTTACAGAAAGCCAGAAAAAATATATTGAAAGTTGGACTCTCTGACCTCTCTCACACAATAAGAACCCTCGACTATTTTAATATATTAGGTATTAACTCATATTTAATAGATTTTAAATGATATTTTAATTTCATATATTTTTATTCATTAAAATTCTACCAATAAGTGATGCTAAACGATCTGCAGCTCTTAAGGGGTATGGTTCTATGTATGTTTTTCTGGTTTTTTCTATATGTTTTGTTATTTGTTTTGGTGGGAGTCCTAGTGTGTATATCTTTATTTTTGTGCCATTTATTTTTACTTCAAGGCTTTGTTTATATATTTGTTCTATGATGCTATATCTATATTTGTAGTCGTTGAAATGTTTTTTAAGCGCTTTAAATATTTTATATAGGTCTAGCTGATGCCTAAATATAACAGCAAGAGATGTGTTAAATATGCTATATAGCCTTCTAGGATCTATAACATTAAACCCTGCATATGTCACACCATCAAAAAACACTATATAGATAGGATAAAGTGCTAGCGCCCTAGAAATTATTCTACTAGCAGATACAGTACCATCCAAACCATCAATAGATATCCCATCTATAAACAAATCTACAAACCTATCCCTACATGTTACAATGCCTATTAAAGCTGTTTTAGCATTTCTATTCAATCTCTTAAGATTAATATCGAAATATCCATCATCTATCCCTAGATAACAAGGAGTCGATGTAGCTATCTCCTCGGAGAGCATTTAGCACCACATCTTCAGGAACTGCTAAAGATATCATTCTTGTCTTACCATATCTTCCACGGCTTATTAACCTAGCTGTTATTATTCCTATCATATCGAGTTCGCTAATTATATCGCTAACCCTTCTTTGAGTAACGCTTTCAATACCTAGCTTTGCACACAAAGCTTTGTAGTGGATATATACCTCTCCTGTTGATGTCTTAGTATTATTTCGTGTGAGATTATATATTGCTAGTAATACTAGTTTACTGTGAAGAGGCATTGTTGAAATTACCTCACTAGCTCTATCTCTTTCTATTTCTTTTAGAGCTATATATACATGTTGTATAGATATTGTCTCTACACCTTCTCTTTCTGCAATTTCTCCAGAAACTCTTAGAAGATCGAGAGCTCTTCTTGCATCGCCATGTTCACGAGCTGCTAAACTTGCACATAAGCTTATAACAGCATCGTCTATTGCTTTTGGATTAAACGCCATTTTTGCTCTTCTTTTAAGTATGTCCTCAAGTTGAATAGCATTATAGGGTGGGAAGACGATCTCTATTTCACCAAGGCTACTTCTAACCCTTGGGTCTAGATCTTCAACAAGTTTTAAATCATTTGTTATACCGATTATCGATATCTTTGAATTTGTAAGATCATCACTACTTCTAGAAAGTCTATATAGAAGTTCATCACCTTGCTTCTTGATGAGAAAATCTATCTCATCTAATACAACAATCATTATAGAGTTTCTAGAGTCTAAAACTTTAAGAAACCTTCTATATGCTTCAGCTGTTGATATTCCTGTAAATGGTAACTTTAAACCTATACATTCACCAAGTCTTACTATAACACGATAAGTTGTATCTTCTTGCCTTGTATTTACATAACATGCCACTATGTCAGAACCTATCTCAATAGCCTTATTATATAATCTCTTTAAAACGTATTTTGTTACAGCAGTCTTACCTGTACCTGTTAATCCATATATAAAAATGTTGCTAGGTTTTGAATTCCTTAGTGCAGGTGCTAAAATAGCCCCTAACTTAGATACTTGTTCTTCTCTATGAGGTAGTTCTGTAGGTATGTATTCAGGTCTTAATACATCTCTATTAATAAATATTGTAGACTTTAATGCATAGCTAAATACTTCTTCTAGCTCATCCATATACATCAGCATTTTTATTCCCTATAAAACTATATATGTACCAAAATGATTTAATTTGTGAATAATATAAAAAAGTTGAAAAACACTTAAAACCTAAAAACATATAATTATTGTTTGTGGGCCGGTAGCTCAGCCTGGAAGAGCGCTCGGTTCGCACCCGAGAGGTCCCGGGTTCAAATCCCGGCCGGTCCACCAAATATATATTGCTGATTTTTAAGTCGAATTAGTAAATAAATTTATAAATTCAGATATAGTTAGTATTTTATGGCTTCCAGACACCTCGGAAACCGAGGAGAATGAAGGGAGGAGCCGAAGGGGTCGAACACACTACATATAACCACTTTTTATATTGGATTGTTCTCTGTATTTGATCATTGATAAACTAAAAACATTTATTTCTATTTATTAAGACCATAGATCTCTATTATAGCTATAATCAATTATATCTTATATATAGTTTAATTTATTAGCTAATCTATTTATATATCAAGGTTGTTGGGGGATATAAAGAAGTGGAATGCAATTTTATTTCTACCTTGTATATCACGACTTAGATTGAAAATGGAGATATTATTTTTATTAAAAAAAGGTATTTTGTTATAGTCCGAATATTATAAATGGTATTAGAACTGATGATTAGAC
>Ga0272445_1002321_pt1 | contig 13194 bp, 20 predicted proteins | sample YNPCB0031_FD_194404 | JGI IMG/M metagenome (GOLD analysis project Ga0272445, IMG submission 194404) | Hot spring sediment microbial communities from Yellowstone National Park, WY, United States - YNP-CB-003-1 | ecosystem: Environmental > Aquatic > Thermal springs > Hot (42-90C) > Sediment... | reverse complement strand
GATGCATCTCAATTTAGATATTAGCTTAGAAATTAAGTCAAGAGACTTATTGAGAATGAGGAAGACTATACCAATAATTAACTAGGCTCTTAAGTAGAAGAGTTAAATTCTGCAAGGAAGAATGGTATAAAGAATTAGAAGTACCATTGGATTTATTGAAATGTATGCCTCAACTATATAAAAAGGGATTTACAAAAACTTTTACTCATTTTTTTCTAAGAAAAATTTTGGATTCGATTCAAGCTTTTTTAAAACACTATTTATTTTATCTATTGAATATGGGGCTCCTCCTTGACCCAAATCTTTCTTCCCTCCTCCACTTCCACCCAATTCAATAGCTATTTTACGGCATATATTGCTTGCATCATATCCTTTATTTAGAGCTTCTTCATTAGCGAGCACAATTATTCTAACTTTTTCTTCCCCAGCTAATAGAATCGCAATTCTAGCTTCTTTAGAAAATGTTAAATTTGAAGCTAATTGTAAAAGATACTCTTGATCATCTATTTCTTCATAAGATTTTATTATTAAAACATCTTCAAATTTAAATGCTTTATTCAATAATTCATTTACTTTCAATTTAACTATTTTTTCATAAAGTTTCTTTATTGTTTTTTTAGAATCTTTAAGATCGGTAAATATTTCATATACTTTTTTATTAATTTCTTCGATTGGAGTTTTTATATTATTTGAAATATCAAAAATATTCTTCTCAATTTCTTGAATATATTTTAAAGCAGCTGATCCTGCTGAAAAAATTATTCTTTCAACACCATCCTGAATTCTTTCAGTTTTAATTATTTTTATTAATCCTACATCTTCTGTATTTTCACAATGCAATCCTCCACATGCTTGTGCATCCCACCCTGGAATTTCAACTACTCTTATTTCTCCTAATGGGACTTCTCCCCCTTGATATAATCTAAAACCATATTCTTTTTCAGCTTTATTTCTATTCATAAATTGAATTTTTATAGGGATTCTTTTAGCTATTATTTCATTTGCTAATTTTTCAATTTTATGTATTTCTTCAAGCGATAACCTTTTATGATGAGAAATATCCAATCTAGCTTTTTCAGGTTCTTTTTTTGCACCAGCTTGCCATACATGTTTCCCTAAAACACGCATAGCAGCACCCATTAAAATATGAGTTGCTGAATGATGTCTCATTAATGCTATCCTTCTATCAATATCTATTTCACCTGAAATTTTCTCACCTATATCTGGAATTGGGCCATCCAAAAAATGCAAAATTACATCATCGATAATTTGTACATCTTTAACTTTTGAAATACCTTTAGAAGAAATTATTATTCCAGAATCATACATTTGCCCTCCACTTTCTGGATAGAATAATGTTTTATCAAGAATAATAGCATCTTCGATTATTCCTAAAACTTTTGCTTCAAAACTTTTTTGAAATGGATTTTTATAATAAAGTTTTTCAGTAGATTGAAAACCAGATACTTTATCTTTTAAGCGTGTTATTTTATCTTCTTCTATTTTAATTATAGACCTTAAATGTTTAGAAGCTACTTCTTCATAAAAGTTTTCTGGAATATCCAAAGCAATATCAAATTCTGAAGCAATTTGTTTAACAATATTAGGAGTTAATCCTTTTTCATCATAAAATCTAATTAAAAGGTCTTTTGGAATATGCTTTATACCTTTCTTTGATATATTTGAAATTTCTCTTTTAAGAAATTCTCTTCCTTTTTTAATAGTTTCTTCAAACTTTTTTATTTCTGCTTCAATTATTTCAAGAGTTTCATTTTTTGAATCTAATAAATGTGGAAAATCTTTACTCCAATAATCAATTTGAAATTCTATTAAATCTAAAAGTTTATCTTCACAATTAATTTCAGATAAAGTATTATATGCTCTTCTAATTAATAATCTTGCTAAATAACCAACTTTAGCATTCGATGGTACTACCCCCTCAGAAATAATAAAAACAATAGATTTTGTATAATCTAATGCAGCATAAATTTTCTCCAATAATGGAATATCGTTATTTATTATTTCGATTGGAATTCCTGTTTTTCTAGATATCTCTTCTCTTAATTTAGAAATACTCTCTCTAGAAGCCATTATTGCACTATATGCTGCATATTTATTCAATATTTCTTCTTCTATTTTAGGGATATCTATTATTCTAGATATTAAAGGATAAATTTCTCCATATATTACATTGAAGCAACTATAAGAACCATTACTAAGCCATGAAAAACGTTCCATTCCATAACCTGTATCAACTGTTCTTATTGGTAATTCTATTAATTCTGTATCGATAGTTTTATATTGCATAAAAACTAATGTAGCTACTTCTAAACCTCCTATTATTACTTCAAAGCATGGACCTGCATTACCTCCACCAGACCATATCCCTTCTTTATAAGTTACATTTTCAGGATTAATACCAAATTCTTCTTTAATAAATTCTTGACAATATTGAACTGTTTCTTCTTTCCAATAAATATTTTTATCAGGATAATTGAAAGCATGATGTCCTCCCATTTCAAAAATAGTTAAATGCCTACCAAAAGTTAAACCAACTTTATCTATATCAACCAATCTTATACATGGTTGACTTATTACAAGCGGATTTGCTGGAGGGGGAGAAATGCCATTAGTTACGAATGGTTGAAAATCTACTATGCTTGCATCTGTTAAGAATAAATCTGTTCTCCATCTTGCAACAACAGGATATGGATTAATAATTTCATGTCCTTTCTTTTTAAAAAAATTAAGAAATTTTTCTCTTGTTTCTTTTAAAGAAAATTTTTTAAAAGATGGTGGATTACCTATAAAGCTATATGGAACACAAGGAGCTTCATTACATGTTTCTTGATCTTCTTTAATAGTCCAATAAAATTCTTTACAAATAGGACATTCTTTTCTTTTAAAATCATTCTCTAAGAAAAAATTAAGTTTATAAAATTCAGGAGGAAAAATTCTTTTATTCATATATATAGCCTCTACTAAGGATATTTCTCCTCTTTTTAATTATTAAAAGAATAATAAATATATTCTTTAAATAAATTTTCTATTTTTATACTTTTGATTATTTTTCTTTTTTTAACCAAATAATGCACTTAAACCAGCTAATGCTTCTTCTTCTTTCTTTTCTTCAACTTTTTCCTCTTTCTTCTTTTCTTCCTTTTTAGGTTCTGGTGCAGCTTGAGAAGTTGCAATCGGTTGAGCAACAATAGGTGTTAAAGAAGCAGTTTTTAAAACTTCATCAATATTTACTTCTGATAAAGCTGCTACTAATGCTTTAATTTGAGCTTCTTCAGGTTCAATTCCAGCTGCTTTTATAACATTTCTTATATTTTCTTCTGTAATTGATTTTCCAGCACCATGCAATAATAAAGCTGCATAAATATAAATCATCTTTTTTATTCCCCCTTTTATTATACTTGAATTAAAAATAAAGGTTATTCATAAAGCTTTTTCATATTTTAGAAATTTCTTTTATTTTTTCTGCATTCAAATATGCTTTAATTATTATTTCTTTTATTAGATCTTTTGATGGATATCCTATATGAATCCCTAAATTCTTTGCTTGTAATATTGCTTTTCTAATTAAGTAAGGAGCATTTTCTTTAGTTATATATTGAGCTTCTATACTTAATTTAAGAGCATTTTCAAATGCTTTTGAAATACTTGCTTTATAATCTTCCAATTTTATTTTTAATTTTTCTCCTTCAAAAATTAATCCATCTTCATAAGCAAGAATTAAATCTACTCCTCTAAGAACACATTTAATATCTAATTTAACTAATAAACTTGCAAGCATTGGAGATATTTCTTCTCCTTTTCTAGCTACTAATGTATCTTTTGCAATCCATATATTTCCTCCTTCTATTCTTGTAGGTATTTTCATTTTTCCAAAATCGCTTAATACTGGACCTGGTTGAAGACCTGTATTACATTCTGGAACTATTACATCAATATCAGCTTTTTCTCCACCTTTAGCATGCATTAAAACTTTACTTTTTTCAAGTATTAATGAAAGTTTAAAAGCATTCATATTTGTAAATATTACTCCTATAGGTTGCTTTATATTTGATAAATATTCTATAAGTATTTTTTTATTATTTTTTTCTAAAACTTTTTCAAGAATAGCTTTTTTTGCTACAATTATTTCAGCTTCTCCTCTAAGTTTATTTCTTAATTGATGAATTATATTAGCTCTAACTTTAAATAAATCAAAAATAGCTATTACTTTATATTTTTTAATTAATTTATCTAATTTTTCAAATAATTCACTTTTTTTAACTTTTTTAGATTTTTGTATTAATGACATTTATCTAGCACCTAGATTTAATTTAACAGGCTTACCCATTGTTAATTTAATATATATTGATTTAATATTTCTCATTTCTTTTTCAAGCTTACTTATTAAATGTTTTATAATTGCTTCAGCATTTTCTTTTATTTCTTTATCACTCATATCTTCTGTACCTATTATACATTTTATTTCAGGATTTTTCCTAGTATTTAAAATAACACTTTTAGAATATTTTGAAACCAATTCTTCTAAATCTTGATTAGAAGAAATTGGTATAGGTCTTTTTCCTCTTCCACCTAATGCAGCACCTAAAGCTTTTGCTACTATTCCAATTAAAGAAGATTCAACTAAAAAGAAATCATAGCTTTCTGCAATTTTTCTAGCCATTTTCTTATTACCTATTATTGCTTCTATATCACTTTTTTGAAAAACTTTATCAATACCATTTATTTTACTTGCTTTTAAAGCTAAATCTCCTGAAGCTATAACACATATTTTCCTCCTTTTATTAGATAAACCATTTGGTAATTCAACAATTTCATATATTCTAGATTCTGGCTTTTCAAGATCTAAATCTTTTAAATTAATAATTAATTCAAAAGATTGTTTAAAATTCCTTTTCGTACTATTTTTTCTTGCATTTGCAATTGCTTCTTCTAAATTCAAATTAGGAATACTCATTTTTTATCACTCTTTTAAATATTTATCATATTCGCCTCTTTCAATTGCTTTAATAACTTCTTTTGGATTCTTTTTATCAATCGTAACCCCCATACTAACACATGTTCCTACAATTTGTTTTACAGCAGATTTTAATGTTTTTGCTCGCAATTGTTTCATTTTAATTTTAGCTATTTCAATTATTTTTTGAAATGAAATATCCCCTAAATTTTCTTTTCCAGGCATTGCAGCCCCCTTCTCTTTTTTAATTTCTTGCATTATTAAAGCAGCTGTGCTTGGAATACCTATATTTACTTCAAAATCTTTAGTATCTGTATCAACGATTACTTCAACAGGAACTCTCATACCCATAAATCTAGATGTTAATTCATTTATTTTTTCAACTATTGCTAAAACATTTACTCCTAAAGGTCCTAATGCAGGACCTATAGGCGGACCTGCAGTTGCTTTTCCCCCCTCAATAATAAATTTATTTACTTTTTTCATGCTTTCTCAACTTTCTTTGAAACTATTTTAACATAATCTATTGGTATTGAAATAGGTAATACAAAAGCTGATTCTGAAACTTCTATCATAACTTCTTTTTTTGGTTTATCTACTCTAGTTACTTTTCCACTTAAACCTTTAAGTGGACCAGCTATTATTTCAACTGTATCTCCTATAGAAATTATATCTATTGTAGGCTTTTCTAAATGTGGAGTAACTTCATTTATAGAAACTGGTGCTGGAAGCCTTCCTCTTAAATGTCTTACACCATAAGAAATTCTAGATAATTCTTCCTTATTTTCAGCTTCAATAAAAATATAACCTTTAATATTTGGAAGAACTGCTATTGAATAAATTTGAGGATTTAAAGCTTCAATTCTTTTAGCAAGAATTTTTGCTACATTTTTTTCTTGTCCAGCTGTTGTTTTTACAACGAATATTTTTTTACTTATACTCATTTTTCATTCACTTTTTTTAAAAAGATTGTAAAGCAAGAGCTATAAATCTTAAAACAAAAGTTATTAATCCGATAATAATAATTCCTAATAGAGTTATTTTTAAAGATTTCATAAATTCTTCTCTAGTAGGTTTTGTAGCAAGTTTTAAAGTTGCTATTGTTGAATTAATAAATTCTTTAAGACCCATGCTTATTCTCCTAAATATACTTTTGCTAATAAAAAATGGAAATTAATAAAGATTTTTTTATTTTAATAAATAATTCCAATTTTATTAAGTTTAACCTAAGAAAAATAAAAAATATTTTTAAGAAATCACATACTTCATTCGATTTTACGCAATACTTAAAAAATAATCCAATGAATTACTAAATTTGTTTTCTAGCTTCATTAATAATTCTAAGAGCTTCTTTTGTTAATTCAGTTATTTTCATCATCTCTCCTTTATCTATTAACTCTTTCTTGCAAACCCATGTTCCACCTACTGCCCATGATCCAGCTTTAATATATTCTGCTAAATTTCCTGCATTAACTCCTCCTAATGGAATAAATCTAGCTTTTGGAAAAACAGCTTTTAAAGCTTTAATATGCTCTGGTCCGCCTGAAGAAGCTGGAAAAATTTTTAATAAAAGTGGCAAATCTTCAATATCTATAGATTTTTTTCCTTTAGCTTTAATTGCTATTTGTATAGCATTATTAATTTCTGTTGGTGTATAAACACCTGGACATACAATAATATTGTTTTTAACACAATATGAAACTATTTTCTCATCTAAATGAGGAGAAACTATAAAACGTGCACCGTTTTTTAATGCTTCTTTTGCTATTTTTAATGAAAAAACTGTACCAGCTCCAATTAGCATTTCTGGAAGATTCTTTTTTAAAATTTTTATAGCTTCCATTGCTTTTTCTGTACGCATAGTAATTTCAATAATATCTAAACCAGCATCAAGGAATGCTTTACCAAGAGAAATGGCTTTTTCTGGTTCTTCAATAACTACTACAGGAATTAACCCTTTTTCCTTAATTCTATCTAATTCTTTTTTAAACTTCATACTCATAATTTTTAAGAAGTATGCAATATATATTAATTTTACTTTTTTTTAAAAAAATAAATTTGAAAAATTTTTTATTAATTATGAAAGAAGTTTTATTAAAAGTGCAGCTTCAGTATAAAGCCTATTTTCTGCTTGAATAAAAACAACAGATCTTTCACTATCTATTACATCTGAAGTAACTTCTTGTTCTCTATGAGCAGGAAGACAATGCATAAATATTGAATCTTTTTTCGATTTTTTAAAAAGCTCCATATTTACTTGATACTTAGGTAAGAAAATTGATAATTTTTTATTAGCTTCTTTTTCTTCACCCATTGAAACAAAAGTATCTGTATAAACTATATCAGCTTCATGAATTGCTTCTTCAGGTTCTCTTAAAATTTCTATTATAGATCCTGTTTTTAATGCTTCTTTTTTTGCAATTTCTAAAATTAAAGGATTTGGTTCATATTCTTTTGGACAAGCTACAGAAATATTCATTCCAAGTTTACTAGCCATTATTAATAAAGAATTACAAACATTATTTCCATCACCAATGTATGATAATTTTAATCCAGAAATTTTGCCTTTAATTTCTAAAATAGTCATTGCATCTGCTAAAGCTTGACATGGATGCAATAAATTGCTTAAAGCATTTATTACAGGAATTGAACTATATTTAGCTAATTCAATTAATATTTCATGTTCATAAACTCTAGCTACTATAGCATCAAAATATGCTGATAAAACTTTAGCTGTATCACTTATTGTTTCTCCTCTCGAAGTTTGAAGTTGACTCCAATCATAACTAAAAGATTTTCCTCCAAGTTTATTAATAGCAACTTCAAAAGAAGCTCTAGTACGAGTTGAAGGTTTTTGAAATAATAAAACAATATATTTATCTTTTAAAGGTAAATCTTTAGGAAATCCATCTTTTTTAATTTTTAAAGCTAAATTAATTATTTCCATTATTTCTTCTTTACTATAATCAATTAAGCTTAGAAAATCCCTTTTCATTTCTTCACCTTTTTTTAAAATCAAACTACAATTTAAATAATAAATCTTTAAAAAATAAAGAACTATATCCAATTTAAAATTTTCTTAAAAACATTTTCTTCATTAAATTCTATTATATCATCCAATTCTTGTCCATTCCCTAAAAACATAATTGGTTTTTTAGCTGCATAACCAACAGATATAATTGTTCCTCCTTTAACATCTGCATCTATTTTAGTTAAAATCACACCATCTATTCCAACATATTTATCAAATTCTTTTATTTGTTGTATAATAGCATTTCCTGAAAGAGAATCTCCTACATAAATTGTTAAATCTGGATTGCTTACTCTTTTTATTTTCTTCATTTCTTCAAGTAAATTCCTATCTATTTCAGTTCTTCCAGCAGTATCTATTAAAACTACTGGAATTTCATTTGCTTTTGCACTATTAATTGCATCTATAGCAACAGATGCAGAATCATGACCATAACCTCTAGCAATAACTCTAATTTTTATTTTTTCTGCAAGTTTTTTAAGTTGCTCAATTGCTCCAGCTCTAAAAGTATCACTACATGCTATAACAGATTCAAAACCATTCTTTAAAAGATAATTAGCTATTTTCACAACTGTTAATGTTTTTCCTCCACCATTTGGTCCAACGAATAATATTATTGTAGTTTTTCCAGATTTAATATTATTTTCTATTACTTTCTTAATATTTTTTGATTCTTCAGGTTTAATAATAAAACTTCTAACTATTTCTTTTAAAACATTTTCTAATACTTCCTTTTTAGAAGAAAACCTTTTTACTTTTAATTTCTTTAAAGATGAAAGAGTTTCTTCAATTATTTTATCTGCAGCTTCAACAGCAACTTCATTTTCTATTAAATATAGCTTAAATTCTTCTAAATATTTTTTTGCATAATCTTCTGATATTTCACTTAATAAAATTTTTTCAGTTAAAAAATTAAAGGATTTTCTTAATCCATTGAACATTTTATTCTCTCTCAAGAGAAGCTCTTATTTCACTTGCTCTTGCAAGATATTCTCTAATCCTTTGTTGATAACTTGCTCTAAGTTTTTCAATAGAGTTTTTTCTTTGTGTTATTATTGCTTTACCTTCTTCAAGAGTTTTTTCAATAACTACTCCTGCACCTACTGAAACATTTATTTTATTTAATTTAGGTATTTGTCCAGCTATGAAATTTCCACCACCTATAGGAATTAAAACATTAGCTACATCATTCAATTTTGAAAGTTCTTCTATTAAAGATAAAGCATTTTCATGCTCTTCTATAGCATTATCTAATGTAGCTATTCTAACTTGTAAATCCGCAATAGCTTGCTCTATTAAACGCAATTCTAAAGCAGCTCTTTCTTTTTCACTTATTTTATTTTCTTTCTTAGTAGACATTTTTTCACCAATAAAATAAATATAGAAAATTTCAACCTTATAAATATTAAAAAAATATTCTAAATAAGATGTAAAGCTTGAGAAATAGCTAATGCTTCAGGCCCGATTGTTCTACTACCAACTATTGCCCCTTTTTCATTTGCTATTATTCCACTTCTTACATAAGTTACTCCACCATTTACTGTTCCCTCAAGAGAATCAACTTTCAATATTTCATTAATATTTTTCCTTTCTTCATTCGTTATATCTATATGAGTTAAAGCACCTAGATTTGTTGCAATTGCAATTGAGCCTACATAATTTCTACCAGCAATAGTAGATTTTATTGTTTCTACTCCTAAAACATCACTAATTTCTTTCATTTCTTTTTTTGAAAATTCAGGACTTATTATTGCTCCATAATCATTTGCAAGTATTAAATTTCCTATAGCAGTAAGTTTTGATTTAATTTTCAAAATATTAATATCATGTAAAAATTTTGATATTCTATCTATTTCTTCATCATAAACAATATGAGGGAAAATTATTCCATTAGAATTTGCAGCAACAAATATTCCAATAAGTTGACTTCCATAAACAGTTGTTGATATACTTTCTACTCCCAATTCTTTTTCCCATTTAATAAGCTTATTTTGTTTTATTCCAGTAGGAACTATTATAAAATCTTTTGTAGCAACACAAAAAAGTCCTACTTCAGCACTTCCAAAAATATCATCAAGAATTATTCCCATTTTAATATTATTCCTCTTTTTCTTCTTTAGATTCTCCAATCAATTCTACTTTAACAATATTATCCTTATCTTTTTTCATTATAACTTTTATTCTTCTAGGAGGTTTCTCAATACCTCTAGACCAAATTAATTCATTAACTTCTTCAGATATTTTTACTTCTTCAGCTTTCATATGTCTTTTAGCAAAATCCCTAATAATTCTTATAGCTTTTTCAGCTCTTTTTTTCTTTGGTGCTTCCCAAACATCTCTTAATGGAATAGTATATTCTCTTTCAAGAATAATTTCTTCTTTTTTACTCATTCAATATCATCTCTAAGGTTTTATTTTACTTCTTCTCCAATGTCTCCTTTTTTTATGAAATCTAAATTTACCATGAGTTTTTGCTATAACCCATGCAGGAACAGCCCAGCTACGCTTTAAAGCTGAAGCAAGACGTTTTTTAATAGCTAAAGGAGTTTTTCCCATATTATCTCCTCTCAATCCTTATTTCTCTTTTTGATGGTATTAATTTACTTAGAATATCTTTTAATTGATCATCGGATAAAGGAGTAGGTATTCTCCCTGCTTGAGCTAATTGAATAAGATAAACTTCTATTTTATCAACTAATTCAGGTTTTACAAGTCTCATATTAGCTAATCTTTGTCTAGCTTCAGGAGTTAAAATAACTCTAAGTAAATTACTTCTTTCAATTCTTTCTTTTCTTTTTTCTTCTTCTTCAGCTAATTTTTGTTGTAATTCTAATAATTTCTTTTGTCTAATTTTTTCAAGTTCCTCATCTTCAGACACTTTTTACCCTCCTTTTTGATTCTTTAATAATCATTTGAGCCATATTATCTAAAAAACTTCTTCCTTTAGGAGATAATATTCTACCTTTTTTATTAATTTTTTCAACCAATCCAGCTTTTTCTAATTGTTGAAGTGCTTTTCTAATTATACTTCCACTTCCTTTTCGAAAATGTGGAGGCTTTAAACCACGCCTTCTTTTTCCTCCATACATTTTTCTTAAACGAGAAACGCCTATGGGTCCATGAATATAAATTTTTCTAAGTATTGAAGCACATCTAACATACCACCAATCAGGATTTGTTGGAGGCCTTTCTTTATGAACTCCAGTTTTTACAAATAAGGCCCATGGAGGTGGCTCAACAATCTTATTTTCTTTAAGATAATTAGCTATTTTATCAATTAATTCTTTTGGAGGAACGTCAAAAATTGTAACCATAATCATCCCCAAGCATTAATTGAGAAAGCTTTTATACTCATATAAAAACTCTTTTAATATAATTTTCCTTTTTCATAATCTCTTTATAAATATTTAATAAAATCTTATTTAAAATAAAGAGGATTATTTTTTGATAATTATTCTACGATATGTTTTGCATTTTTTACAAAATAAAACTATATGAGATTGTCTTCTACTTTTTATTCTAAATCTAAATAATTTGGATGATAGAAAAGGAGCACCGCATTTATGGCAATATAAAATTCTATATTTTCTTGGAATTCTAACTCTTGCTTTAGAACTAATTCTTCTAGCAATAGAAATTGCCTCTTCTGCAATTTCCATATCTTTTCCAATTTGTTTTAAAGCAAAATTAAATAAAATTTTAATTCTTGTAGCTGCTAATCTTTTAATATATTTATTATTCATTTATTCTTTACCTTGCTATTCAATAAACCATATTTAAATTTTAGAAAAATAAATATTTAAAATGAAAAATATGATTGAGAAAATTTTTCTTATATTTGTTGAAACAGCTCTAGAAATTGTTCCTATAGAAATACAAAATCATCCAGCAATAATATCTCTTGCAAGAAAAAGGAAAAAGAAACCTTCTGAAATACTTTTAGATAGATCATATCATCATAGTGCAATGAAAAAACTTAAAGAATCTTATAAAAGAGGGAGGCCAGATATAATACATTTTTGTTTACTTGAAGCATTAGGTTCTATATTATGTAAAATAGGAAAGTTAGAAGTATATGTTCATACAAGAGATGATTATGTAATATATGTAAATCCTGAAACACGTTTACCTAGAGTATATAATAGATTTGTAGGTCTTATAGAGCAATTATATAATATTAAAGAAATAAAAGCAAATGATAAAATTTTACTTAAAATTGAAGGGAAAAATTTATCTCAAATAATTAATGAAATAAAACCAGATGGAATTTTTGGGATGGATGAAAAAGGGATTCTTATTTCTCCAATGAAACTTTCAGAAAAAATCCTAGAATTTTCTAAGCCAGCAATAATTATAGGAGCATTTCCAAGAGGAGAATATAGTGAAAATACTAGAAATATTATTGGAAAAAATGCTTATAGTATTTATCCAGAATCTTTAGAAACATGGATTATAACTTCTAGAATATTATCAGCATTAGAAGAAAGAATATATTATAAAAATTTATAAAAAACAAAAAATATCTATTTCAATAAAAAAGTGATTATTATGAATGAAGAAATATTGGAAAAAATAAAAGAATATCTTATAAGCTTTGATATTGAAAATATAAAAAAAGCATGTAAAGAAGCAATAGATAAAGGAATATCACCTTATAAAATTATTGATGCAATGTCAAAAGGAATGGATATTGTTGGAAAGAAGTATGAAGAAGGAGAATTTTTCTTATCAGATTTAATAATGGCAGGAGAAACAATGAAAGAAGCAATGGAAGTGATAAAACCATATTTAAAAGAAAGTGAAGTTAAAAAGATTGGAAAAGTTGTTATTGGTACAGTTAGAGGAGATTTACATGATATTGGAAAGAATATTGTTGCTACTCTTTTGACTGCAGCTGGATTTGATGTTATTGATCTTGGAATAGATGTTCCACCTGAAAAATTTATAGAAGCAATAAGAATACACAAACCAAATATTCTAGGAATGTCTGCATTATTAACAACTACAATGATTGAAATGGAAAATGTGATAAAAGAATTAGAGAAATCTAGCTTAAGGAAAAATTTAAAAGTGATTGTTGGAGGAGCACCATTGAATGAAGAATTTGCTAGAAAAATTGGAGCAGATGCATATGCAATAGATGCAGTAACAGGAGTAAATATATGTAGAAAATGGGTTAGTTAAAAAT
>Ga0272445_1002320_pt1 | contig 13198 bp, 9 predicted proteins | sample YNPCB0031_FD_194404 | JGI IMG/M metagenome (GOLD analysis project Ga0272445, IMG submission 194404) | Hot spring sediment microbial communities from Yellowstone National Park, WY, United States - YNP-CB-003-1 | ecosystem: Environmental > Aquatic > Thermal springs > Hot (42-90C) > Sediment... | reverse complement strand
ACGTGAAGGAGTACCGCGTAGTGGTGAAGCTCTTCAACAACACCGAGACGTATTGGGTAGAGGAGGGAACCGCCTTCCGCAAAGAGGTGTGGGCGGAGTCAAGGGAGGGCATGAGGCTCGTCCCAACTGGTGTCGAGAATTGTGAGTGGACGCCGGCGCAGGACCGCATAGTCCTCTCTGCATCAGGTCCTGCGCAATGCGTAGTCTCTTGGCGTAGGGAGTACTCCGTGAGGATAGAGAGCGGGCTAGGCGAGAGGCCGCTGTTTTGGGAGGGGTGGCTACCCGAGGGCTCAGTAATACGCTACATGGAGGGCGGCTCCTTACTGCCTTCTAAAGACGGGTTTGCGGCGGCCACCGTGGAGGAGTCTGGCGTGAGGTATAAGCCGGCGGGCTGGACGTGCAACGGCGCCGAGGCCCCCCGGGAGGTTGTGGTAAATGCGCCACTACGGTGCGCCGGTCTGTGGAGGAAGGAGGTGCAGGTGGCTGTTGAGATTTATCTCGATGGCTCGTTTAAGGAGCGGAGGGAGTTCTGGGTGGCACAAGGCGACATCCTTAAGCTAAGCCCCTCCATGCTCATGCCCCAAGCTGGTCTGCTTACGCCGCTTAAATTCGCCGGATGGGAAGGCGCCTCCGGAGCCTCCGGCGATGATATTCTGCTGAGACCAGAGACGCCCACCACAGTCAGGGCAAAGTTCTACACAGACCACATGCCGCTCTACGCCGTTGTAGGCGCCGCCGCAGTCGCCGTAGCTCTCGGCATCTTCTTCTACATCAAAAGAAAAGGAGATCACACAAGAATATGGGCGAAGCAACCTACGGAGACAAAAGAAAAAATAGAAATCAAACCTATGGAAGCTACAAAAACCAAGAAAGAAGAGGAAAGAAATTGAATATATTTCACAATTTAATTGATTTTATAATTACATCTTTAATTGATATTTTAATTATAAATTATTACAAAAACTTTTTTACATTTTACAGAGTTAATAACATTAAAATATAAAAATTATGAACTACACAAGTATATGAGAATTGATCAAGTGGCTTGGGGTTTACTACTTTTTTATGTAGTTCTCTTGGGTCTGTATGTTGTCTTCTATTTGAGCGTGGTTATCTTTATTAATGGAGACTTGCAGTTATCAGCTTTAGCGCTTTATATTTCATTCGTTAATGTAATGATAATAACCCTAGGTTCAGTAGATTTTTCAAGAGCGACTATTAGGTGGGAGAGGCCTGCAGTTGCGTCTCTTATTTTTGCAACAGTAACATTACTATTTGAAAAAAGTCTTACAATTTTCGCGTTAGTGGTTGTAATTGCCAACATGTTGATCCTAACGTCCAACTCTCTTCCATTCCCAGCATCTAGAATAGCCAAGGCTATAGGAGCCGCCGTTGCGGGCGTAGTAATATTGTATATAGTGACTTTGGTCTTGGATGCGCCGGTTGATCCTCTCCTTCTACCAAATCTTCCTCTCCTTCTACCAAATCTCTTGTTGTACGGCGCAACGGTCGCGTTAGCCGCGGGATACATTGCAGAATTGCGCTTCCCGCGCGTATACTACTACATCTCGCTAGGAGTAATCGCGGTGGTGGGAGCCTTCGCAATAGTAACAGGTGGGGTCTTGCTCCAAAAACTAAATCAATTAACAGCTTCCGACACCTTTGCAGACGCTGTCTTCATCTTCATGGTAAGTATTTACTTGTCTGCAACGCTCCTCACGGCGTTAGGCGTATTGGCAATTATCTACCTAGTCAGAGTCCTTCTTGCAAAGAAGATGCAACCTAGTGAACAACAGCCGAGGTCTCCAGAGGAGATAGAACTACATCCCTACGAACCTGACGTCACTGAGGCGCGGTAAAAACGCCGTCATCAACAAGGTGCGGAATGTAGCGCGTGGGGTTGAGGCAGTCTAGGTCTCGGTATCATAGGAGTCTTTATTCTTAACAAGTCGGTGTCGCCGGACGGCATTAGGCGTGGCTGTAGGTTGTGGTGATGTTTTTAACTACGTTCTTCTTTGGATATGATGTATTTCTTGGTTCTCGTCATTTTGCTCTTAGGCTTCCTAGGTCTCGCGCAGTCTCCTGTTAAGGTTTTTGAGTTCCACAGCGTCACGGTGTTTGTAAAAGACGAATTGAACAACCCAGCGAAGGGGGCGTTCGTCAAGGCGTTCTCACCTGAGTGGGGTGTGGCTTATCCGCATTTCGAGGAGTGGGGGATTGCAGATGGGGAGGGCGAGTTTAGGTTTGTTCTGCCCACAGGTGACTGGGTTTTCCTTGCCACGAATAATTGGAATTATTCGCTTCTGAATCCCAACAGGGGATTTTTCATAAAGGTATTTGTTCACATAGACAGCAACACTTCGCTAATCTTAAAGCCCAAGAAGGCCGTAACGTTGAGGATATACGATGAAAAGAAAGCTCCCCTCCCGGTGGACGAACTCTACGCACTTGATCCGCAATACATCCCCGCGGTACCCCCAGCCTTTATTGGATACACGAAAACCGGCGTCTTTACCCTATACACTACTGAAGATCAAATAACGGTCATTGCTATCAAACGGCCTTCGCAGGGGTCCCCTGGTTACATACTGACGGGGTCTATTAAGGGGGATGGCGAAATCTCGTCTACAAATTCTTCTAGGCTCGTCTTTACTACTTACGAGGCCAATGGGAGTCTTTCTCAATATTGGAATGTTGAATTTAGACTGCCCGACTTATATATAGGCAACTGGGTCTTCCCGTTTTCCATACCCGGAAGAGCCGAGTTTTACGTGACGCCTATGAACGTGGTGGTGAACCCGCGTTATATCCCGCCGGGTTGGTACTACTATTTTGAGGGGATTGGCTTATCGCTAGAGACAGGTCACACCTACTCTTACTCCTTTGGCGGGAAAGCACAATTCAACATATGGGTGATAAAAGGGGTAGAAGAAGACACTCAACTACATTTTGACGTAAGAGATCAATTTGGAAACGTCTTGGCATTCTACTCTGATCCTACAGGTGAGTGTAAAATTACTTTAAGAGTCTTTGAAGGAGGAAGAGAGGTCTACAGGGACAATGTGGGAAAGTACATACACGGCACGTTGTTCTACGTATTAAGGCGGGTATTCTCCGACTCAGCAACTTTTGAGCTATACGCCGATATGGGTCCTCTAGGAGGACTTGGCGAAATTTCAATAAATGGCCTTCTCTATAATCAATCTGTTAAATATAAATATATAGAAAGTGAAAACTTCATCTTTCATATACCAGTTGAGTATTTCTGGAACATAAGCGGCCAGGCGAGGGAGCAGGTCTTCCTATATTCTCTAGAGGCGCTTTACAAGGCCATGAGTTCTAACCTAAGAGAAAAGCTCCAAGACAAACCACACAAAGCTGAGGTGCGGCTTGCAACAGAGTGGGCTGCAGCTGCTGGTACAAACATTGTAGCCTTTGGCCTTGGAGTTGCAAGACGTCCTGTCAATGTTCACCACGGCTGGTTAGACGTATTTGGTTGGAGCTTAGGCGTCCTCTACTCTTGGACTCCCCCTCTTGTTTACGATGTGGAGTGTCGTATATTCTGTGGACCTTTGGCTACCTACTTGGGCATAGAGGCAGCGTCCTCTCTTTATGGGCAAAATGTCAGGCTTTGGTATTGGGGCACGCACCCCGGCTTCTTCGACTACTTAAGTGGCGACGAGAAAATTCCGGAGGGGGAGCGTATGCTGTTCATATTCTTCTATCTGCACAAAGTTTACGGGCCTGAAATTCACAAGCGTTTCATACAGCTGTGGGCCAACAACACATCCTTAAAGGACCGGCTTATGAAAGAGGGCTTTAACATAAACGAGACTATGATAACGCTGTATTCATATCTGGCTGGGGAAAACTTAGCTTGGCTCTTTAGAATCGCCGGTTACCGCATTTCAGAGGAAAGAATAAACGAAGGATTAAGGCTCTTACCTGTCCAAAATCCCACCTCTACAACTGTGAAAACTGTAACAGTTACAGCCACGGTTACAACCACCTACACCACGACAATACGCGAAACCGTAACTACAGTCTCCACGTTGGCCCGCGTGGAGACGGCTACTTCTGTGGTGACCACCACCGCGTCTACCACCGTGACGGTTACTGAGACAAGAGAAAACAACCTAAGCTGGATACTCACGGCAATACTCGCAACAGCACTGGCAGCCACAGCCTTACAACTACGGAGAAAAACAAAAACCATAACACTAGAACCGATAGACGACACAGAAACAAGATATTTATACAGGCCAACAAAAATACATGTCTCTTAAAGCCTCGTTCTTTACAGCCGCCGAAAAAGGCGACGTAAAAGAGCTGAAAAAACTGCTAAAAGAGATCAACCCAAACATCAGAAACAAAGACGGCGAAACACCCCTACACATCGTAGCCGGTAGAAGCCACCCAGAAGCTGTAAAACTCCTCTTAGACCACGGCGCCGATCCAAACGCCCAGAATAAGGAGGGTAAGACGCCTCTTCACTACGCGGCGGAAAGATGTGATGTGGATGTTGTGAAGCTTCTTCTTCAATATGGAGCAGACCCCAACGCCAGAGATGACAATGGCCAGACACCCTTACATAGAGTTACTGATAAACCAATAGATATAGTCATTGATAAGCCTAGTATATTATATTATAGAAAGGTGGGGCCTGCATTGTATTTTCTTCTAGGAAAGTTGGGTTTAGTAAACGACGAAGGCTCTTGTGCTGAGGTAATTGGGTTGCTAGTTAAACACGGTGCTGATGTAAACGCCAAAGACAAATATGGAAAGACTCCCTTAGGTTGTGCGATTACTGGGGATCCCGGATATAAAATCGCGTTGCTTGCTAAATATGGCGCTAACTGGATCTACGAGGAAAGACCTATCGATATGATTAATTGCGACTTGCTGAGTGGCAACTTGAAGCCTGCCGATGTTATTAGGTTGACAGAGTTGGTTGTAGGTCGTGATGCCCTGTCTCTTCTTGAGGCGGCAGGTAGAGGGGATGTGGAAGAGGTGAAAAGAATGCTCATTAGAGTGGATCCAAACACAAGGGATATATGTGGCCGGGCGCCGCTTCACTACGCGGCTAGAGAGGGCCGTGTCGAAGTGATTAAGCTTCTGCTAGAACGTGGAGCTTACCCCAACGCCTGGGATAACGGTGACAAGACGCCGCTTCACTACGCCGCAGAGAGAGGCGATGTGGAAATTGTGAGGTTACTGTTAGAGAAGGGGGCGGACCTAAACGCTAGGGATTACATGGGGCAAACGCCTCTCCACGAGGCCACGAAAAACGGTCATGTCGATGTTGTGAAGCTTCTTCTGGAGCATGGAGCTAATCCAAACATTCGGGATGAGGAGAGTATGACTCCTACTCCTCTTCACTACGCTACGGAGAGAGGCGATATGAAAATTGTGGAGCTTCTTCTGGAGCATGGAGCTAATCCAAATGCCTTGGCATTTGCTGATTGGAGGAAGGTAACGCCGCTTTATTACGCCGCTGAAAAGGGCTATATTGAAATTGTGAGGCTTTTGGTAAGACGGGGGGCTAATATAGGCATAGACAAATCGCCTTTATACGTAGCTACGGCGAAGGGGCACGTGCATGTTGTCGAATTTCTTCTTCAACAAGTAGCCGATCCGAGTACCGTAGTTAACGACCTGCTTATAACTGCCTCCGGTTACGGTAGTACCGAGGTCGTTAGACTTCTTCTTGAACGTGGAGCTAACCCCAACGCCAAAGATAAAGACGGCGAGACGCCGCTACACGAGGCCGCGAAAAATGGTCATGTCGATGTTGTTAAGTTGCTGTTAGAGAAGGGGGCGGACCTAAACGCTAGGGATTACATGGGGCGAACGCCTCTTCACTACGCGGCGGAAAACGGTCATGTGGATGTTGTGAAGCTTCTTCTGGAGCATGGTGCTGATTTTAAGAAAAAAGATGTTGGGTGGAGAACTCCGGTAGATGTGGCTTCTGCTAGTGCTAAAAACGTGTTTGTGGAGTGGGAGCAACGTCGTACTTTATCTCTTTTCGATGCAGTTATTAGAGGGGATGTGGAGGGGGTGAAACTATGGTTAGAGAGGGAGGTTGATCCAAATGTCAAGGTCGGCGGCTCCACGCCTCTACATGTTGCTGCGGAGAGAGGCTATGTGGAAATTGTGGAGCTTCTTCTCTCTAGGAAGTGGCGTGTTGAGGTTGATGCGAGGGATGGTAGGGGTTTTACGCCTTTGCAGTATGCGTGTTTTGGGCTTCTTCATGCTGGGCCTGTGAGCGTTGGGAGATATAGGGATGTTGTTGTGGCTCTTCTTCGGCGTGGTGCAGATCCAGATGTGAGGGATGAGGAGGGCAATACCGTTCTTCATTGGGCTGCGTCGAGGAGGCATGGGTGGGTTGTTGATTTGTTGGTAAGGTATGGCGCGGATCTGTACGCAAAAAACAAGCGGGGTAGGACCCCCCTTGACGTGGCTGTGGGGGAGGCTAAGACGGTGCTTAGAGAGTGGGCGAGGCGGTTTAAAGGCGAAGCCCCGCCGCCTCCTAGGGGCTACATAGAAATCGAGCCTTTGGACGAGGAGGACGGTCGAGGCAGAGCCGACAGGAAATAGTGGGTTTAGATTTGGGGTTTGTCTAACGTAGGCCTCAGTCGGCTGTTGAGGGCGTACTGCAGGTGTCGTAAATATGGGGGCTCTTTGCGTGTTTGAGGGGTGTTGCAGGCGGTTCAATGGCTTCTCTGTGTTCGGCGGAACTGGTTGTGGCGGTGGAGGGAGTTCAAGGTGGTGGACTGATTTAGCATGAGGGGTGTAAGAGGAGGCGGAATGCCGGCCGATGCCGTCGGGTTTTGTAGAGTCTAATAACGCAGTCTGCGGGGTAGAGGAGCCGTGGGGGAGTCAATGCGGCGGCCGGGATTCGAACCCGGGATCAACGGCTGTCTTCGCCGGAGCGTGGAAGGCCGCCATCCTAAACCAGGCTAGACTACCGCCGCCGAGACCTAGTAATTTGCTTAATTAAAAGCTTTCCCTCGCAGTCTTCGCTCACATCAGCACAGTCGATTTAATCATACGCCGCTCCCGCCGTCATTGGTTGCTCCACCTCTCTATCGCCTCTCTCAGCTCTTCGTAGCGTGCCAGGGCCTCTATATGCTTGTCGGATCCTCTGATTCTCATCCTGCCGTCGGGCATCTCCGTGACCTGGGGCTTCTCGCCGGTCAAAACCTCGACGAGCTTGACAGCCCTTGCCGCAGCGCCGCCCCTCACATAAAACTGAAGACGTCTCGTGCCGTCCCTCTCGCGGTAGAAGGTAATCTTGTACTCCCCCGCGGCGCCGTCTACCTCCGCCTTGATTGTGACGTACAGCTTGTCGCCTCTCTCCTCAGCCTCCACGTCCAACACCTTGTCGCCGTCTCTCTCCAGGCCCACTAGGAAGAATATCACAAACTACAGCAGCAGGGGGCCCGGCAGACGGGCTGGTGAAGCCTGATCTGGCGGCCCCCGGCGGCGACAGAAGGGGGCTTGTCGTATCGGCGAGGCCGAGAGGCGTGCCTCCCATAGGCCCCCCGTGGACGACTGCTACATGGGCGTTATGGGCACCAGCTTCGCCGCTCCTCACGTCTCGGGCGCCGCCGCCCTGCTCTACGAAGCCACGAAGAGCGCTACAGCGGCCAGAGACGCCATTCTAAACACAGCCGAAGATCTGGGGGGGCCGAGGGAGGCGCAGGGCCGCGGACTACTGAGGATAGACCGGGCACTTGGGCGGATACGGGAAACCAACCAATGGACAGAGGCCGCCGCCCCGCTTCTGGGGCTGATAGGACTAGCCGCAGTTCCTCTGATAGGGATACTCTCAGCCGCGGCCCGAGAGGCCAAAATAGAAAGACTAAGAACACTTTACAGAACAGGCCAGATTACTTATATCCAGCTCTACACGCTCTATCAACGCGGAGAAATTACACAAGATACTAAGATAATTCCCTCTTTTTCCACTCCGTCGCTATTCTTCTGGCGGCTTCCTCGGCGTTTGGCCTCCGCCAAGGCTCAAGCTCCAACGCCTGCCTAACGAAGTCTGAAAGGCCTATCGAACCTGCTTCTCTTGCGGCTTTTTCCACCCTGTCTGGGCTCCACTCGGCGCCGTCTATAGTCTCGACGCCTATCAAGTCGAGGACTAGGTTGGCCAGTTGATACACGTCCATACGATCTTCAAAACCCTTAGCTCTAGCCTCAGCCCCAAGCCTCACATCAATCTGCTCCGGCGCACAGAAACCAGAAGTACAGACGCCAACTCGGCTACCAGAAATCCGCGAAAGAAGACGCTTCACCGACGCCAAATCTGCAACTTTGCAGACACCCCCCACCACGATTACGTTCTCCGGCTTAAGATCGCCGTGTACCACCCCACGGCTGTGGAGGTAGCGCAGACCCCAAGCCACATGCACAAGCGCTTTCAACACATCTCTCCCAAAAAGTCTCTGATCTCTCAAAGACCCCCCGTCGCCCCATTCATAGGCAAGGACGCCGTATTCCGGCCAAGCCGCCACCAGCCAAAGCACATTTCTATGACTCAACGCCTTGACAGTCTCCAGCTCCTTCCACACTGCGGGAGGCGCCTCGGTGAGGCGGAGCGGGACGCCTCTCTCAAAATCTGTTTTGTACTGTACAGGCACCTTTACGGCGACTGCCGCGTTTTGCCACATACAACGGTATACGCAGAAGTAGGCGCCGCAACTAAAGAGTATGCAGTTAGACAGCCCGAGCTCTGGCACGTCGAAGGAAGAGCCGGAGGGAAAAACCGGCGTGTACTGCACAGGCTCGCCAGAGAGCCGCTCCACTAACTCCACATCTACAGACGGGAGAGGTGAGACTACAAAAGTCGCGTGAGGCGGCGAAGGAGTTTGCGTCGAGGGAGACTGGGCTGTGGAGGCTGGGGGAGAGACGGCTTTTTGAGAAGCTCCACCCCAGGGCCGAGTTTCCGCCGCCTTCCGTTGCTGAGGCGGCTTTTCTCCCCGCCTCAGCCACTCCTCAATGAGAGAAACAACCCCGTCGTGACCCCCCTCTCTGGCTACGTCAAGAGGAGTAGCTCCATCCTTGTTCTTTACCTTTGGATCCGCCCCATACTCTAAGAGAAGCTTCACAACATCCACATGGCCCAGAGCCGCCGCCCAGTGTAATGGCGTCCCGCCGATTATGGCTCGGGCGTTTGGGTTTGCGCCGCGTTCCAAGAGAAGCGCCACGACGTCAACATGGCCCCTAGACGCCGCCGTGTGCAACGGCGTGACGCCGTCTTCATCTTTGGCGTTTTGGTCGGCTCTGTATTTCAAGAGAAGTCTAACAACCTCGACATGGCCCTCAGACGCCGCCCAGTGTAATGGCGTCCCGCCGTTTTCATCTTTGATGTTTGGGTTTGCGCCGTGTTCCAGCAGGAGTCTCACAACATCGACATGGCCCCTAACCGCCGCTCCATGTAGCGGCGTGACGTCGTGTTTAGCTTTGGCGTTTGGGCTTACGCCGTGTTCCAAGAGAAGCGCCACGACGTCAACATGGCCCCTAGACGCCGCCGTGTGCAACGGCGTGAAGCCGTCTTTAGCTTGGGCGTTTGGGTTTGCGCCGTGTTCCAGAAGGAGTCTTGCAACGTCGACATGGCCCCCATACGCCGCCATGTGCAACGGCGTCAAGCCGTATTCGTTTCGGACGTTTGGGCTTATGCCTTTTTTCAACAGCTCTTTCGTGCGCTTCACATCGCCGTTGAAAGCGGCGTGGTGGAGGTTTGTCCGGTCCACGTTGTGTCTTGTGTTGATTTTTATATTTTTGGCGCCGCATATGACCCGCGGCATCCGTCTCTTGACGTTCTGCCAACGCGGCGTCTAGATGGGGTCGTGGCTACCTATGAAGTAGAGCCCCGCGGTTTATACCTCTCGAATAGGCACACCACTCCCTCGATCACGAATCCCACGTTTTTTATTAATTGAGGGGCGGCTTCAGCCGCGTGGGTGTGGAGCTGGGCGCCTGGCCCGTATGTGGACGCTTCGGCGTGTTGACAGCTTGGAGATCTAGTTGAGGGATGTGGGCCGGCGTTTCTTGTTCTGGAGGCCGCCGCAGTTTACATATACGTCTTGGATAAGATGCCGAGGCGGGGCTATACGCCGCAGAGCCCCCACAAGCCGCATGGCCTAACTGCCTCACTGACGTCTATAGGCTTTCGCAGTGCGAAAGTAGGCAGTTCCCGAGAGCCTTTGGGCGCCAAGGCCTGAACAGGCGCCGCCTCACCAGCCCTATCCAGCAAAGTACGCGCCTCCGGTACTTCTCTATCTTACGGCGGCTTCTCGACACGTTGTGCGGGGAGACAGAGCTGGGGCAACAGCGCCGGGCTTTGCGGCTCTCGGCTTTGCGGCTCTCGCCGCTATTCCCCTGCTTGGCCTTCTAGTAGCGGCGTCTGGGGATGCGAAAATAGAGAGGCTCAGAGCAATGTACAAGACGGGGCAAATCACATATACACAACTCTACGCCCTTTTCCTCAGCGGCGAAATCACGGCAGAGGAACTTAGCAGAATTCTCAAGCCGTGATAATCGACGTCTTCATTATCACGTTTCCATGCGATATGGAATAACAACGTGGAAAGAGAAGGAGTCCAAATGCCAGTTATAGTGCACAACGAAGGTCTAATAATACGCAGGTATTAATTATGCTTATGATTGTAGAAGTTATGCTCTGCCAACTGTCTGCAAGGTGTGGGCTTGATAGCTTATATGCATCGTCTTATGCCAAATGGAACTCGTTACATTTAGAACAGATACGAAGACCCCTCAGGTGTAGATGGATCGGACGCTTCTAAGACATAACCGTTTTTAGGTATTTCAGATAGGAAGCTAGTGGAGAGGGAGCTGGCTAAGAAACGCGGCGGCGCGGAGGAGCTGGCCTCGGTTAGAGACATCCTGTATGAGGATAGGTGGTTTAGGATTGCGGCGGCTGTATTTACACAAATCAAGAGGCAGTTCGCCGAAGGCGCAGAGGCTGGCGAAGACATCGAGGCGGCTGAGAGGCGGCTTTTCGGCCTTAGGCTTGAGGTGGTGGAGGCTCCTCTGCTGAAGATCGAGGCGGCCGTGGAGCAGGACGGGAGGGTAGCCGCGGTTAGGTGCAGAGCCGCCCTAGACCTAGGCATAGAGGCTGTTTTTACGGGCACGGCGCCGGGCTACAAGCTCAAAAAGAGGGCCCAGGCCGACGCCGGCGCAGAGGCGGCCAGCGCGGCCGGGGGCGTTGGAGACGCCGCGGGGCGCGGCGTCGGCGGGGTGGAGCGTCTTTTGGAGGAGGTGAGGGGGGAGTTTTCCAGCCTCCCCGTCTACGTGGGCGTTGAGGACGGCTACATCTACGTAAAGAGGAAGGCGCCCATGGACCGGAGGCAGTTCAAGAAATACACCGAGATGTGCAGGAGGCTGGACTTCAGATTCGACCGAAGGGAGGAGAGGTGGGTTAAGCCGCTGGAGGCGCTAAAACCCACCTAAACCACCTCCAGCGCCTCCACTCCCCTTCTTAAGATTCTACCCCTAAGGGCTTTGAGGAGACTTTTGGGGCCGGAGAGGCTGGGCTGTTTCAACCCTTCTTGAGATTCTAGGGCTTGTGTGTTTGTTTGTTGTGGTTTTTTAAGTTTTTCTTTGGTTTTTTGTATGTTCGGCGGTCGGTTTGGAATAACGCTTTACATTCATTTCATTCGGCGTTGGGGAAAATCAACGCGCCATTCTTCGGCGCCTCGTGAAAACGAAAACGAGAAAAAAGGCGGGAGAAGTGCGCCATTCTTCGCAGTGCTGACGCCGGATTTGTGGGTGTTTGGAGTGGTGGGCAGGGTGCACCGCGGCTGCGCTGGGGGCTCTCGCGTCGGGCTTCGCCGGAGCCACCTCGGCGATGTAGATGCGCGGCTGAGGCTCGCCGTCTGGCGCGGCGGAGGTTGTGAGAAGCGCCGTGTCCCCACACACGCCGGACACAGAGGCTTGGCAGACCGCCGCAGTCAAAAAGGCAATATAGACGCCCCCGGCGGCACAGACACTCAGCTACTGCATCTATCAGCCTTTCATAAAGAGGGGGGAGGTGTGTGGGTCGGGTGGAGGTGCGCGTCGGGTATCCGGCCTGTGGGGGCTGTACTAGAGTTGGTGCTGGTTTATGTTTCTAGGTCTCAAGATGACAGCCGCCGCGGCATGCGGCGGACTCCTCAGCGTATACGCCTCGCACGCAGGCCGGCGGCGTCGATGGCACTTTATATCTAGACGTTCAGCTGTAGCTGGAGCAACAGCCGTAGCCGCCAGAGGCCGAGCTTCTCGGCCTAATCAAACAAATTTATCAAAGTGAAAATGCGGCATCTTAAACTGCGTCTTTTTGTGCATTTTTACTAATTCATCGCTTATTATATTATCGGTTTTTGGAAAAGTTTAAAGACGGTTTTTCTCCTGGTCATGACTCGGTATCTGGTCTGTGGGGGTCCGCTCAAAACGACGTGCAGAGGGGAGGGGTGGTGTGTGCAGTGCGGACTGGTGGTCAATGTTGTGACGCGTCTCAGCTTGTGCAAACACGTGCGTCTCCCCTAAGGCTTGTGAACACGACAAGCGCTAAACCAGGCTAGACTACCGCCGCCGTGTCTGAGGATGACTGTCTTTATAAATTTTTAGGGAACAGCCGCGGTTCACATTTAAATATGAGTGCCGCGGTGGAGCGGCATGGAGACGGTCAGGTTGGGTCGGACGGATATGAGGGTATCCCGTGTTGGTATGGGGGCATGGCAGTTTTCCGGCGACGCGTGGGGTGCCATAAGCTACGAGCAGGCCAAGGCGGTTGTGGCTAAGGCCGTGGATGTGGGCATAAACTTCTTCGATACCGCGGCTGTGTATGGGCGGGGGAGGAGCGAGGAGTACCTTGGCAGGGCCGTAAAGGAGCTGGGCCTCCGAGACAAGGTTTACATAGCCACGAAGATCCACGGCGAGTGGCTGAGGCGTGTGGACATATTGACGTCGGTGGAGAACCAGCGGAGGAGGCTCGGCGTGGACGCCATAGACCTCTACCAGATACACTGGCCTGCATGTTGGCACAACACACCCATCTGCGAGACCATGAAAACCCTGGAGGAGCTGGTAAACAAGGGTCTCGTGAGGTACATCGGCGTAAGTAATTTCCCGGTTCAGCTCCTCGACTACGCCAGGACGTGTCTCTCCCGCACCGACATAGTGACGTCGC
>Ga0272445_1002319_pt1 | contig 13200 bp, 11 predicted proteins | sample YNPCB0031_FD_194404 | JGI IMG/M metagenome (GOLD analysis project Ga0272445, IMG submission 194404) | Hot spring sediment microbial communities from Yellowstone National Park, WY, United States - YNP-CB-003-1 | ecosystem: Environmental > Aquatic > Thermal springs > Hot (42-90C) > Sediment... | reverse complement strand
ACTGCTTCTTTACACTTTGGTATTATATCCATTATATTTTTTGCATCTTTTATATTTCTTAAACCAAACACACCATACTGTTCTACTCCGGGTATTTCTTCCATTTTAGACCGTGCACCTGTTGCAATAAGGACTTTGTCATATGATATAGTTCCTCCGGAAGAAAGTATAACTAAATTTCTTTGTGGAACAACTTTTTCAACTTTTTTACCAAAAATTACTTCAACATTGTTTTCTTTAAAAAAGTTATCTTCACGATATTTTATTTTTTCTTCTGGAATGTCACCAGCAAGATAATATGAAAGCAGACATCTTGAATATATATACGGATAATTTTCTTCTGTAACAGCAACAATTTCTGATTTTTTATCTAATTTTCTTATAGATTCTATTGCAGAAACACCCGCTGCTGAAAGTCCTATTATTAAATACTTCATTTCTGTTTTTACACCTCCGTCACTTTTAGCGCTTTTGTATGACATGATTCAACACAAGCCGGTATTTCCCTATCTTTACACAAATCACATTTTACTACAACTTTTTTCTGTCGTTTAATAGCACCGAACGGGCATACCATTATACACATCCAACATCCAACACATTTTGTTTCATCATGTTGAGTAGTTCCGTTTTTGTCTTTATACATTGCTTGAGACATACATGCTGAAACACATAACGCTTCTTCACAATGATGACACGCATCAGAAATTATTATTCCGTCAGTATACTCTACTTTTCGTCGTGGTACAGGTAAAGGTTCTTCATATATTGCAGTGAAAACATTTTTTGTTTTAGAATGTTCAACAGTACATGCTATCTCACAACTTTTACAACCAACACATTTTTTTATATCAAGCATTATTTTTTTCATATTTTTTTGTTTAAAATAAATCTTTTTTGTTTAATATAACTCACAGGCTATTGCCTGAGGCAATCCGCTTCTGACAATGTAGGGCAAACCTTTCAGGTTTGCAAAAATTAAGCAAGGATAAATCCTTGCCCTACAAATACCTACACCTTATCTACTTTCTACTATCTACTATTATTTTACGCAAGCTCAAGCTTGCGGCTATCATAACCTATATTTGATTTGCACGGCTAAAGCCGTGCCCTACAAATACATAACACCTCCCTACTTTCTACTTCCCTACTATTATTTGCGCTACCATTAACTATGAACTATTGACTATATTTACTCATACAGCATTGGTTTAAGATTAAGTTGTTGTCTTTTTTTGTTTATATGTTCAATCATAATTTGTGCTGCTTTATATGGGTCTGGTTCAAACACCCATTTACCACCAGTAATTTTTTCAACTTCTTCAGTACAGAATTTTAAAACATTTTTTGATCCTGTAACAGGAAATGGTGTGCCAAAAACTACAAGCGCACCTGATGCTACAAAATACCAACCTATCGCTATAGCTTTCTCAGAATACCATTCAAACGCAGCACCTGCAATTGGTAGTTCATCTAACGAGTTACCAACACCACCTTCTTTAACTATCTCACAACATGCGGTAAGTATCCTTGAATTGTCAACACAAGAACCTAAATGTAAAACTGGTGGTATACCAACTGCTTCACAAACCTCTCTTAATCCTTTTCCTGCATATTCAAACGCAGCTTCTGGTGTTAAAAGACCAGCTTTCGCACATTCTATTGCAGCACAACCTGTTTCAACTACTAACACATCTTTTTTAATAAGCTCTTTTGCTAATATAACATGTGATTGACCAGACATAAGTTTTGGATTGTTACACCCAACAAGTCCAGCAACACCTCTTATTCTACCATCACGTATAGCATCGTTCAACGGTCTATATGTAGAACGGTATTTACCACCAAGCATGTAATGAACATATTCTGTTGTAAACCCAGCAATAAGATCTTTAGTTTCAGTTGGTATCTTTATCAACTCCTTTTTTCTGTTTATAAAATTTTCTACACCTTTTTTAACAATCTCTTTTGCAATATTTAACGCATCTTCTTCATTAAACTCAATATATTCCATACCAACAAATTTACCTTTTGGATGTGTAGAAATAAGTTTTGTATGATAACATTTTGCTATTTCTTTTAATCCTGGCATCACACATTGGATATCAACCACCATTGCGTCAACAACACCTGTTGCTATTGCTAACTCTTGTTGAAGCACACTCCCTGCAACAGGTATACCTTTACGCATAAGTATCTCATTCGCAGTACAACAGATACCTGCAATATTTATCCCTTCAGCACCAAGTTTTTTTGCAAGTTCTAAAAGTTCTTTATCACGTGCTGCTACAACAATCATCTCTGACAACAATGGTACATGACCATGAACAACAATGTTTACCATATTTTCTTTCAACACACCGAGGTTAACTTTGCCACGGACTGCTTTCGGAGAAGAAAATAAAATATCACACAATTCTGTTGCTACCATTGACCCACCCCAACCATCAGCAAGCGCTGTCTTCATAGTATGATGAAGCAAGTTTTTATAATCATTATCCACACCCATATGTGTCCTTGCCATCGCTTCAACTATTTCAATATCAATCCCTCGTGGCATAATTTTGTTTTCACGCCAAATTTTTTTCTGTTTTTCTGGCGGTCTTACCTTCATAAAAGTTAGTTCACCTTCTTGTTGACCAAATTCTGCAAGTATTTTCAATGCAAGTTCTTTCGCAATCTGTAATACAGGTTTATTACTCACATCTATGCCAAACTCTTTTGCAACAGATTTAAGTTTTATCTCATCTTTTATCTCATAATTTTTTGTTTTCCCTCCAGCTACTAAAAGTAATGTGTGAGCAATCTCTCTGCCATGGTCAGAATGACACGCAGCACCTCCTGCTGTATTCCGCAAAAGATTTCTTGCTGCAATAACATCAGCATCTGCTCCACAAACACCTACCTTAGGTCCTTCACCAAAAGGGTCAATTCTACAAGGACCAAAATTGCAGTTTTTACAACAAAGACCTAACTGTCCAAACCCGCATTGTGGAAGTTGTGCTAAATATCTTTCCCATACAGTTTCTATACTTAACTCTTCAGCAACTTTTTTTGTTTCCAATGTAGCAACATCTTCTGTTTTTAATTCTGCCATATCACCCTCCTTTATTAAACATTAACAAGTTTTAGGAAATTCTCAATTTTAAAATTCTCATAAATTATTTGTTTAGCTCTTTCAGTTTTATATTTTTCTTTTAAAATTGTTTTTCCAACTAATTTCTCAATTTTTTCTACCGCGGAAAATGTGTCAAAATGTGTAACAATTATTGGTACAGATTTTTCTTTAGCTTTTGCAATAATAGTTTCTTCTGGATAACCACCACCGGTCAAAATTATACATTTTGTAGATGTTTCCATAGCTATTACTTGAATATCAGTTCTATGTGTCCCTGTTATAACAGCTTTATTTGGGGTTTTTACAAAATAAGAGAAAGCACATGAAGGATCCATAGCACCAACTAAAAAGTTTTCAACAAAATCTTCAATTTTATCTTCACAACAAACAACTTTGCCATTTATAGCCTCGGCTAACTTTTCTATAGAGATTGATTCCAATAGTTTATCTTTTTTAATCACAGCAAAGATAGGTATATTTTGTTTTTCTAAATATAACTCAAAATTTTTTACTTGTTCATATCTACTTTCATCAACTTTGTTTATTACTGCACCTAAAAATTTATCTTTAAACAATTCTTTTGCAGCTAATATATCATCAATAAATGTTTCACAATTATATGTTTGTACAACTAAAACTTTGCTGTCATCAATCTTTTTTACAAGCTGTAAAGGAGAGATACCAAAAGAATATCCTTCAAAAAAACTATCCCCACTTACTACAAATATAATGTCTTTATCTTTCTGTTTATCAACAATTTGTAAAAATCTGTCTTGTAAATCCAAATTTTTACTTTCTAAAATTTTTTGTTGTACATCATACGAGTAAACAAAACAACAAATATCTTCAAAAGGTATGCTCATTTTTAACATCTGGCTTACATAATAACTTTCTTCATCTAAAATATTATTATCTTTTTTGAAAGGAAGTTTGCCTAAAAGTTTTATATAACCTATTTTATACTTTCTTTCAATAAGACATAAACCTAATCCTACAGCAATAAAATTTTTCCCAGTAAAAGGTTTGTTGGAAATTAAAAAAATTATTTTCATACTTACCTCCACATTAGTTAACAGTTATTAGTCAATAGTTCATAGTTAATTTAACTACTTTTTTATCCAATTATTATCCTTGCATCTAAAACAACACCACCTTTGTGTCTAACTGCGTATGGATTAATATCTACTTCTTTTATTTGTGGAAAATCTTCAACTAATTTTGAAAGTCTTAAAATTTTGTCTACCACATCTTCTTTATCATAAGGCTTTTCACCCCTAATACCATCCAAAATTTTCCCGCCTTTTGTCTCATAAATCATTTTATATGCTTCTTCTCTACTGGATATAGGAACAATTCTAAATGAAACATCTTTTAATAATTCAACATAAATACCTCCTAAACCAAACATTAACATATGTCCAAAAGTCAAGTCGTAATTTATTCCCAAAATCACTTCTTTTGCATCTGTAACCATTTCATAAACATCTATACCTTTTATATATGCGTTTGGTATGTACTTTCTCACATTAAGGAAAATCTCTTCAAATGCATGATATACTTCTTCATCACTATTTAAATTTAACTTAACAGCGCCAATATCTGTTTTATGAATAACATCAGGTGAGTTAACTTTCATCACGACAGGATAACCAATTTTGTTTGCTATTTCAACTGCTTGTTGTGGAGTTGTAGCTGTATCTTTTTTAGGAAAATTAAAACCATATGCTGTAAGAATTTCCACTACATTTTCAGGTTCTAAAACATTAATATTTTTTTCTTTCGTGTTTTCTATTATATATTTCACTCTCTTTTTGTTTTCTTCAGGAATGTGTATTTCAAATTTTGTTTCTTTCTTATTTTTATTTTCAACAAATTCTATTAATTTCTTATAGGAATAGACTGCCACAGATGGATCAATATAACAAGGGATATCTGCTTCTTTTAAAAGTTTAATACCTTCTTTTACTTTTTCTCCTCCTATAAAACAGGCAAAGATTGGCTTTTGGGCAATTTTAGATTTTTCAATAATAACTTTAGCTATATTTTCTACATCCGTTACTGCCTGTGGTGTGAGTAACACACAGATGCTTTCAACATTCTCATCTTCTATCGCTTGCTGAATTACAATCTCATATCGTTCAGAAGTTGCGTCACCAAGTATATCTATTGGTGCAGATAACGAAGCATTTTTGGGTAGTTTGTCTTTAATTTTCTCAATAGATTCATTGCTCATATAGGATAGTTTTATTCCTAACCTATCTGTAACATCTGCTGCAAGAATTCCTGCCCCACCTGCGTTTGTAATTATAAGTAAGTTATTCCTTTTTGGTAAATTTTTGATTTTAAAAATTTCTGCTACTTCGAAAAGTTCTCTAATACCTTCTGCTTTTATTATCCCTGCTTTTTTAAAAGCAGTATTAAATGCAACCTCTGAAGATGATAACGCTCCTGTATGTGATGCAGCAGCTTTTGCACCTGCCTCAGTCACACCACCTTTTATTATTATCACAGGTTTTTTCTTTGCAACTTTTGATGCAACATCTATAAATCTTTTGCCATCTTTTATATCTTCTATATACCCTAAGATAATCTCTGTTTCCGGATCTTCTCCAAAATATTCCAAAAAATCTGTCTCGTTTAAATCAGCTTTGTTTCCTAAACTCACAAACTTGCCAATACCAAAATTTGCTTCTATTGACCAATCTATAATTGCATCACCTAACGCTCCTGACTGGGAAAGAAATGAAACACGACCATAAGGCGGCATTTCAGGTGCGAATGAAGCATTGAGCTTGTTAGATGTATTTATTATTCCTAAACAATTAGGTCCTATAACCCTTATGTTTGCCTTTCTTGCTAACTCTACAACTTCTCTCTCTAACTTTGCTCCTTCAGAACCTGTTTCTTTAAATCCAGCAGAGATTATTAGAACAGATTTTACATTAGAAGCAGCACAATCAGAAATAACTTTTGGTACTTCTTTTGCAGGAACTACAACCACAACTAAATCAATTGGATTCTCAGGAATATATTTAACTGAAGGATAACATTTTTGTCCAAGAATATAATTTCTATTTGGGTTTACAGGGAATACTTTACCTTTATATTGTTGTAATAAATTTTTAAAGATAACATATCCAATTTTATGTTCATCTTGAGAAGCGCCAACTACTGCTATTGACGATGGATAAAATATTGAATTAATTACATTCATAAATTTGCCAATGTGATAATCTCAGGAACTTTATGATCCCAGCCTAACGGCATTATATGAATTCCGTTACAGTAAGGCTTTATTTCTTTTATAATCCTTGCTGCAATTTCAACTCCTGTTTGACCAGATTTTGTTTTTTCTTTATCTTTTTTCAACTCTTCAATTAGATGCTCTGGGACATACACTCCTGCAACATTTTCGTTCATATATTTTGCCATACCAACAGATTTAAGTATTGTTATACCAGCAAGAATTGGTATTTCACCAAAATTTTTTCTTACAATATCTATAAATTTTATAAATTTTTCAGGATTAAAAACAAGTTGTGTTTGAAAAAATTCTGCTCCAGCTAAAATTTTTTTCTCCATTTTAAACAACTGCGGGTCTAACGGTTCTGCTTCTGGTGAAACAACTGCACCTATACAAAAACTTGGTGGTTCCCCTTCAAGTTTGTTTCCAGCAAGGTCATATCCATCCATTAACCTTTTTACAGTATAAATTAAAGAGACCGAATCTAAATCAAATACAGGTTTTGCATCTTTGTGGTCCCCTAAAACGGTATGATCTCCGGTTAACAAAAGAAGATTTTCAATACCAAAAGCAGCTGCGGTTAACATGTCTGACTGTAATGCTAACCTGTTTCTATCCCTACAAGTTATTTGATATATAGGTTCAAAACCGTTCTGTTTAAGTAAAATACACATGCCTAATGAACCAAACCGCATTACTGAAGATTGGTTGTCAGTAACATTTATTGCATCAATTTTATCTTTTAAATATTTTTTTGCTTCTTCAATCAAATGTTGCACTTGCCAACCTTTTGGTGGACCTATCTCTGAAGTTATAACAAATTTTTTTTGAAACAAATCTTTTAGTTTCATAAATCTTGTTCCTCTATGTTTTCTAAAAATTTTAAAAATAGTTTTATATAATACTTTTTGATTCTACCAAAAATTTGTTTAACTTGTTTTTCATTATAAATATGAGAAGTCAAATTTCTATCTTCGAGCATATCTAAGTATTTTTCTTCATTTTCTATAAGTCCAGTTTTAAAACCTTCTTTTATACAACTTCTTGGAGTGGTACAATCTATACCATAATACTTCAAAATTATTTTTAATGTTTTCCAAAACAACTCAAAAGTGTATTCAAACCTTTGTATTACACCATCTTTCTCAAGTTGCGTTTTTGCTTTTTTTAAACCCTCTTTTAATGTATTAACTGCTTTTTTTAATTTTCTTATCGCCAAAACAACCTCTTCTTTTGTCATAAATTACTATCCCTGTAGAATTTATCAAATTTTTGAAATCTTCATCTATATCAGAAAAATATACAATATCAACACTATAAATTCCTGCAATTTTATCTATTTCTTCTTTTATTTTTCTTTTTGTTCTATAATCAATTTCGTTCTTAATATCTACCGCAAGATCTATATCAGAAGAATACCTGTTTTCTTCTTTTGCCCTTGAACCAAACAAAATTATTCTTCTTGGTTTAATCTCTTTTGAAATATATTTAACAATTTTTTTAACCTTTTCTTTTATTTTATTTTCCATAATTCCTAATGAAAACTCTTTCTTTTATTTCACCAAGTTTCCCAAATTGTTTTAATCTTTCAAAAATTTTCTCCCAGCCACAATCTTTTTCTTTATCCACTTCACACTTACCATTTTTTGCACCACCACAAGGTCCATTAAGTAATGACTTTGAACAAGAAGTTATAGGACAGATATTAGCAGTATAGTTTAAATAACATTCTCCACATAACGCACAATCAAACTTACCATTATACGGCACATTTACACCTTTATATCCAGTGATATAAAAAGTATCACAACCTGTATAAACTTTTTTATTTATACTTTTAGCAATTGTTGATACACCAATCCCACAAGAAAAAACTAAAATAGAGTCAGCAACTTTTATTTTTTTATCAAATGTCTTAAGATATAAATTGACAAAATCAGGATTACATAAATAATCTACAACTTCAAAGTATAAAATATTTTCTTTAGGCAAACTTTTAACAAAACTTAAAATCTCATCTCTTATGAAACTCACTTCATTGCATCCTTCACAAATAAAAACAAAAAATTTTTCTTTGTTTATTAAATCCAAAACTTCTTGTTTTTTTATTTTTAAACTAAACATAATCTTTGTTTCAAACTTTTAATCATTTCTACAATAGGTATTTTTGAAGAACAAATATATTCGCAACAACTACATTCAATACATTTTTTAATACCTAATTTTTCAAGTTCTGAAAAATTGTTTGTTTGATAAGAAAATACAAATTCTAACGGTTCAAGTTCCATTGGACAAACATCTACACACCTTCCACATTTTATACAACTGTTAAATTTCTCATATCCTAATCTTTTCTTAACTGCTAATATAGAATTTATAGCTTTAACAGTATATGTATTAAAAGATTTAACTTCGACTCCCATCATAAATCCTGAAAGTTTTAGAACTTGAATGTCTTCATTAAAACATTGCTTAACTATGAGTTCTAAAGGAGTTCCTATTTTAATTAAAAAATTACCATAATTTTTCACGAACTCTTCATCTCCTGAAACAGTCATAACCCTTTCTATTAAAGGAATACCTAAAACCACAGCATTATATATAGCATACACAGTTGAAACATTCTGAACAACAACTCCTACATCAAATGGTAGTCCTCCATACGGCACTTCCCTACCTAAGGTTTTTTTAATCAAAATTTTTTCAGCGCCCTGAGGATATTTTGTCTTCAAACTTACAATTTCAATATTATCTTTTTTAAACTGATTTAAAATATTTATTGCTTCTTGTTTATTATTTTCAACTGCGATTATAACATTTTTTACACTCAAGATTTTTTTTAAAATCTCAATCCCTTCAAACAATTCTTTTGCATATTCAATCATTATTCTGTTGTCAACATTAATATATGGTTCACATTCACAACCGTTTATTATTAGTGTATCAACGGGTTTTGGCGGGGCCAATTTTACATGTGTTGGAAATACAGCACCTCCTAACCCAACTATACCTTTGTCTAAAATTATAGATAATAACTCATCTTTTTGTAGTTCTTGCCAGTTAGTTTTAGAAGAAACTTTGGGATCTATTTTGTTTTCACCATCATTCTCTATAACTATTGCAGGAAGATATTTCTGAATTATCGGATGAATTTCCTCTTTTATGTCTAACACTTTACCTGAAACTGATGAGTGGATATTTGCTGATATAAATCCATCTGAAGAGGCTATTTTACTACCGACATAAACTTTATCACCAATCTTTACAACAGATATTGCAGGTTTTCCTGTGTGTTGGGAAAGAAAAATTTTTACAATCTGTGGTTCAACAGCAAACCTTTCAATTTTTAAATTTTCAGCTAAATCTTTTTTTTCTTGTGGATGTATACCGCCATAAAAAGTTTCAATTCTATGGTATATATTATTCTTTATCTTTGCAGCTAAGTCAGAAAATTTTTGTGCATAAAAATTTCTTAAATTTATTTTTTTATCAACTGGATATTCCTTTTGTTTCAGAATATTAAAAATTTTCTCCCAACCACAATCTTTTTCTTTATCCACCTCACACTTACCATTTTTTGCACCACCACAAGGTCCATTAAGTAAAGATTTTGAACATTCTGTAATAGGACATATTCCACCTGTTAAGTTTAACCAACATTCTTCACAACCTGCACAAAAAGTGTCATTGTTTATGGATATCCCGTGTAAGATACGTTCTGCTGAGAAAGATTTTTTAGGTTGAATAGAATCTGTCAAAGTTATAACTTCTTTTTCTATTATATCTGAAACAACTTGTACTCCGATACCACAACTTGCTACACAAATTGTTTCTATATCTTTTGCAAAAGACAAGATTTTTTCTTTGTTGTAATAATCGTTACAAAGGAAGTTTAAAGATAAGCATTTTATATTTTTTTTACTAACATCTTTTATTATCTCAATACATTTGTAAGAAATTATAGAAGTATATTCTTCATAACATTTTTTACAAAAAATAATACCAATATTTTCTTTACTTTTTAACAATTCATAAATTTCTTTATTTTGTTTCAGGATAAATTTTACAAAATTCATTTTTTATTTGTTGATAAAAATTTGTTTGTTCAAGCAATATTTTCTTTTGTTCAAATTCAACAAGCAAAGTATCATTATTTATATATTTATAAATTTTATTTTTCAACTGTTGGTTAATAAAATCTATATCTTGAGTTGAAATTATTTTGTTTGCTACAAAAATTATTTGTGGTATTTTAAGTTCTTCTGCTAAACTTTTGATATGCTGTGCTGTTTGAACACTTTTTATAGTAGGTTCAACTATAATATATAAACAATCAACATTTTTTGCAACACCACGGGTTAATACTTCAATACCAGCTGGTAAATCAATAATTACTGTTTCTTGTTTGTCCAAGATTAAATGAGAAATTAAAGATTTTAAAAATGTATTCTCTGGACAATAACATCCACTGTCAGCTTTTTTAATTGTCCCTAAAATCAAAAGATAAATATTATCTTTTTTCAAAGAGTATTTTTCTGGTATATCACTTACTTCTGGATTAAGAATATAAAATCCGAACGAATCTTGTTGTGTCCTTTCTTTGATAAGATCTTTAAGTTCACTTATAGGTTTTAATTTTTTGAGTTCTTCTTCATCAAATCCTAAACTTATTCCTAAATTACCATCAGGGTCAGCATCTATCATATACACAGTTTGATTTTTAGCTAAAATTTTCCCTAAGGAAGCACAAAAAACTGTTTTCCCAGAACCACCTTTACCTGAAATAGCTATTTTCATAATAGTTGATAGTTCATAGTTATTAGTTATGAGTTATGAGTTGATAATTTGTTAAACACTGAACAAATATTTGTTTGTATTCCGCGTAATCCATGGTACTTCCGTGTAATCTGTGGTTTTTCTCAGTGTAATCTGTGTTTTTTTCCGTGTAATCCGTGGTACTAAAATAAACCAACAACTTTACCATCTTCTGAAATATCAACTTTTGTTCCAGCTGGTATTGATGGTAATCCCGGCATAGTTCTCATCTCGCCACATAATGGATACAAAAATCCAGCACCAACTGATGCACGAATATCTCTTATTGGTAAAACAAAATCTTTTGGCCTTCCTTTCAAGTTAGGATCGTGTGATAAAGACAGATGTGTTTTTGCCATACATATTGGTAGTTTATCCCAACCAAGTTCTGTGAACAATTTTATTTTTTCTTTAGCTAAAGGTGAATACTCAACATCTTTCGCACCATAAATTTTTGTTGCTATAATACGAATCTTTTCTTCTATAGGAATATCTAATGGATACAGAAATTTGAAATTATTAGGTTTGTTTGCAGCTTTTATTACAGCAGCAGCTAACTCTTTTGCACCTTCACCACCTTTTTCCCATGCTTCAGAAACAACCGCATCTTCTGCTCCAAACTCTTTTGCTCTTTTTATAACCAAATTTATTTCTTTATCTGTATCTGTTTCAAACTTGTTTATTGCAACAACAACAGGTACACCGTGTATCAAAACGTTTTCAATTTGTTTCTCCAAATTACACAACCCTTCTTCTATAAGGGACAAATTTTCTTTTGTTATTTCTTCAGGCAATGGTTTACCAGGGACAACATTAATTTTTCCTGAATGCATCTTTAACGCTCTTATTGTTGCAACCATAACAACACAGTCAGGTTTCAATCCTGAATACCGACATTTTATATTCATAAATTTTTCCATACCGCAATCAGCACCAAAACCACTTTCTGTAACCACATATTCTGCTAATCTTAAAGCAATTTGGTCTGCAATAATAGAACTATTCCCATGAGCTATGTTTGCAAAAGGTCCTGCATGGACAAAAACAGGAGTGTATTCGGTTGTCTGAAGTAAGTTAGGTTTTATTGCATCTTTAAGAAGAACAGTCATTGCACCTGCTACTTTTACATCTTCTGCTGTAACCGGTTTGTTATCATATGTAAAAGCTAAAACTGTTCTACTTAACCGTTCACGCAAATCTTTAAGCGAAGTTGTAAGCGCTAAAATTGCCATAACTTCTGACGCTACCGAAATATCAAACCCGCTCATCAAAGGGATACCGTCATCACCTGTACCCAAACCTATAACAATGTTTCTTAAAAATCGTTCTGAAACATCTACAACATAACGCCACAAAATTTTTTTTGGATCAATAGGTATTTGTCTTCTATACAAAGCATTATGTAAAAACGCAGTTGCTAAATTGTGTGCTACAGATACTGCGTGTACATCACCTGTTAAATGTAAATTAAAATCTTCCATAGGCAAAACTTGTGAATACCCACCACCTGCTGCCCCACCTTTAATACCAAAAACAGGACCTAACGAAGGTTGACGAATACAAGTAAAAACTTTTTTCCCAAGTTTTGCTAAACCTAAAGAAAGACCAATGGTTGTAACAGTTTTTCCTTCACCAAGCGGTGTTGGTGTTATCGCTGTAACATCTATATATTTTCCTAACGGATTATTTTTTATCCTTTCCAAAATCTCAAGTTTTACTTTTGCTTTGTAATCACCGTATAGTTCAATTTCGTTTTGTAAAATACCAGCATTTTTTGCAATTTCAACTATTGGTTTTAGTTTTATACTTTGTGCAATCTCTAAATCAGAAGGTATTTTTGGCATAGCACCCCTCCTTTTTTGGTAAGTTAGTTTTTATGTTTAATTATATACATAATTTTTTCATCTTTTTCACTACATTTTTATAAGATATTTTTGTTGCTCTTTTGGAGCATACCATTTAATAAAATTCCAGCCAATACCTGCTTTTGTTAGTTCTACATTTTTAAACCTTTTATGAACTA
>Ga0272445_1002317_pt1 | contig 13200 bp, 21 predicted proteins | sample YNPCB0031_FD_194404 | JGI IMG/M metagenome (GOLD analysis project Ga0272445, IMG submission 194404) | Hot spring sediment microbial communities from Yellowstone National Park, WY, United States - YNP-CB-003-1 | ecosystem: Environmental > Aquatic > Thermal springs > Hot (42-90C) > Sediment... | reverse complement strand
ATAGAAGGGGATCGATGAGCTTCGCGGGCTGCGCGCGCACTCATGCGCATTTACTGCTTGGCGCTATTTCCAGCGACCTCCTAACCTCCTCTACCGATCGCTCGGCTATAGACTCTGCGGCGTTCTTCGAGGCGTTCCATATCTCTATGCCACGACGTTCCACGACGTTTCCCCCTCGTCGAAGTCCATGAAGACGTCGTCGTCCAGCGGCTGGGTGTCGCGCACCTCCTTATTCGGAGCTATGTCTATGTAGAGTATGTCGTGCTTTATGTCGTATCTCATCCTCATCGAGCCCTCACTCAACGTCCCTCTTCCGCCTGCTCTTCATAATTTTATCCAGCCTGGTCATCCTGAGCGGCGTAGACGATTACGAGCGGCGCGTCTTTCCCTCTAATGGTTACCATGAGGCCTGAGCGCCTGTCTAAGAAGACTTTGTCTGGGCGCGTATGACATTAGTGACTGTCTTGACCATGGCCTCTTCAGCATGCTTAGTGAAGGCTAGCCTCCTTCTCTCAGCCATGGACTACTAGACAACTAAGCCGCTGAAGCATGCATTACTCAGGATTGAATAGCCATTAGAGCTCTTCAGCTTCTTTGACGTAGCGCTCTCTCCTTATAACCTTGGCTGCCCAGCTAAGCGCTTTCCGCGGTAAAAGCCCTCGCCCAACGTGTGCGCAAAATCTATTTCGTCGCTCGGCTAACGACAGTTGGGTGCAAGGCTGTGGTAGATGGCACGGAGGCCAGGAAGAGGGAGCTCATTGATAAGTTGAGGGATGCGTTGGAGAAGGAAGAGAACGTCCTCCTCGCCTACCTATTTGGGTCTAGGGCAACCGGAAGGGCCTCTTCGATCAGCGACTTCGACGTAGCCGTCCTCCTCAGGGACAACAGCCTGGCGGAGATGGGGCGCGTGCTGTTCAGCGCCTCGAAGGCCTTGGGGGTCAACGAAGACGCGGTTGACATACTCGACCTCTCCAAGGCACCCCTGCGCTTGAAGGCGAGGGTCTTGAAGGAGGGGGTGAAGCTCGTGGACAGGGGCTACGAGGAAGCAATTATTCAGGAGGTTAACAAAAACTTCCCGGAGGTAGCGTTGGAAATCCAGAAAGAGCTGCGCTGGTGGATGGACAACCCGAGGGGGATCGACGTAGTGCTCGTCAAGGCGCTCCTGGACCACCTAGCTCAAGTCCATGGACACTTGGCATTATTCCTAAGTAAACGCAGGGTTGAAGAGTTGTCGAGCAGCGCTGAGGCTTGGTACGCCCTAAAGGGCATGGTCCAAGACCTCGTGCAGGCGATGATCGACATATGCGCGCACGTAGTCAGCGCGAAGCAGCTGGGAGTCGTAAGCGCCTATAGGGAGTACGTAGAGAAGCTCGTAGGACGCGGGCTGATGGAGCCGACTTTAGGGGAAAGGGTTAAGACGATGATAATTTTAAGGAATAGGCTCATACATAGGTACCTAGCGGTCGAGCCGGAGGAGCTGTGGAGCTGGGCTGTGAGGCTTTCCTCGGAAATCGCCCCGGAATTCAAAGAGTGGGCGCTTAAGGTAATTGCTGGCAAGTGATGCATGGGTCTCGTGTGCTCCAGCCCTAAACATTAGGATGGCCGTTAAGTGCAAAAATGCTATGGTTATGATCAGAGAATGCGTATATAAGGAAAACTATAGTAGCATATGGATGCTATCTCAGAGCGGCCAACTATGAGGAGTGGTGGGACAACAGGCATGTCAACGGAAAGATCAAGCCGCTGAAAGGGTGGTCTATCAAGGAATTCCTCCACCATTTAAGGGAATTACTATCAAAATAGAAAATTTACAACGGAAATCTCCTGCCTAAACTCCCTCTCCACCTGATTAGGGACGTTGCTGATAGTGTTAGAATGTTGGCCAGGATCGCGCGCATCAAGATGGACGCAAGCAGATGACTTCGCTGGCGCCCCTCGATTTTAACCTCGCAAGCCTATGGAGAAGGCTGGCTAGGAACCTAATCCTCGCCGGGAGGAAGGCCTCTAGGCGCCCTAGATCGTGATCGTGAGGGGGGGCCTCAGCGCTATTAGGGCTGCTTCGTAGTTGATGGCTAGGAGTTAGGTTTATAAGCTTTGTTTCTGTTTATTATTGCTGGTGCTGGTTATTCCAGAGCCTTCAGAGAGGTTGTTGAGGCCTAAGGAGGCTTGCCAGAGGCTTGGCATCAGCTACTCTACTCTATCTAGGTGGGTTGGGGAGGGCAGGATTAAGGCCGTTAGGACTGCTGGTGGCGTGTTTAGAGTTCCCGAGAGCGAGGTTAGGAGAATTGCTGAGGGTCTACCTATTAGCAAGGAGGTCAGAGCAGTCATATATGCTCGTGTTAGTTCATCAGACCAGAGGAGCGACTTGGAGAGGCAGATACAGTACTTGACACAATACTGCTCTTCTAAGGGTTATAGGGTCATCGATGTTCTGAGCGATGTAGCGAGCGGGTTGAAGACCGATAGGAGGGGTCTGCTAAAGCTCTTCGACTACGTTGTCAATAGACAGGTAGACGTGGTTGTAATGACGTATAGGGATAGGTTGTCTAGGTTCGGCTTTGAATACTTAGAGTACTTCTTCAAGCAATACAGTGTCAGAGTGGAGGTTGTCTTTGGAGAGGAGCCTAGAGACGCTTATCGGGAGCTAGTAGAGGACTTGGTGGAGATCGTGACGTCCTTCGCTGGGGAGCTCTACGGGCTGAGGAGCCATGAGAAGAAGAGGCTCGTTGAGGGCTTCAGAAAGCTGCTAGAGGAGGTCGAGGAGAGTGAGTGAAGTCACTAGAACAGTTGTTGTTAGGTCTACACCTCTACCTAGGAAGCTGTTCAGAGTCTTCGTCGAGCTTGAAGGTATGTACAGGAACGTGGTTGAGCAACTAGTTCTATGTGCTGTGAGGAACGGAATAACCAGCTTCACAAGGCTTAAAGCATTGAGGTACAGGGAGTTGAGGTCTCTGCACCCACAGCTACCATCGCACTACGCATACACAGCGTGCCAAGACGCGTCCACGAGGGCTAAGAGCTTCTTTAAGCGCAGGAAGAGGGGCTCGGCGAAGAGGGATTACCCAGAGGTTAAGAAGGTCTCAATATGGCTAGACGACCATCTGTGGAGAGTGAAGAGCTTGACGAGTATTGAAATTGCTACTCACAAGGACTGGGTCGCCATTGAGCTAGAGCAACATAAACAGTACTGGAGGTATATCAATAGCGGCTGGAGGCTAGCTTCAGAGGCTAAGGTGAAGCTTGATAGAAGGGGTAGGCAGCTAATCATTTACCTGACCTTTAAGAAGAGCGTTGAGGTGTATAGACCTAGGGGCTTCGTAGCTGTTGATGTTAATGAGAATCATGTAGCTGTGCTAGTTGATGACAAGGCGTGCCTCTTTGAGACTGGCTTCAGAGATATCGTTTTGGGCTACTACTACCGTAGGAAGAGGGTTCAGGAGAAGTATGGCAAGCTCTACGGCACTAGTTGCAGGGTTGAGGGGAGGGTTCTTAGGAGGCTAAAGGAGAGGAGGAAGAAGTGTGATTTGAGGTGGAAGCTGGCAAACATAATTACTAGAGCTGCCAAGGAGAGGCAGTACGCTGTTGTCTTAGAGAGGCTCGGTAAGAACCCTGCTAAAGATATGATTAATCGCATTGATGATGAACAGCTCAGGCACAGGATATACCAGGCATCTTTTAAAGGCGTTCAGAAGGCTGTTGAGGAGAAGGCTAAAGAACGTGGAGTCCCAGTAATCTATGCAGACCCGAGGAAGACCTCTAGAATGTGCCCAGTGCACAACGCCAAAATAGTCTATAGTGATGGTAGCAGAGTCGGTAGGTGCTCCAAGGGTGGAGAGCCATGGCATAGAGACGTTGTTGCATGCTACAATCTATTGCTTAGAGCCCGCCTAGGCGATGGGGGCGTTGCTCCAAGCCTAGGCGGGTTTACACTAGATGGGAGCCCCGTGCCGTTGGGCTCGACGGCCGCCCACGACCCCATACTGATCGCTCGTGAGGTGTGGGCGAGGCGGAAGCCCCTAGATGCAATGAATAAGCATGAGTCATTAAAAATGACCATCTAGGGACAAACGGCGAGCAGGTAAACTAGGATGAAAAGGGATGGCTGAAGCAGGAATAGGACGGGCGGAGGCATAGCTTCATGAGCGGCGGGATCGAGGCCGAGGCGGCGAGCGGGGAGGCCATGGGCTCCAAGAGGCCTTCAAGACTTCCCTCCCTCATTGAGAGCTCTAACGATGCCCCAATCCTGCGTGAAGTGGTTCTCAGTGGACCTCTCGCCTCGACTGAGGCGGAGCAGAACTTCCTGAGGTCGAAGAGGTAGGGCTGCTCGGAGAGGGCTTGAAGAAGAGGCCTTAAGTAAAATCCATTTATGCCTCCAACGAATATTGGGAGCATCTCCTCGTTCATCGGGAGAAGCCTAGCACTGAGCCCGGCGGTTTGTCACGGGGCCTGGCGACCTAATATGTTGCGCCCCCATGTTCTAGGTTGCCAAGTCCTCAGCTTAAGCGCCCCCTTCCACCTCCTCCCGCCGCAAGGCCTTCCGCGCGAGGCCTACCATGGCCTCCACGTACTTGAGGTCCCTCCTCACCCTCTCCGCGCCGAGCCTAGCCTCATGGAAGCCCTCCACGTGTAGGACCCAGGCCGCCCTCCACCATAGTGGCAGCTCGCCCACCCCCAGCCTCGCCGATATGGAGTCCACGGCGTCGAAGAGCAGCGCGGCCGTCCACCTCCCCTGGTCGGCGGCCTTCCTATGCTCTTCGACATCAAGCGCCGCGGCAATCGCCTTCACGGCCTCCTCAGCCGCCTTGTAGAGCTTCTCGCTGGCCTGAACGGGGTCTTTATCTACGAGCGACCTGCCCTCCTCAAGGTACTTGGAGGCAAGTTCAAGGTGAGACTCGGCGGCGGCCTGAGGGTCTAAGCCTAGGAGCTTGACCAAGAGGTCTACAACGAGGGACCCTACATCCACCCCTCTCCTCTCAACCTCCTCTGCCAGCCTCTTGGGGATGGCCACGACCAAGGCTCCCACGCCGCTACAAGACCATCCCTCCAGACTACTTATTATCTTTTTATCTTTTAAATCGTCCACCCTTGCTGCAACTGCTCTAGAAATATCTTCCCCAAGGCTCATCAGCCAACACCTAACGATCGGTATCGAAGCCTATGACCTTGAAGCCCCTGCTGGCGAAGCAGACGGCACTCGTCAGCCCCACGTAGCCCATGCCGAAGAAGGAGAGGGCCTTACCTCCCACGGGACAGCACCTCCTCGAACCACCTTATCGTGAGCCTGAGCCCCTCCTCCAATGGGGTCCTCGGCTCCCAGCCCAAGAGCTTCCTGGCCTTGGATATGTCAGGGCACCTCCTCCTCGGGTCGTCGGGCCTCGGGGGCTGGAACACTATCGGAGATCTCGATCCCGTGAGCTTCTTGATCAGCTCCGCCAGCTCTAGGATCGTGACCTCCCTCGGATTTCCCACGTTGATCACCTCCCCCTTCAGGCCCTCCTTGGCCATCATCTTGACGAGGGCCTCGACGGCATCGGCCACGTAGAGGAAGCTCCTCGTCTGCTTTCCATCGCCGTGGACGGTTATCGGCCGGCCCTTCAAGGCCTGCACTATGAACCTCGAGACCACTCTAGCGTAGCCGGCGCTGGGGTCCAGCCTCGGGCCGTAGGTGTTGAATATGCGGGCTACCCTCACGTCGACCCCGTACTGCCTGAAGTAGGCCATGCAGAGCGCCTCCTCAAACCTCTTCGACTCATCGTAGCACGACCTAACGCCTATCGGGTTCACCCTCCCCCAGTAGGCCTCCGGCGTCGGGACGACCTCGGCGTCTCCGTAGACCTCTGACGTCGAGGTGTAGAGGACCGCGCTTTCGTGCCTTCTCGAGGCCTCGAGGACTTTCAGGGTCCCTAAGCTGTTGGGCAACATGGCGTCCACGGGCCTCTCGACATAGGCGTCGGGGGCTGGGACGCTGGCCGCGTGGACTATGAAGTCGTACCGCTCCTCCACCTCGAGCCTCGACACGTCCCCCTCCACGAACTTGAAGTTGGGGAGGCCCAGCAGGTGTTCGACGTTCTCCAAGCTACCGGTCGATAGGTTGTCGAGCACGGTCACCTTGGCGCCCAAGGCTACCAAAGACTCAGAGAGCCAGCTCCCGATGAAGCCAGCTCCTCCCGTGACCAAGACCTCCTTGCCTCTAACGACGTCAGCCCCGACGTCCTTGACAAAGGCCCTTAACCCCTCTAGTGAAGTGACGCCCATGACTTACCGCCTGCTGAAGTACTCGTAAGACGCCTTGACAGCCTCCCAGTACGTCTCGGGAGTGCCGATGTCGAGCCTCAGCTCCCCGTCCTCGAGCAAGACCCCCAAGACCCTCCTGCCCCCCTCGATAAGCCCCTGAATGGCGTCCGTGAGCTGGACCTCGCCGCCCACGCCGGGCTCCAGGCCCTCCAGCACCTCCATGACCTCCGGCTTGAAGAGGTAGAAGGGCATTATGGCCAACCTCGACGGAGGCCTCTCCGGCTTCTCGAGAACTTTGGCTATCTCCAGGGAGCCTCCTCGACCCCCCCTCGCTATCGCGACCCCATACTGCCTGGGGTCCTCGACCTCCTGCAAGAGGAGGACCGCGGAGACATCTCCGGAGAAGGCCTCGCACATCCTCCGCAGGAAGCCGTTGCCCTCGGAGACTATGTAGGTGTCGCCAGCGCAGACCATGAATGGTCTGTCGCCGACGAAGGGCCTCGCCATCAAGGCGGCGTGGCCGAAGCCCTTTGGCTCCGGCTGATTGACGAAGAGTATCCTAGAGCTCTCGACCATCTCATAGAAGGACTCGAGCTCCTTGGCGAGGGCCGACTTCCCCCTGTCCCTAAGGAGCTCGACGAAGTCCCAGTCGGGCGTGAAGTGGTCCTCTATGGACCTCTTGCCGCGGCCAACGACGAAACGGAACTTCCTGAGGCCGAAGAGGTAAAGCGCGTGCGCACAGGTTTGTTGAGGAGAGTTGGAGGCGCGGGCTCTCGTCGAGGACCATCTTCGGATGCCTGCTTGTAGAGAGGCCTGAGCTCGTTAAGGAGTACAGCCTAAACTACTGGAAGGTTTGGCGCATCATCAAGCAGCTTGAGAGGTGCATAGTCGAGGTTAGGGATGGAAAGGTCCGCGAGGGCAAGACATACGTTGAGGGAGGAACTCTAGGCTCAGGAACCTCGCTAGGCGGAGGGCTGGGGTGGTTAAGGCTAAGGCGGTTGATGAGCTGAACGCTGGAACTGATGTTAACAAAATGGCCCAGCCCGCTGAAAAAAGTGCACGTAAAGATGAGGATGGTTTAACGTTACTCGACCTTTGGCCTCTGCCGCCACCCTTCTCCGTTGGCACATTTTTACGCACCCTCAAGAACCTATCGCGATAAGACGCGTGAAGGTAGGTCTTGCGCGCTGGCAGCGGTTATCACGACCCTCTTATGGATCAAACTCCATGGACCCTTCACTCAGCGCCTTAAGCGTCCTTCTCGGGGTTTTAGAGCATCACCTCCGAATAGTCTCCTAGTATGAGCCTTAGGGACCTTCTGTTGTCTCTACCCCTCGTTACCCTAGCGTTCCTCCCTATCAGGCTCTCCTCCAGCCTCTCCACCCCAACTATGGATGTGCCCTCAAGGACCACGCAGTATTCAACGGAGCTGTCGATTATCTTGGAACCGCTTCCTACGCTCGTGTACGGGCCGACGTAGGAGTCCTCTATCGTGCAGCCCTCACCTATGATTGACGGAACCCCTAACCACGCTGTTCAAAACCCTCGTCCCCTTGCTAACCTCCACCCTACCCTCGATCCTTGAGTCCTTAACCTCGCCCTCGACCCTCCTCCCAACCCTCTCATCTAGGATCTTGGCGTTGACCGCCAGTATGTCGTCGCTCTTCCCCACGTCGAACCACCAACAGTCTAGCATTTCGTAACCCACCTCATACCCACGTTCAAGCATCAGCTGGATGGCATCCGTTACCTCAAGCTCGCCCCTCCAGCTAGGCTTTAGATCCTCTATTACGTCGAAGACGGTTGGCTTGAAGAAGTAAACCCCAACCAACGCGTACCTGCTGGGAGGGGCCTTGGGCTTCTCGGCGAGCCTCCCGAGCAGCACTGTGGGCCTCCAGAGGCGAAGTGACATCATCTTTGCCGTTAAAAGCTCCGCGGAAAGTATTTAACGGGCTTTGCCTCTACATGTTGAGGATGCCCGTTATGGGTGAAAGGCTTAGTTTTTCGAGCGTGGTTTGGAAGGAGGACGATTGGTACGTTTCTTGGTGTCCAGAGCTGGATATTGCAAGCCAAGGGAAAAGCGTTGATGAGGCCCTAAACAACCTTAGGGAGGCCATTGAGCTTTACCTTGAAGATGAAGATGCTCAAGTCCCATTTGGAAAGCCTCCGCCCATCCTCACAACGGTGAGCGTCGAAGCCCATGGCAAAGCTTCCACCACTATCAGGCCGCCAAGTAGTTAAAGCCTTATCAAAGGCAGGCTTCGAGGTGGTGGGCAGAAAGGGAAGTCATGTAAGGTTAAAGAAGAGGACGCCAACAAAAACATACATAGTAATAGTGCCCATGCATCCAGAAATAAAGAAGGGGACCCTCAAATCAATAATAAGGCAATCAGGATTATCGCCCGAGGAGCTCCTCAAAATATTAAAACAATGATGTTTAGAGCCACTTTACCGCTAAGTTAATGTTTGCAAGCCCGCCCCTCGTAGACGCGGAGCCTACTGAGCAGGTCGACCATCAGAAGCCAGCTACGAGGGCTCGAGCGCGCGCACGTCGCCAGCGATGATCAGGCCGCCCGCCGCGCCCTCGGCCTTGAGCCTCGCGCCGCATAGGTTGCATGCCATCTTCTCCAAGCCTATCTTCATCTCGCCCCGCATCGATGAGCCTCTTCAATCCTAGCGCCAACATGCCCTCCAACCGCTGATGCAACCAGCCCTCCCTTAGGCATGGATAATTGACAGCCAACCGAGCTGAAGCGTCTCGCCTGCACAACGCCTAAAGGCAGCGGCCGCTCAGCGTTGAGTGGCGGTATGGGTGCCGGTCCACATCTTCGGTAGGTGGCCTGAGGTTGAAGGCAGGCTTAGGATGTCGTTAGGCCTGTTCCTAATGCTTGACTACGATGGAACCCTGGTCTACGACGTCGGGCGCCCTGAGGCCGCTGAGCTGAGCCCTGAGGTTAGGGGGGTGCTTGAGGGGTTGGCGAGGAGGGGTTGGGTTAAGGTTGCTATGTTCAGCGGGAGGACGGTGGAGCAGTTGAGGAGGCTCGTGGGCGTCAGGGGCTTGTTCTACGCGGGCCTCCACGGCTTAAACATCGTGGGCCCAGGGCTCTCATTCACCCACGACGAGGCCCCTGAGCTTAGGAGGAGGGTGGAGTCCGTTGAGGCCGAGCTTAAGGAGGCTTTGAAGGGCTTCAAGGAGGTCTCCATCGAGGATCGAGGCTTAAGCCTCTCCATCCACTACGAGCTCGCGCCGCGGGGCTTCGGGAGGCAGGTATCCAAGGTCCTCAACCCCATACTCTCGAGGCATGCGGGGCTCAGGGCCTTCAAGGGCAGGAAGGCGATCGAGCTCACCCCAGAGGTGGACTGGGATAGAGGTAGGGCTGCCCTCACTCTGCTTGAGGCGGCTGGAGCTCAGGACTACGTGCCGCTCTACGTGGGCAACGATGAACTCGACGAGTCTGCCTTCAAGGCCTTGAGCGGGCGGGGGCTGACCGTCGTCGTCGGGAGGAAGCGTCGAAGCTACGCTGGGTTCTACGTGAGGAGCGTGGAGGAGGTGTATGAGCTGCTCAAGAGGATCTCAGCGCTGGCCTCGCTCTAACTACAGGGCGGGCGGAAGACCATGCTTACACCTTCGATGCGCTTAGAAGATGTTACTGTCGAGGGACACCTTCAGGTGCCTGTGGGACGATATATATAGGCCTCCCCTCGATGAGGGCTTGAGCCGCTTTCCTCCTAGCCCTTTGGACGAGGCGCCATACAGTCCCCCTTGAAACCCCCATCCTCTGTCCAGCCTCCTCTTGCGACAGCCCCTCTAAATCGACGAGCCTGAAGGCCTCGAGCTCAGCTAGCTCCAAGAATATTGGATCCATGCTTCTAGGAGGGTTTGGAGCGAACCCAGCGACTGGCGGCGTAAAACCTAGCATAACTGGCTTTGGAGGCCTCCCCCTCCTACCGCACCTAAACCTTTGCCCCCACACAACCCTCCACCTTCCTCCTCATGCCTGCTAAGCGTGGGCGAGGCGCCAAGCTCCTCGATAAACCTTAGAGGGGCTTGATTTATATCTTTATACTGTAGGAAGGCGCTCTGTAAGCTTAAGCATCGCCAGCCGACTTGCAGCTAAGGCTCGAGTTTGCAGGGCGAGGAGGGCCTCTACGCCACGCCTCTCCTCTCATCATCCCTTCTTTAGGGGAAAGTTTATATATTTCTGTGCTTAAGCACAGAAATGAGGTGGTGTAAAGCATGGCGTGGGGTTGGAGAGGTAGGGGCGGAGGATGGTTCGGACCGTGGCCCGGAAGAGGCCCATTTAGCTACCTGCCGCCATGGCAGAGGCCTGGATGGCTCTTCGGCTTCGGCAGAGGGTTCGGCAGATGGCTGTGGGCCTACCCATATAGCCCATGGGCCTGCGCCAGGTTCCCGTGGCTCCCAAGGAGGTGGTGGGCATACCCGCCATACGGGTACCTGCCCTACCCAGCCTATAGCTGGGCCTGGCCACCTGCACCATATTGGCCGACCTGGTGAGCTAGATGGCACGGCCTTGGCCTCCATGGCCTCGATATCCATACGCGTATCCACCTCCATACCCGAGCATGCCGTATGCCTATCCGCCGCTGTACCCTCAGTACCCACCGCTACCGCCCATGCCTCAGTCTCCGGAGGACGAGCTAAAGGCGCTAGAGGACTATAAGAAGGAGCTTGAGGATGAAAAGGCTAGCATAGAGCAGGAGATCAGAGACGTGGAGGCAAGGATAAAGGAGCTGAAGTCGATGCTTGAGAGCGGCGGAAGGCCGCCGGGATCGTGAAGAGCTTGGGCTTGCCGCTGAAGCGCTTTCAATGCGCTAGCTGCGGGCAAGTAATGGAGGTCCCTCAAGGAGCGCCGAAGCCGTTCAACTGCCCAAGCTGTGGAGCGCCGGCGATGATGATCCACAGGCTGAATAAGGGCCCGCCTGGAGGGAGGCGTGGTGGAGGAGGCCCTCCATGGCAGCGGGCCCAACTATGATTTTTTAATTTCATTTAAAGTGATGAAAAATGAGGGTGGCCGTTCCAACGGAGGCCCATAAGGGTTTAGAGGATGTCGTCTCAGGGGTCTTCGGGAAAGCCAAAACCTTCACCATCGTTGAGGTTGAAAACGGGCAGATCAAGGACGTGCAGGTGATCGACAACCCGGCGGCATCCTATAGGTATGGTTCAGGCCCTATCGCCGTGAAGACTCTCGCAGACCTTAAAGTGAAATGCGTGCTGACGGCGGAGCTCGGTCCAGGGGCTTCAGAACTGCTTGAACACCACGGCATAAAGAAGGCGCTGGTTAAGCCCAACGCGAAGGTCGTGGACATCATAAAAGAGTACTTGGCGAAAAGCCAATAGCTGACGGCTCGCCGCCGAGGCTCTAACGTCAAAAACCTAGCGCTGGCCGTGGGAAAAGCCAACTTACCTTTACACAGGGATCTTAAGTCCAGCCCGACCCCTTATAGCTCTCTGAGGGTAGAGCCTCAAGATTTCCTCCTTCCTCGCCGTGCAATGGCATGGGACGATTAAGCGGATTCCCAGTAGAGCTTCGAGCCCGCTGAAGCCGTGAAAGCCGCCGACTACAGCATGTATCTCTCCAAAGCTTGAGGCGAGCCTCAGTATGTTCTCTAGGCCTGGGTGCGCGCAGCCAGTTACGACCGTTAGGCCGTTAGGGGTCCTCACGATTAGGGATTGCTCCTTAACAGACCCTCCGAGCTCGCCCGTCGTGTAGACATCCCTACAAATTTCCTCAGCTTCGTCAACCTCGTGAAGCCTCACGTTAGGATGGCTGGCCAGCCACCTCTTGAAACTCCTCGAGAACGACCTGAGGGCGAACACCTCGACCTCGCCGCAGCGGTCTATTATTTGGATCCCGCCGACGTGGTCTCCATGCTCATGGGATAGGACTATCCTCTTAACGTCCTTGAGGTCCACCGCCGCCCTTTGGACGTTAAACATTAGGGTGGCTAGATCGCCGCCGACGTCGAAGAGGACGTTCTTGCCTTCAACCCAGCACGAAAAGCCGAACCCCTCCCTAAATCCCTTCAGCGCTTCGCCGTCGTAAAGGACCCTCAATTCCACATCAGCCTGCGACGCCTCCCCCATCCATCCTTCACCTCCTCAGCCCCCTCGTGCTTGCGCCTTAAGCTGTAGGCCTTATCATAGGTCATGAGGTGGCATCGTGCAGCCGCTCAAGGCTTGAGCCCCTCCTCACGTAGTAGACGCGCCCTTCGTATTCAAGCCTTACAAGCTTGCCCCCGTGCAAAAGCTCATCAACTACCCGCCAACCTAGGCCGCCCCTCCTCAAAAACTCCTCCACAGCCTCCTCCCTCATTGGATGCACCGCCGTTATGCCTAGCAGGTCCTCCTTGACGTCGCCCGTGGGGGTGAAGTCGTCCCCTTCATGCCCTACTAAGCGCTCCACCCTATCGCCTCCAAGCCTCTCAGCGAAGGCGCGGAAGGCCATGCTTACAGCCTCCCCTCCAGCCGGCCTAACCCATCCTTCAGCTGGGGGCCTGGTCGGCACGGCGACGTAGGCCTTATCCAGCTTGGCCAAGCCTCCAAGAAATTCTGCGATCCTCTCCACCTCATCTTTGTAGTTTACGCCGTCAATGAGCATAGTCTCGCTCACGAGGATCCCCTTGAAGCTCCTCCCTAACCTCCTCGCGCCAAAGCAGGGAGGCGTTCGTTATGACCGCTACAGGTAGCCCGAGGCGCTTCAGGAGCGATATCTCCTCGCCCAAGTTGACGTCCAGCGTCGGCTCCCCGTCCGGGGCGAAGGTGATGTAGTCTATCCTCTCCCCCCTCGAGGCCGCCTCGAAGGCCTTCCTCTCGACCTGCGCTAGGATCTGCTCCGGCCTGTAGAAGGCCCGCCTATCTATGAGCTTGCTGCTGGTCCTGCCTAGCTGACAATAGACGCAGGAGTAGGAGCAGGCCTTCAGCGGGACGTTGTTCACCCCCAAGCT
>Ga0272445_1002312_pt1 | contig 13237 bp, 21 predicted proteins | sample YNPCB0031_FD_194404 | JGI IMG/M metagenome (GOLD analysis project Ga0272445, IMG submission 194404) | Hot spring sediment microbial communities from Yellowstone National Park, WY, United States - YNP-CB-003-1 | ecosystem: Environmental > Aquatic > Thermal springs > Hot (42-90C) > Sediment... | reverse complement strand
ACGATGAATCAGATGAGGAGCCGCGCCTGCTCTACAGGCGGCGGGCGCTCAAAAAACTGCGGCGCATCGCGATTTAGCTGAAAGACGGCGGCGAGCAGGGGATTGCGGAAGCCGCAGGTAAGCTAAGCGCCGCGAGGAGGCCAGACCAGCGCCCGCAGGTACTTTCTTACAGGACTTGACTCACAGGGATAATTATGCCTGTAAGTCCGGACCTGTGAAGCAATACCTGCAAGGACAATTGAAAGAGGAAACGAAAGGCTGTACATAGCCGTCGACTACGCCATCCACATGCTCAACGGCGGATACAAATCATCAAACCAATGCATGAAAAAGGTGGCCATGGATAAAACCAAAGTAATACCCAAAAGAAAACTAAGTTATGAAGAGCTGGAGGAGCTCAGGAAAAGGATAAGCGAATTGCCAGAAATAACGATTGAGCCGCCCGAATAATTTCCCCCTTTTTTCCGTCTTGTCATTCTCTGTCTGTTCTTTTTCTTAGGCGGCTAGGGCGGGGCCGCCGCATCAGAGGGTTGAAGCTGAGAGGGAAAAAGGGAGGGGGTTAGACCTGCTTCAGCCTATCACGCAGGACATTAAGCAGAGTCTCGTCGTCCTTCTCGTCCTTGGGGTATATGAAGGCCTCCTCCTCCGGCACCACTACGCCGTCTCTCTCCACGAAGTAGACAAGGCGTAAAGGATAGTCATAGCCTGCCCTTCTGTACAGCATCCGCATTATCTTCGCCGCGAGGGACCACTCCGCCTTGGTCTTCCACTCCTCCTTTCTGAGGATGTGGCTCTTCAGCTCCACCAGCTCCCTCCTCCCGTCGGCGTACTTCACGAGGAAGTCGGCTTGAGCCGTGAAACGGACGCCGTCTATCTGATATGCAACATACGGCGCGGGCTCGACCTCCGCGACCCTCCTGGCCCAAGGCGTTAGCTTCATAAGCTTCGCGAAGGCGCCAGTATGCGGCTCGCCGTAGTGTTCAATAAAGGTGCGCATCGCTACACCGACATCTTTCGTCTTTAACAAAATAAGTACCGCCTTCTCGAAGGCCTTCCCGTAGCGTGAGCTTAAGACATCAGGCTGTTTTATTTTTAAGATGTCCGACAACTTCACCATAAAGTTGCCGAGGCGATTCGCTTTGTCGATTTGGAGGGGCGCAAAGCTTTGTTGAAAAAGAGGGGGTTATACGGGGATCTCTATCACGCGGCCGAGTCTCCACTTGCCCCACTCCACCACGAGCTCGCCGTTTTCGATCCTCTTCATGACGCCGCCTATCTCCTCCTCTCTAGGCAGAAAGATGCGTGCATCTGAACCCCCTTCGCGCCACTCGGCGACGTATGCCTTGTCGCCTACAAGCTTTGCGACGTTGCCCTCCTCATCCAATACGATCGCTACATCGCCGAAATCCACCGCAACGACGCGCTTCCCGAAGGCCCTTCCTACCAAAATCTTCACGTTCATCTTTTCATATCAGGTTTATAAATTTCTACCGCAAATCCGTCATGATCCTCATGTTCGTTGGCAAGATACACTAAGTTGACGGCATATCCGCGCTTGTAGAACATATACGCTACATACGACTTGCCGACTGTGTGATTAGCCACATGGCCCGCAAGTGTAGGTATGTCCAGATGGGCATTTCCGATAACTATTCCATCTTTCCACAACCGCACGTGAAGTCTTAGTAGCGGGCCGCCCATTAACGACTTTTGTAACGTTACGTCTGGAGGTGCGTCGTTCAACGTTGCGCTATTTTCAGCGAGGCGGCTCGTTACCTCCCATCTATCTTCACTGAAGACTGCCAATATCTCATGTAGCGGAGCCCTAAATATTAATGTAACGGGGTCTAGCTTAACCCCGAATATATCTCTTATCTTAATCCACTTGGGGATCTCCATGAACACGGAGCCTACGCCCCGTTTCGTTGAACTGTTTGCCTTCATCCGTGCCCTGTCATTGAACCAACCACCGCGACGTTTAAGGTAGACGCAAACGCCCTCAGCGTGCCGCGGGAGGTGCGGCAAGCAATCCGCGCGGCGGAAAGCAGGCTGGAAAAAAGCGGGATTAGGTAGGTCTGATCTTTTTGGCTTTGTACTTCTCATAAAGATACCACAGCCTTTTTATCGCATCATCTGGCGACCTTAACATCAACGCCTTACATCCAAATTCGCTACATCTCCATGATGGTATTATAATATGCTTGCATTTTACGCCATTGTAAATAAATCCGTCGAATCCGTCCCCGATAAGAAGTTTCCTTGACCCGTCCTCTATTTCTGCCCCGTCCTTAAAAAGCCACACGTATTGTAGGTATTCTTCCTCCCAAAACTCGCCTAGCGCTATCCAAACAAGCTCAATTAATGGCATGTCAAGCTTCGACCACCGCCTACGCCGCCACCCTTGGCGGAGATCAGCGACACGCCACGGAACTTTGGTGAAAATGTTCCACATGTTTTCCTTCACGACGCACGTCTCGATTTCTTTGATGGTGTCGTTCTTTTTAAATAACCCCATGGAATGCCTACACTATTCTCACAAAACGAATCGTTTCTCCAGGATGGGGGCCGGTTCTTTCCTCTGCCTGCCAGATTGACGCCTGCCGTCGGATGGGGCCGTCTTGAGACCCTGAAGGGGGAGGCGGCCGAGCGCTCTTCTGTTAAGTGGGCATAGACAGGATATCCCTCAGTAGGGGAGCCCCCTCCTCCGGGACCTCTCCTCTGGGTCGGGGAAGGCGCGCCTAACTATGCGCTGCCCCAGGTATTCGTCGTCTTCCACAACCTCTTCGACCTCTCCCACCGGCTCTAGGCCGTCTTCTGCAACCGCCTCCTCTGCCTCGGCCACGGCCTCCTCCCGCTCCTCCGCCGGCTCGAAGCGGCTTTCGCGTACGTAGAAGACGCCGGGGCCCAACATCTCCGCGATCTCTCTCTTTATCTGGTCTGCCTCCTCCGGCGGGGCCGTCTTGAGCCTCTCTATGAGCTCAAGCAGTCTGGACGTACGGCTTCTGTACATCATAGCCTGAGCCAGGTCTTGGCATAGTTCTTCACGGCGTAGACCGCGGGGTGCTCCGGGGGCAGGGGCTTCTTCCGCTCCTCTGCCTCCTTCGCGGCGTACATCAAGCCGCCAGGCCTGCAGTAGTACGCCACCTCAAGCGCCGCCTTCAGCTTAGCGCCTAGCCTCTCCGGCAGGTCGCCCTTAAGCGCCGACTTGGCCCACTTGTAAAACGCCTCGAAGAACTCGGCCCTCTTGTAGACGCCCTTCTCGACGCCCTCCGGATCCCTCAGCACTTCTTCCACCGTCTTGTCGAAGAGGGCCAGCCTCTCCTCCACCTCAGCCTCCGCGAGTCCTGGATCGGGCGGCTCCGGCGCCGGGATCTCCACCCTCTGCCCCCTCGCCGCCATCTCGGCGAGCTTCACGGCAAAATCCGGGTCTGCGTCTACTACGCGGGATATGTAGTCCACCAGCTCCCTCTCGTATTTGTTAGCCGCCGCCTTCCTCAACGCCTCCCGCCGCATCCACCACAGCCGTCTGAACTCCTCCGGCGTCTTGGCATCCGCCAGTAGCCTGCCCATCAAATCGCCGAAGAGATTCGAAGAAGGTATCTTGGGCACCTCGCCGCCTAGATACCGCCTCAGCACCTCCAGCGGGTCGTCGGACGCCTCCACCTCCTTTGCTATGGCCATCCACCACTTATCCACCGGCAGGTCAAGCGCCTTGGCCAGCTTCCGCGCCGCGTCCATCCTCAGCCACATCTGCTGAACCGCCGCCCTCCTCCGCTCCCCCCGCGGCGTTTTCTGCACCTCGGCGAACACAACCCGCAACATGTCCCGCACCGGCTCCGGCAGGCCGGCGGGCTTCAGCTTCAGAACTCGGACGTAGGTGGCCAGGGCCCACTCCAGCGCCACGCCCATGGACGCCTTGGAGGCGCCTAGGCGCTCCGCCACCCACTTCTGTATGCGCTTAAGCGGTATCGGGGACACCAGCCTCACCGCCACCTCCCTCAGCCTCCCCAGCTGGGGCTGGAACGGCGCTTTTCTCTCCACCTCCACCGACGCCGGCGGCACGAGGCCGGCGCCCCGCGCCACCTCCACCACAGCCGTGTTCACAGCCGCCCTCACCACCTCCGCATACCTCCTAAAGCCGGAGAGACGCGCCGCCTCCTCAAGAAGAGCCCACCCCACCTCGGAGAGCCACGCAGTCGAGACGTAGATCACGCCGAACTGCAGAGAACGGGAGAAATTGAATTAAAAAAACAGAGGGCAGGCGCATCTACAGACAGATGCAACCCCCTCCCCCTCCCGCACCCCCACTGCTCCTTCGCGTCTCCCGCTCGGCGAACCCAGCCGCCGACGCTTTCGTCTCCTTCGACGAAAGAGATTCCGCCTCTCCTCTTTACGTCTATAGAAACTGGACTAGACATATTCTTTAATATGCCTAAGAGAAAGCAGAAGAGAGAGGGCGGATCTGAGGAGGAGAGACCTCCCCAGCCGGGCCGGGCACCCAAACGGCTCATTGCAGGTACTTCTTCACAGGTCTAGGCTTACAGGTCTAATTATCCCTGTCAGTCTGTCCCTGTGAGGAAGCACCTGCAAGGGCTCAGTTGAAAGGGAGCATACACCAAATTCCCTTGGCTTCTTCAAAGGGTTGGGCTGGGTCTAAAAGGGGGTTAGCCCGGAGGCGGGTCTGGCAGATCTACGACGTAGCCGAGGAGGGTGCCGTGTTCCTTCAGCACGAGTTTTTTGAGCGGAAGCATGTCTTCTTCGCGTATCGTCTTTTCGACGCGCCCCGCGTCGGCGAATTCTCTCGCCTCCTCTCTGGGGGTGTAGAGCCAGACGTACGCGTCGTATGCGGCCTCCTCCCACCTGCCTGGCACCTCGACCTTGTTCTTCGTCACTCTGCCCACGTTGCCGAACTCGTCGGCGAATATAACCACATCTCCGAAGTCTATGACAGCGAGGCGCATTCTGCTACGGCCGAACCTAGTGAGCAAAACTCTGACCGTCATATCTCTCCTCCCTGTTCATACTTAAAAACTTTTACGGCATATCCATCATGTTTTTCAGCTATGTTGCTTAAATATATAAAATCGACTGCATACCCTCTTCTCGCAAAGAGGGCCGCTATGTAGTGTTTCCCTTCGTCGTGGTTCGGGAGATGATCTATAACGCGCGGAGAAGGCGCCAGCCCGAGGACGTCTAAATGTACGTTACCGATCACAACTCCGCGTCTCCAAGCCCGGAGATGCATTCTTCTGACGAAGACGTCGAAGGGTTTTTCCAAAGTCAAAACAGGTCTCTCGCCGTTTAGCTCGGCCATGTCTTGCACAAGGACTTTGCGCCATCCATCTTCCCGCAGCACCGCCTCCACCTCCCCGAGCGGCAGAAGCGCCACGAAGTTCACGGGATCCAGCTTGGGCCTATCGCCTATACGCTTGATCGTGATCCACCTAGGGATCTCCTCCATAGGAATATGTGATGAAGTGTTGAAGATGAACCGCCCCAGCTCGCACGTCTTCGGCTAGCTCTACTGGCCTCCTCGTTAGTCCGATTCGCCGCCTCACCTCGTCGCGGAGACTCGCACGTCTCCTATAGATCAAACCAGCGCATAATTGCCCTCCGCGCGGACGCAAGCTGGTTTTAAACCCTCTATTATGACGTGTACTGCGTCTACCTCCTCGCGGCAGGCGGGAGGATAGCCTACGCCGGCTCCTCCGGGCGGGTGGAGGAGAGGCTGCGCAGACACTTCAGGGGCTACTCCTCTGCGGCCGGCAGAGGACTCCGGCCCGACGCCGCCTACGTCCTGGCGTGTACAAGAAGCAAGTCGCTGGCGCTTGCATGGGAGGCGTGGTTGCACAAAGCCTACAGGCCGCCCTACGCCGCGAAGACACCCGCCAAGAGGCCGAGAAAACCTCCCCACCCGCCCCCCGGGTGGTACACCCCACGGGCCGCAGTCTACGAGCCCGCCTGCCCTACCCTACCGCCTCCATCCGGCAAGAAAGAGCATGAACGCCCCACCAGCCCGCCGGAGGTCAGGCCCAGGGCCAGGACGTGGGACGGGGTGAGAGACGGAGGCCCCAACTCCGCAGAGCCTGTCCAAGGTATCTAGATCTAAGCGGCTTCGTATACACAGCCTGCCTCTCTAAACTCCGCCATAATTCATCTTATTGATCTCCGTCTACGCGTCTATGGAAGAATATCAACACGACCAAGGCCGTCTGTGGGATCCGAGTTTTGCAGAGTTCTTAGAATTTGCCAAGGCTGTAACTGAGTTGGGTAGCCCTGTGAGAGGTAGGCGGCACGTCGACGTGATTAAGCGCGGCAATTATTGGGCCATGTATAAAGTCGTGTGGGATAGCGGCATTAAGGTGGGGTATGTGAATTGGCGCGATTTTGGGTATCTTGCCTTTGTTAAGATCAACTTGGCAAAGGGTTGCGTTATTTACTTTCACTATCCTGTTGTTGAGATGTACAAATTGACGGGACACGACATCGCGGGTCTTATGGAGATCGACAGCGTAGGCGACCTTCTACGCTTTATCGAGTCGCATGCACGCGACAACAACGGCAGGACGCCATGCCGTATACCAATCACTGAATGGGACAGCAAAGTCTAAAACTCTTTTTCAACTCCTTTCTTTTTCTCCGCCTTAAATCCGCCTTCTTCCACCTCTTTCACTCACTGCATTTCCTTACAGGTTTTTCCTTACAGGCATAATTAGACCTGTGAACGAGTACCTGTGAGCCAACAACCGGAGTGGCCTACGAAGGCGGGACGGAGGCGCCTCCCCACGGGACACCTGCCCGTAGCGAGGAGGTTAGATAATTCATCTCATTGACCTCCGCATACAAGTCCATGGTGTATGTGGAACAATACATTCACTACACCCCCGTGGGGGAGTACCTTAGGCTGGTTATTCTTAGGAGGCTGGCGCGCGGCCCCGCCAAGGTTGAGGAGATAGACAAGCTGGCCGAGGAGGCCGTCAGGCGGCTACACGTGAGATACGACTGGCGGGTGTGGCCCCGGCTCCTCGCCAGGGAGGTTGAGGTGAAAGACGGCACGGTTGAGCTAACCCACGTAGGTAGGTGGATCCTTGAGCAGACGGGCGAGGAGGTGGCCGAATACGTGAAGAAGAGGTTGGGCGTGTCTCTGTAACCCCTCTTTTTTCCATCGGCGTTGTGGCTGTCCTGCCGACATAGAAGACGTCGCGTATCCGTAAGACCCACAGGCAACGTCTCAGCAGGTCGACAGTTCCTTATGCCTGGACAGATCTCCTCGACTGTGGGTGTGCAGGAGAAGATATTGGAGATATTGAGGCAGGAGGGGGCCGCACCCGTGTACAAACTCGCAAAGTTGCTCGGCCTCACATACGGCGGTGCGCAGTGGCACATCGACAGGCTTGAACGCCGTGGTCTCGTGTACACGATCAGAGTAGGCGGGAGGCGCTACGTCGTGCTTAAGGGCGTTGATCTGTTTGCAAAAGTGACGGTAGAAGACGTAGTAGAGGAGTTAATACGCGCCTTGTCTGCATACGGCGTTGAGCTGAAGACGCCGCTTCGAGAGGCCCTGGAGAGGCTGGAGTCCAAGGCGCCGCACCTGGCGGAGGCGCTCCGCCTAATAGCCGAACAGAAACATTAAGAAGAGGTGAACTGTTCTCCTTGCAGGTATTTGTTCACAGGGTTTGGCTCACAGGCATAATTATCCCTGTAAGTCTGTACCTGAAAGCCGGAAACACGGTTCATTTAACAACGACACAACTACACACCTATGCAGACGCTAGACCAGCTGGCGCGGTGGGTGCAGGTCGTGTATTTCTGCCAACACTGCGGCTACGAGTTTGCGGATAAGCCTAAGCTCCCAGCCAAATGCCCACAATGCGGTAAGACGCTACGTAGCTTTGGCAAGCCGATTATCGCCCTGAGGAAAAAGAGATAACATCTCCACTGCGCTCAAGCGCCTGAGGCCGCATAAACTGTGGCGTTTAAAAACCGTCGTGTAACATGCGTTTTACATCTGTTAAGCGTTCAACTTTTTCGGCGGGTTAAGTATGTAAAGCGTAGATCCAATTTAAAAAACGTCGTGCAACTTCTCGGCAGACACCGACGCCGAGGAGAAAAAACACGCAAAAACACACACCTCCACACCCGGCGCACCAACACAAAGACCAAACCAAAACAACCACAGTCAACAAGCCCCCGCAAGAAACCCACACACGCCGACACAAAAACTTAAAAACCCACAAAAACCAATCTCAAGAACCCCCAGCATCTCCAATGGAGTATTGAAAGGCGAAGACTCTGTCCAGCCAGCTCCCGAAGGTCTCCCGCGGCGGCATCTCCAATGGAGTATTGAAAGACATGTAGTACAGCGCCAGCACCAGCACCGCCAGGAGTATGGCATCTCCAATGGAGTATTGAAAGGTAAGCAGGTGGCGCCTTGCAGGCGCAATACCAGTCGCTTCGCATCTCCAATGGAGTATTGAAAGTCTTGGTTCTGCCCGCCTCCCCGTCTGCGCGCATCCTCTGCGCATCTCCAATGGAGTATTGAAAGTCAAGCTCCTCGAAGACGCGGTCGTACTGTACGTAGAGGCATCTCCAATGGAGTATTGAAAGACGAAATCGGCGAACTGGCGGCGCTGGTCAGGAGTAAGCTCGCATCTCCAATGGAGTATTGAAAGGCGCCACCTCCATGAACCTGCGCCTCAACTCTCTTATTAAGCATCTCCAATGGAGTATTGAAAGCGCGCTTCGGAGTGTCGTATCATGCAGTGCACATGCACATAAAAGGCATCTCCAATAGAGTATTGAAAGATAGAAAATTGAAAGACACAAGGCCAGGTGCAACGTGGTCGGGAAGGATTCCACATTTGGGATGCGCCAAAACACAACATGCGCATGAAGCTGGACAAGAAATGCCCCGTATGCGGCACATACCTGAGTTTCGTGGAGCAGGAGGACGGCGTTTATGTGCTGTGCGAAAGATGCCGCGTGGCGGTATACATGCCGACGGAAACCGCCGCCGAATACGCCGCAAACTTCTCTGCGCTGATCAAGCTCATGGTGGAGGAGCTGGCAGACCTGGCAAAGAGAAGGATTAAACAAAAAAGAGGGAATTAGAGGTTTTGTGGCAGCTCATTGATTTCAAAATACCTATCAATATACTCTATATGATCATAAAACCTACCATCTGCAAACACAACAATTCTGTCTCGAAGTGCATCTTCATAACTTTCCCCTGGATAGAAAGGCCGGAGGATCCTACCAGCTAACTGAACGCTTTGCAGTAATTCAGCAACGTTGGGATCCCTACCCTCCGCCCGGAGACGCCTCCGGACGGAGACATGCAATGATGGCCAGAATACAACCACAGCTTTATAATACAACTCAACGCCAACCCGCATCTTACCCCAGGCGTCGTCTAGCCCCCAGCTGGGAATAGCTGGACGCCTGGGGGCAATGAATACTGCAACTTTTCGCGGAGTGAAGAAGTCGCAAATACTGCGATATCGTCGACGTTAAATGTCCTCCGAAGCCAGTTGGTCACTAAATGTAACAATAGCGCGGCACCCTCATATTTATCTTTATAGTAGAATTTGGCAGTAGTTTCAACAAACGCCCTAGCTTTTATCGTTGGCTTAATTTCAATCTTCTTACCCCACCCCTCCGGGGGCCACCCGGGGGGTGGAGTGGCGGTGAGCGCCAACATCGGCACGCCAGAAGGCCATGACCGTAGATCCATGCAGTTGAGCATCTGATCCTCTATCCAACAAGTTTTGCGCAACATTTGAAGAATGTGGTAGATGGCATCTTCACGTTTCGGATCTGCCTCTGCAAGCCGCGCCTCGGCCACCTCCTTTATAACGCTGACGTCTACCAACTCTGAAGCATCTACCCCAAGCACTTCACTGATTTCAACCAACGACAATGACTCAATCGACGGTAGAAACAGCTCATGCGCCTCTTCCAAGATGACTACGTTTACGTAGGGTAATATTTTCCTCGCCCTTCCATAGTGCCCAATAATTATGTTGTAAGATGGAAATATCAACTCTTGGACGTGGTAACCACATGCATCTTCTGGCGTCAACATGTCGAGTTCTTGATACGTGACTATTGGTGGAGCCTCAATCCTCACATTGCGCCGCAATGCACAACGATTACAATATCGTTGCGGATATCGCCATCTGTACGTACAAAATTGTTGCGCCCCTGCAGTCAATATTGCTGATTGCTTCGATGCAGATACTATTTGTAATATTTCATGCCATTTTTTAAGTGCTAACGTCAACGTTGGCGCCAAATATGCCACTTTATATCCCCTTTGTGCCAATTCGGAGGCGACGTTATAAGCAGTCCATGTCTTTCCCCAACCCATGGGGGCTAACAATGCTACGTTGTTACCCCTCAGTAGCTCGTCTGCGATTTCTCGTATCAAAGCTTTTCTATCCATACTTTTAAGCCGCATAAGTCAAGATGATGAACCAATGTGAATTCTAGTTCACTTTAAAGGCTTATGATAAGGTTAACGTGAAACACGTCTTGAGCCCCAAGGGGTGGGCCGTGTTCGTGGTCAACGAGGTGGAGCCTGACCCGAAGTCGGGGGATTGGCTGGCGGCGGGCCTAATGCCGTCGCCCGTTCTCATGCCGCCTGCCAGGTTGGCGGACGTCGCCGGGCTCTGCGCAGAGGAGGAGGTCGGCGTTACCTCTGTGGTGCTGGGCTACACGAAGAGGGAGCCCGGCGCCAACTGGTTCGAGCTCAGGCTGGGGTGGAAGAGGTACTTTGTCCGCCTGGTGCCGGACTGGTCGGCCTCGGCGCCTCTCTCCGCCCCCGCCCACAGGCTCTACATCCTCTGCACCGAGAGGATGTGTGACCTCTCGCCGCTCTTCGCCTTGGCGGATCCGTTGACTTGGCCTAAGTACGCGGCCCGCGTAGCGAGGACTTATGTGGCGGCCGACGTATCGAACCGCTGGATCCCCATCTGCGACAAGGTGGATTGTAGCAACTTCAGCCCGGGGGTGGGCACGGAGGTTATGGACATCCTCTCAACTCCGCGCCGCCTCTACTACCTCTTCAAGCTGGCGTACGACAGAAGCAAAGATACTAGGATTGCGGGCTACCGCCTGGGGCTGTGGACGGTGGATCCCAGTCGGCCTCCTGCGCCAGACGACATGGAGCCGCGCGGCGGGTTCACGCTGGCGGCCTCCGTCGCCCTCAGCCTCGTTGCGCACATGATACCGCTGGAGGAGGTGATGCGCTACATAAGGCTACGCATTAAAACCTTGTCTTAGCCTCTTTCAATCAACCGGCACGAGCAACAGCACCCGCTCCCCCACCAACGCGATTAAGTCGCCCCAGCGGTACCGCTCCCCCCGCCGCGGCCTTGCTCCCAACTCTTCTGCCAGGCCTCTGAACTCCTCACCGACCTCCTCAATCACTTCGGCGTTTAGCTGTTTAACTAGCAAGACGAATGTGTCTATAGACAGCGATTCGATGCGGAAGTCGCCCTGCACGTCTTTGAAGAACTTTGTTATGTGGTCGAATAGAAACAGCCTTCTCTTTTCTTTTTCATTCTTGACGTCAAGGATCTGCATGGGGGCAGTAGCGCATCGGGGGAAAAACGAATCATTGAAAGAATTAAATCCCGGGGGTACATGGCGCCGGAACTCCCCCCCTCGATAAAAGTCCTCCTCATGGTAGAAGCCGCCAAACGCGGCACAAGCCCTGAGGATTTATTAAACGACATCTTGATGGGCAGAAACCCCCTGCCGAAGCACGTCTCAGACTTAATTAGGGCGATGGTGAAGGCAGAACGTGGATGGAGCGGGGTCGCAGAATAAACCGCTTTCTCGACCGCGCGGTAGAGAGGCTCAGGGAGAAGTTCCCGGGCAAGACTGGCAACTGGTTACGTCGAGTCCTGCTTAGGCTAGACGGCGTGAAGGAGCTGGAGCCTGACCACTACGCCGTGGAGGGCAGGCCGGAGCTAGGCGACCGCTATCCCGTCTACTATATTTGGCTGGAGGGCAGGAGGTGGCGGTGCACCTGCCAGACGACTGCGTGGGGGTGGTCGCGGGACGTCTGCAGCCACGTCGGCGCAGTGCTTCTCTACAAAGAGTACAGACGCATGCTGGAGAAGGCGGAGAGGCGCGTGGTGTACGTGGCCGAGGCCGAGGTGGAGTGCCCCGGCTCCATAACCGCAGACGGAGAAGTCTACATAAACGCCGAGGGGAGGGGGCTTGAGCGCTTCGCCGCACCCAGGTTCAAGGTGTTGGTCATCTCCCGCAGGCGTGAAATAAAGATCATGTGCGGCGGCCACGTGGTATACGAGGCGGAAGGTGAAGAGACGCCCTACGCGGCCGCCCTCGTGGCTGCGCGGCAGTTCGCCGAACCAACCAACAGCGGCTAGCCCCCGCGGCTCGCGGCGAAGACGAGACAAGGACGCCCCGACCAAAGGGAACCCTTTAGGGCGGAGGAGGAGCTCTATATCCATTTGCGCCAACCGTTACGTCCCCGAGCTCATTCCAGCTCTCTGCAGGTACTTCCTTGCAGGTTTTTCCTTACAGGACTAATTATGCCTGTAAGTCCGGACCTGTAAGTCTATCCCTGTTAGGAGAGTTGAAAGAGTAAATGTTTATTTCTCCTCCTCTCCGGCGCGAGGACAGCCGCCGGCGTAGCGGCGGTGCAAACAGTTCAGCTAAAACTTATAAACTGCTTGAGGCATGGAGTTCCCCAAAATTCGAGTAATAGACGGCTCGGAGGACTGCGTCAACGTGGTTTTTGAGGGCTTCGAAAGGCAGGAGGTGGAGACAATGTTGCGGAGGCTGGGCTGGGCCGACGTATATGCGTCCCATGAGGCTACGTTAGAAGGCGAGGCGCCGACGCTTGAGCTGGAATACCCAATATTACTAGAATTCATGCGCTACCATATTAGGCTGTTTAAATACGGCGGGAAAATCGTGGGAAACGTCCACTTCAACAACGTGGATGTGAAAAGGCTGAGGAGGTTGGGACTCCACGCATCTGACCACGAAAAAGGCGTATCGTTTCTCAAGACGCAACTTGAGAAGGTTGCGTGTACAAGCGTCGTGGAGGGCAAGGAATGCTTGCTTCTGATAGTGGTCAAATGTTTATAAGGCATAGCGCAGACAAGAAACGTATGGCCGTAAGGTATAAAGACGGTAAGCCTATCCCGACCAAGTACCATGAGCCGATTACGATTGTCAAGTATGTTCACGACGTGGTGGT
>Ga0272445_1002307_pt1 | contig 13277 bp, 12 predicted proteins | sample YNPCB0031_FD_194404 | JGI IMG/M metagenome (GOLD analysis project Ga0272445, IMG submission 194404) | Hot spring sediment microbial communities from Yellowstone National Park, WY, United States - YNP-CB-003-1 | ecosystem: Environmental > Aquatic > Thermal springs > Hot (42-90C) > Sediment... | reverse complement strand
GTGGTGTTAAGGAGGCGGAGTTATACACGGGCTTGAACACCAAACATCCTTTCCAGTTCTTTACCGTCTGGAGAATATCTGAAGGCATCATCCAAAGTAATAAGACCGCTTCTGTAAAGGCTGGCTAAGGATTGGTTCATGGTTTGCATGCCCGTTTCTGCCTGTCCGCTCTGCATAATGGAGTATACCTGCTGCAACTTGTTTTCCCTTATTAAACTCCTAATGGCGGTGTTGGGAACGAGCAGTTCATATGCTAAAGCCCTACCTCCGCCTATTTTAGGCACAAGCCTTTGGGAAATAACTCCTTGCAGAACAAAGGAAAGCTGTATTCTAATTTGCTCCTGTTGCTCTGGAGGGAAGACATCTATTATACGGATGATGGTTGAAATGGCGGTGTTGGTATGCAAGGTTCCAAATACCAAGTGCCCCGTCTCCGCCGCCCTGAGGGCTATTTCTATTGTCTCCAAGTCCCTCATTTCTCCCACAAGGATCACATCTGGGTCCTCACGGAGCGCTGCCCTCAAAGCGTCCGCAAAACTATCCACATCTTCACCTATCTCCCTCTGATTTACTATACTCTTTCTGTGGTGGAACACATACTCTATTGGGTCCTCTATGGTTATTATGTGATGAGGGAAGGTGTCGTTTATGTAGTTGATGAGGGTAGCTAAAGTGGTGCTTTTCCCAGAACCCGTAGGACCCGTGACGAGAACAAGTCCCATGCTTCTATGACAGAGCTCCAATACTTTTTTGGAAAGTCCAATCTCATCAACGGTCATTATTTTGTTGGGGAGCCTTCTAAAGACTCCAGCGGTAGAACCCCTCTGAAAGAAAACGTTAGCACGGAACCTGCCTACATCCTTCACACTAAAGGAAAAATCCACTTGCCCCTTTTCTTCCAACTGCTTTCTATGTTTTTCGGACATAACTGAGTAGAGCAGTCGCTGCGTCATTTCTGGAGTCAGAACGGGGTATTCTGTAAAAGGTGTTATTTTTCCGTCTATTCGGACTGCAGGCCTTGAACCTGCGGTTATATGAAGGTCGGAGGCTTTTAAAACGGCTGCCTTATAAAGCAGTTCTAAAAACCTTATTTCTCTGTCCTGCAAACCCTCCATAGATGGCAGTGAACATACATTTTATCACATCTTGAAAAGAAATCAGCCGCTAAAATCCGCTTCCCATGTATTCTTTACCAATTTCGTAGTATCCCCTTGCGTTGGAAAAGTCAGGGTCTGCAGGGATAAAAACCTCTCTTTCAAACACGGATTTGTCCAGAATGTATGCACCGCCTCCCGCCACAACGAAGACCGTTTTGCCTCTGATGAGTTCTCCGATCTCTTCCTGAAGACGCAGATAAATCTGTTCACTCCACAACCTGCTTGCCCTTGCCTTCTCTTCAATCAAAAACACTTCCCTACCCGCCACAGATATCCTTCCCTTGATAAAATAAGGCACCAGAAAAACATAGGGTTCATTCCTGTAGTATCCCACATCCGCAGGCAAAAGACTTCTAAATATCTCCACCGCACTCTTCACACCAAGCCCTTCTATCGTCCCTCCTCTTTCCTTGATCACCTCTTTCCCTTTTACCCTCACCGACACATAATCCACCGTGTTGAACCCTATGTCCAAAATCAACGCAGAATCATAGCCAAGCACATAATCCTTCACATCCTGCAACACCCCCACTCCCTGAGGAACTATCAGCACTTTCTCTACCCCTTCCACACTCAGCAGCATCCTCTCAAAATCCTTGCCCATAGACTTGAAGCTTGGAGGAAGACCCGACACCACAAAATACTCTCCCTCTCCCATCTCCATTATCGCCTTCCACAAAAGCACTGGACTATACCTGATCATCAATGGCACAGTAGAAAGACTTAGCTTCTGCCTAAAAGAACCCGCTTCCTCTCCTACTACATACTTGGCACCTCCATACTCCACCGCAGACACATCCGACACCTCGTTCTCCAAATACTGTGCTATTTGGCTGGGGAACTTAAGCCTCCCCTCACTTGACACCACCTTAACCTGCCCAAAACCCAGATCTATTCCTAACACCTTCATACTCATACTATTTATTATAGTTCATTTTAATGAACACTCCTCATAAAAAGGAGTAAAATGATAGTATGAAGGAGATAAGGCATGTGCTGCGGGAGTTGGGGCTTATCTTCGTGGTGAAGTATGTTTATTGTGGGAAGGGGGGATGCAGAACTTGTCCCCATGGGCCTTATCTTTATGTAAGCCAGAGGGAGGAGGGAAAGGTAAAAACAAAATATCTTGGAAAAGCGGACCCTGGGCTTTTGATGAAGAGGGAGGAGGTCTTTGCCAAGCTGTCCCAGTTGGAGGCTGAATATGAGAGGGAGAAAAAACATTTAGAGAAGGAGTTTAAAAAGAAGGTTATGTCTCTTGTTCAGGGCCTACTGCAGGAAGAACAGTTGGATTGACCTCATCGGCTGCTAAAAGAGTAGTGAGGTCGTCAAACTCGGACGCACTGTCAAAGAAGGCGGGTTCTTCTTCAAACTGCTCCACAATGGCTTGTTTGATGGACATAACTTTTTTGGCGTTTTGCTGGGCGTTTGGTTCCATACCAAACTCTTTTCTGAACTTTGAAAGCAGGACTAAGCCCTTTTCCTCGTCGTTGTAATCTGCATAGGCTTTCTTTTGCAGGACATATTCAGATTTTATAGGGTTCTCGTCCGCAAAGTAATAAAGCTTTCCTTTTATGCCAAAGTGCCTGGGGGTAATCAGATAGGCATTGCCCGGTTTCATGGTCTTTAACTCTTCTGGGCGAACCCTGTAGTCATACCTCTCTTGAACCACCTCGCCCCAATGGGGGAAAAGCACAGAGGCGGGAGAAACGATAGGGTTTTGCCCGCCTATGGACCTGCTTCTACCGTAGGTTTTCTGTTCTCCAAGATAGTTTGCATAGAACTTGGCGGTTTCATCGTCTCCTGCACCGAGGATAAGCTTGACGTTGCAGTTGCTGAAGATATTCTGAAATAGACCTTTTTGGATCTTCTCAAACTGAAAGATGGATTGATGGATAAGAACCACTCCTATGCCCGCACCCCTTGCCATGTCAAAGAGTTTTTCCGCCTCTGGCACAAACACCTGCGGCGCCTCATCCACAAACACCATATCGGGCACATTGAACTTCACACCGCTGTTGTATTTCCACGCCGCATGCCCCATCAAATCCAAAAACACCATCTTCCCTATATCCAGCGTCTCTCCCGAGGGAAAGTCCAAAGCCCGCAAAGCAAAATACATTAGCTTGCCCTTACGAAAACCCTCACTTATGCGAATTTCTGGGTCGTAGGCGTTTAAAAGCTTTGGATGGAAAGTAAAGGCATAAAGGGCCAAGTGCTGCTCAAGGTTTCTAAGATAATTCCTATATTCCTTGTTGTGCTTCGCCTCATCCGCTATAGTCTTTACCCACAGTTCATACAGTTCATTTTTCGCCTTTCCCGCAATACTATAAGTATCCAAAAGATACTCTATGGATCTGGGCAAATAGGCCACCACCGCATAAAGGTCAATAAAATTGACCATCTTCCCAGTTTGAGGCAAGATAGAAAGAAGCGATGTTAGTGCCCTGGTGAATTCAGACTGGATCTTCTCATAAAAGGTGGCAGACCCGCCAGACTTGGGCAAGGTAGCGACGATCTTGACCGCTATATCATGGTATTTGCCATGCTTTATGGCATAGTAAAAAGGGTTGTAAGAGGAGGAAATCAGTGGCTTTACTGGGTCAAAATACTGAAAGTCTGAAAGCCTACCCTCCTTCTGCATTATCTTCAGAAAAGCCGATATTACCTCGTTGTCTCCCTTTGGGTCTATACAGAGAACTCCTATTCCCTTGTCAAGTAGCTGTGCCACAAGCGGTGCCAGCACAGACTTGGTCTTTCCAGAACCCGAGGGTGCCAAAACATGCACATGCTTGTTAAGTTCTCCAAAGGATACCTCAATGGGCGGGTCGTAAAAAAGCTTCACAGAGGGTTCAATGGGTTTAACATAATAGGGAGACATCCAAGCAGGAATTTTCCTATACACCCACAGGCTAAAGCGGTAGAGAAAATAAAGAGAACTAAGACCCACCAAAAGCCCAAGAACCAACAAGCCCAAATAGGGCCACATCAAAAAACTCATAACCACAAAAAGAAAACCCAGAACCAAGCTAACAAAATAGACAAAGTAAAAAAGCCTTACTCCATACTTGGGATGGGGGTCTTGTCTGGCTTTCTCAAGGTTTGTCCTGTAAATATCCCTTAACAAAAGAAAAAGCCCAATCAAAAATACAAAAGTGCCCAAAATCAGTTTAAGTCCCAGCATAAAGCCACCTGCTTACTATTAAAGATAATCCCTTTGCAAAATGAACGGGAAGCCTTATGGCGTAGTCTCCTCTTTTCTCCCTAAGCAAAAACACGATCTTTCTGTCATATGCAACCCCATGCCTTTTCAGAAATCCCCTTAGCACTCCCGATGGGCTTTTCCCATTATCCTTGGCAAACTCTCTCAAACTTGCTATCCAATCCCGCAAAGGCTTTGCCACCTCCTTCTTTCCATTCCCAAACGTTAAGTAATCCACCACAAGCTTCTCTGGGTCTTCCTTTGCCTCCACTATCTCCTCCACATACAGGCTTTTTTCCTCTTTCTCTGATATAACCCTTGCACCCCCCAAAGACCGCCCTATAAAGCTTGCCTCTATAAGTCCCACAAACAAGCTGGCCTTCTCCCTCTCTACAAATATTTCTCCCCGCCCGTTTTTGTCCTTAATAGACAAAAGCACACCAGAGGGACTGAGATTGTATTCAAGAGAATAGTCCGCCACAGACAAGTTTCCACTTAGAGGATAATATTTGGCAAGGCATATATGGGCCATCTCCAAAAAGTGTTCAGGTCTAACTTTTACAAATACCCTGTCATTCATGGACCCATGCACCATCACCCTCACCCTATCATCCTCCACATAAAGCCTACCTATAACCTCCTTCTCAAACCCATCTATCCCATACCCTGCAGAATAGCAAGCGCCCGCAAACCTGATCAGGTCGCTTCCCAATATCCTCTCACTTCCAAGACGCCCTCCACCGTTTATAGATACCTCCACACCCTCCTTAAGATACTCCACCATCAACGCATAATCAGCGGAGGTAATGTATAGCTTGTTCCCTAAGAAAAATGTCCCCATCTTCAGCCTCCAGTTGATAAACCAGCAAATAAATGCACTGCTAAATTAACAATAAGATACAGCACGGGCAGCCACAACTTCACCAGAAAATACGCAGTTGCCACCTTCAAAAGAAGCGGCCAGTTTATAAAGTGCCTGCCCGTGGGAATAATGGAGAGAATAATAATAAAGGGAAAGATGCCCGTGAGGATGGCAAGGACGATCCCTTGACCCTTCGCTAAAAGCTGAAACTTTAAAGGAAAATCCATGTAAGTCATAGAATACCACCACAGCTTTATATCAGAGACCACCTGAGATAAAAAGTCTTTAACCTTGCCAGTTATACCACCTCCCCCCAGTTCGTTTCGCACATTGCTAAGCTTCTGGGCCTCTTCCAAGGCATACAAAGTCTTCTCCTTTAGGTTTGAACAAAAGCCCGATTTGTCCTCCTCAGGATTTTGCACACAAGCAAGCACAATGTTTGCAAAAGCCTCTACCATTGCTTTCTTTTCCTCCCCCTCACCTAACACCCCCTTCAAAAACTCCCTATCGCACGCCTCCGCAAACTGTTTTGCCTTATCTTTGTATACATTGAGAAAGACCGCACAGTCAGTAGCATCATTAACATCAACTATATCGGAAACGCCAGAAAGAAACCCTATAATCCCTCCTATACCCGCTCCTACGAGGTTGCCGAAAAAAGGAACTTCAGAACCAGCAAGAGCACCAACACCCGCACCTATTGCGACCTTAGTTAGAATGCCCGCAAGCTTTTGCCCGTTGAAGTTAAATTCCACTTGCTTAATTCCAAGACTCAAAATGCTTGCAGTATTCCCCACAAACTTATTCTTATAGCATGTTTGGAAGGCGCCTACCTTTGCGTGAAAGACATCAAGCATTTGGTCTGTTTCGGCAGGCAGGTCAAATACTCCACTTAATATCAGCGTCTGTATAGTGGCGGTTGCATACCTTGGGTCCGTGCAGGCAAGGTAATCTATAGGGACGGTCTTTGACTGTTTTGAAACCTTCCTCACAAACCCCTCATCTAAGAAGTTAAAAAACAACCCTGCTATCTTGTCAGGTATGGCAAGAAGGGCGGAAGCACCGCTGGCATCAACCTTGTAGCGAAAAGTGTTCCTTTCTGAAACCTGTTCAACACCTTTAAAATTCATAATCGCCTGCGGATTAACAGACACAATAGGGCTAAGTTCCACCATCACCTGGGTCTTTTTGAACGCCGCAATCAAAAGCACGCTGGAGACCACAAGCCAAAGGATAAAGTTTGTCAGTTCTCCATCCCTCTCAAGCCTATACATCCATATAAAAAGGGATAGCCCAAGGGCAAAGATAACAACGGGTAGAAAAAAAGGCAAAACTGTTGAAACCATAGAGGAAAAGTAAAGCCCATCTATAAGCCCAGCCCACTCTTCTGGATGAATGCTAATAAAGTCGGCCATTAGGTTATAATTTTATCCCATGGATGTCTACTTGTGTAGAACAAAGAGGGTTTTAGGAGAAAGCGTGTATAAGCATACAGACCTTTCCGCACTCTTTGATTATCTGAACGTAGAAACAAGGGCTAAGCTGGAAGTAAGGGAGGGAAGTCCCTTTATGGTATCCATCCACGATATACCCTTTTACTTTATGGTCAAGCCCATCGGAGATTACGGTGAATTTGCGTATCCATACAGGAAAAGAAGAACGCCTCAGGAGGTTCTGTATAAGCTTTTCAATCTGGGTGTTTTGAGGGTGTTTTGGACGCAGGAAAGTTTAAGGCCAAGACTTATGAATTGTGAGAACTGTATAGAGGGATGGCTGTATAAGGACTTGTTTTCAGACAAAGAGGTGGCCTATCAGGCCTTTTCTCCTCTTGAAGGCACCGTTTTAGTTGTGAGGTGGTAGCCATGGGATGCAAAAAATCTGCAGGAGAGGTTGACCTAAGAGGAGTTCCTTGTCCTGTGCCAGAGCTGGTTTTTTGGGAGAAGGTAAAAAGTGGAGAGGACTTTGTTCTATACACGGACAGTCAGAGGGTTATATCTGCAAGCAAGGAGTTAGGGTTTGAGGTAGAGGAGGATTACAGCTATGCGAGGATCACAAGGAGGGCTTTTCTGGGAGGGCTGGCAAGTTTTCCGATTGCGTCCATGCTTTCGGAAGTGTCGCCTGCTTTAGAGTTAAACCTTCTACCTATGGATTGTTTTTCCTGTTCTATCAGTATATGCTTTTGTGGGGTGCCTCCAAGACCAGCTATAAAGGCAAATTATTGGTTTCCTGCGGGCTTTTTGGAGGCAAACAAGGAGTGTGCGTTTTTGACCTCCATGATCCCCATCGTAGGTTCTTTGGTGGAGGCGCCTTTGCAGGCGATATGCAATGCAATTCCTATAGTTTTGCCCACAGTTCAGGTTCAGAATACTCCCTCTGGAATAACGAACCAGGATTATATGAAGTATCATGCACGGTGGTATTCTCTTCCCAAGCCTCTTCAGGAGTGGGTCAGGCAGGTTTTACTCACAATTCATCTCTGTCCCTGCATAGGGCTGGACTTTATATTCAACCAACTTCTCAACATACCTCTTATTTCAGAGGGGCTTCAAGTTTATCAGCAGCTTATGGGCAAGGTAAAGGAGGTGGAGAACAAGGTAAAAGAAAGTGTAAAGAGTGCCCTTTCACCTGTAGTCCAGAAGGTTAAGGAGTTTATTCCTTCTACTGGTTCTGGGTCTGGTGGGTCTGGTGGTTCTCTGGACTTTTCAAAGGCGCAGGATGTTTTGAATAAGCTGAACGAACTTAGGAAGTGGGTGCCTGTGGTGATAACGGAACCCTTTTCTCCTCTATGGCTTATAGACCTTATGAGTGTGGACAATATTACTGCGCCAGCTATAGCCAATGCTATACATGAACTTATTAATTCCTTTTCTCCAATTTTGGGCACCTTAGCTTGTCCATATCTCGCACGAGAACTGGTAAAGAGGAACCTTCTTCCAAAAGAACTTACTGTCAAAGGAGTAAGCGTGCTTGACACAGAGTTTATATGTGTAGGGCACTGGGGGCATGGCTATCCAAGAATTGGAGTGGTAAGGCATGACGACCCGTATATTGCGAGGCTTTTGGCTTTGGCACGCTTTCATCATCTATTTTCCAAGACCTTCCCGATAATTCCTGTGCCTCTGAGTATGAACCCTGATGAGATGATGTATCAGATCTGGTCGCCCTTTGAAACCGGGTGTTTTGGGGTAGGTAAATGGGGAGTGCCTGATATTGGCGATATTAAAGACCTTACAGGCACGGACCAGCTGGTGGAGAGGTTTCAAAAGATTGGATGGGATACGATAAAGTCAGCGATAATGAGGGGGGTGAGGGAAAAAGACAGGAAGATGATGGTGATAGTGTGGAAGAAGGAGAAGAAGTGCTGCTGTTAAGATCTTTCATCTTCTTGGGCGAGGACTTCAATGGCTTTGGCGAGGCTTTTGTAGAAGTTCTTGTATTGTTCTCTTTTGACCCTGTCTTGTGGGTGGGTGGTGGCAGTCCAGTAGAACTCCCTTGAGGGAATTAGGAAAAACAACCCCTGTTCTCTTCCTGCCTTTGTTTGATAGGGTGTTCTCATGTAAAAGAGAGAGTATTTGTAGTTGTAGTCTCTGGGAGGTCTCACCTGTTTTAAAAGCTGAAGTTCTGCGTCGGTAAAGTCAAAAAGCCGTGCCACCTCGTCCGCATCCTGAGAATACAAAAACACCTGATAAGGACAGGACTTTTTCACTATCTCACCCACACCAACAGAAACGTCGCTTGCAAACTGAGAAGCTATCATAATAAATATCCCTTTCTTTCTATAGGTTCTAAAAGCTTCCTCCACAAATTTAACCAAAGCTGGGTCTTCCAAAATAGCCCAGGCCTCATCAAGGATTATACCCTTGCTTTTGTCCTGCATGTGGGGGAGGGAAAACCACTTAACCATCCAAGTCAGAATAGAAAGCAAAACTATAGGCAAGAGTTCCTTGTCTGTAGTCCGCAGTTCAAAAAACACATGGGACTTGAAATCTATGCTTGAGGGTCTGTCAAAGAAGTTCCCATAAGTGCCATCCATTGTGTAAGACCGTAGCCTTTGGGCAAACTCATGAAAACCAAGTTCTTTTGCGGTCTTGTAAAAATCGCTCATAAGGACTTCCCTATCCACAAGCACTCCATTTTCTGCCAACCTCTCATAAGTTTTGAGTATCACCTCCTCCGCAATGGATGGGTCTATGTCTTCTCCTTTGCCCAGCTTATACGCCATGGTGAGGATGGTCTTTAAAAACAGAAGTTTATCCCTGTCTATGTCGTAGCGTATCTCCCACTCACGGTCTGTAAAGTCCTCCAGTTTGCTTTGCAAATACTCAGTGTTTGGAATCTCCCGAAGCTTCTCAAGGGCTTCTCCTACCCTGATAGTTCCTCTTTTGCCCAAATAATAAGTGTTTAGCACGTTTTCTAAGGTGTTGAGGTCGTTCTCGGTAAAGTCCTCAAACTTGTATCCCAAATCCTCAAGAAAGCCTATGGGATCTACCAGCTTTATCGTGTTGCCAAAGGGATTTATAGACACAGGCCTGTCAAGGGATATAGGGTAATATCCTCCCTCAAGCATCTTGGTAAAGACCGTGTATGAACCTTCTCCCTCTTGGATCTTCTCCACAAACACCACATAATCCTGAAAGGTAGCAAAATACTGTAAAAACACGCTTTTTCCTGAACCCATCTGCCCTACCACAAGACCGTTGGGAGGAGGAACTCGGATATCCAAGATAAATGCCCCTCCTATCTCGTTGTAGAAGATCGCCCCATCTTTTTTGCCCTTTGGATAGCTTCGCGGGAGAATAAGCAAATAAAACCTTGACTGGGGCACAAACCTCACAAGCCCCAAAGACTTGAGTTCCTTCTCGTTGTAATGAAACAGCATAGAAAAGTGTTCTGCGTGAGTGGTGTTCTCGCACTCGTAGAAAAGTTCAGATTGCCTGAAGGCAAACTCCAACTTCTTTTTCTCCTTTAGAAGTTCTCTTTCCTCTCCAAACACCGCCATAAAGCTTGAAAACCCTACCACCAACTCTCTGCCAAGGTTAATGTCCTTCACCTGTTCTATAAGTTCCATAACCACCTCTGCCCTCGCAAGGTCGCCCCCCTCCTGGGCTTGATGTTCAAAAAGTTTTAATCTTTTGCCAAATTCCATCTGCGCCTCTTCAGGGGAAAGCTTCCTAAAACCCAAAACACAGATAAAGTCTCTACCCAAGGAAAGAAGACTGTAAAGCTGAAAAGCCCACACCCTCGTGGGAACCTTTGTCATGGAATAGACCAAGGCAAACCTGTCTCCCACCTTCACACCATAGTCTCTCTCCTCAATGGCATAGGCAAAGGGTTCCTCAGAACTGCCTCCGAAAAAGTAAGCTAAATCCTCCATCAGCTCTGCCCTTGCGGTGCTTACCTCTAAACCCGCAGAAGTTAAGGCGTCCATAACAAGCTTTAGGTTTTCTACATGCCCTTCCACCACAAAGTAAAGGGAGACTTTCCTTGCGGACACCCTCTCTCCTAAAAACCGCATCTGCAGACCCATTAAAAAGTTCTTAGCAGACATCTCAAAGGTCTTTGTGTCCTCCCGTGAGAGGAAGATAATCCTTATGGGAAGCCCTATGGGAATGCCCTGAATGGCTTTGTAGAAACGCTGTGCATACTCCTCTGCAAAGCTTTCTGAGGAAATAATGGGACCTTGAACCTTCAAAACATAGCCTAAAAAGGGCTTAAGGTCTGGCGGTTCTATAAGATGTTTATACTTCCGTAAAAGCATAGGAGCCTCACCTACTTCTTCACCCCAGAGAAAAATTCTCTAAGTTTTTGTTCCAAGTATAGTTCCTGGTCTAACTTGGTTGGTAGTTTCTTCCAAGACGCATTTGGGTCTGTTCTTTTTAAAAACTCTAAAAACACCTCTAAAGCGGCACCCGCCAAAAAGGACATATGCCCATAGAGATGCCTCTCGTGAAGTTCAATATACAGTCTCTTGGGTATGGACACACTGACCCTGGCCTTTTTCTCCTTCATAAGCCCTATTATAAACCAATATCACCAAAACTGTTCAAAGCGTTTTAAGAACTCTGCTTTCCTCCGTTCTTCACTGTCCCACAGTTCTTCCTCTTCTGTCTTTTTCTCCTCTTCCTTCTCCTTTTCTGTCTTTACCTCCTCTCTATTTGCCTCAGACAAGGAGGGAACAGCCTCTCTCAAAGAGTTCTCTTTTGCTTTCTTCGAACTACTTTCCTGTGGGGGCCTGCCCTTTATCGTCCCAGAGAGAAATTCCCGAAGCTTTTGTTCTAAGTATTGCTTCTGTTCTGCCTTAGTGGGCATCTCCTCCCAAGAAATACTCACACCAGTTTCCAAAAATTCCTCTAAAAACAACGCCAGCAAAAAGGGCAGATGATCATACATATACCTCTTGTGAAGTTCTACATATACCTTCTGAGGCAAGTAAGTCCTGATCCTAACCCTGCCCTCCTTCATAAGACCTATTATAACCGAAATTGTGGTCAATAGGACAACATGACAATAGGACAAAAGGCTAAAAGGACAAGGGAGCATAAGGGGCAACGGACGAATGGGACAGTAGTCCCACAGATCAGTGGGATGGGGGTTAATGGGACATGCGCACAGATTAGGTAGATGGGACAATAGGACAAAGGGACAATAAGGCAATAGGACAAAGGGACAAAGGGGGATAAAGGACAAGAGGGTAGAAGGGGCAGAGAGAATGTTGGAAGGCTTAGTGGTTTATTTTTGTGTAGAGTTTACGACTACTTCTGCGAGTTTGGAGGCTTCCAGTTCTATTTGTTTGAGAAGGTGTTTATCTAAGTATTTTTGGGTGTATGCCAGTAGGAGTGGTGTTTTTTCTTTTGTAAGCATATCTCTGTTTTTTTGAAGGATTATGGAGAGTTTTTTGCAGGACAGGAGTTTAAGCTTTCTCACGAGGATGAGGGCGGTGTAGTATTTGTATCTTTTTTGGGACACGATGCCTGAAAGAAGGCGGCCTATTAGCCATCTTGTGTATAAGGCGGCGTATCTTTCTGTTCTGGTTATCTTACCTACTTTATTGGCATAGACCACATTTCCAAGATTGCCCTTTTCCTCTTCCTCAAGCAGTGCCCATGCATAGCACAGGTCTTCCAGCTTTAGCCTAAACCGTTCTTTTTTGCCGCCGTATTCAAGGTCTTCTCTCATGAGTGTGGTTTATTATAACAAGAAGCCATACTTATTTCACAAGCAAAAGCAAGAGGATTATAAGTCCTAAGGCACCTAAAAGAACCCATACCCAAGTGGGAATGGCTTTGGGCGGTTCTGGAGGCTGCTGTTTGAGTATTTGATACTGTTGAAGGTTTAGTTGTTTCTTGAAATTAAGTATTTCTTTAGATTGTTCTTCTAACTGCTGCTGTGTTAGTTTTAGTTCTATCTGTGTATTCTTTGCTTTATCTTCCAAATTCTCAAGTTCAGACATAATCCGCACAAGTCTGCCGAGTTCCTGTCCTGCTATGGATGGTGTGGCAAAATTTCCATCCGCCACCTTCTCTACAAGCGACACCATCCTATCAAAGGAATGTCCTATGGCAGTATAAAATGGCATGTTTGCACGGATTATTGCCATAGCACTTTCAAACCCACCAATTCGTGCCAACTCTTCTTGAGACCCTCCTCCCCTCAAGAGAAACACCGCATACACTCCAGATTTAGCTGTCTCTTCTATAGTCTTCGCCAGTTCTCCATCCGCAAGGGAACTTTCAAACCTCACAAGCTCTATCCTGTCCGCATACTCCCCCGCAGCACTTCTAAAAGCACTTATAAAATCTTGCCAAACTTGGGCAGAGTTGCCATGAATTAGCCCTACTTTTAAAGCCTTTTTCTCTTTCAAAAGCCTGCTAAAGGTTTCCCAAAAGCCGTAATGATTTCTTCCTTTCAAAAGGGCCTCTACCTCAGCCAACCTCTTTTGAAACTCCCTCTCCTTGTCCTCGTCTAAAACCTTATAGGACTTCACGCTAAGGGCAGGATAAACCATAGAGACATCTTCTTTACAAAAGAGGTTTGCAATCAGCACACCATCAATTTCCAC
>Ga0272445_1002305_pt1 | contig 13280 bp, 12 predicted proteins | sample YNPCB0031_FD_194404 | JGI IMG/M metagenome (GOLD analysis project Ga0272445, IMG submission 194404) | Hot spring sediment microbial communities from Yellowstone National Park, WY, United States - YNP-CB-003-1 | ecosystem: Environmental > Aquatic > Thermal springs > Hot (42-90C) > Sediment... | reverse complement strand
TTCACCCCTAAAAGCCTCATCAATCCTCAGCTTCCTCCTAAGACTATCAGTAGGCTAACTTTTCCCACCTATTTAGGCTTAGTGTCAACCATCACGTCAGAACACTCACCATACGAATATTCTCTTAAACCTTAAAAACGCCATCATCTTTCATTTTCCTCGGCGCTTTTTAAGATTTCAGCAGCCTCATCTCCAGCCGTCCAAATTAGAGCCCTGTTAATGTTTAAAATCCACTTGCTTTCCTATAGCAATTCTCATGTAGAAAACCCTTAGACTTTAAATTAAATCTTATACACCATCTTGCAATCCTAAAATACTCGCTAAAAGCCTTGTTTAAGGCTAAACCTTCAGCCTATTAGGCTTAAAAACTTTCCCAATAACACATATTGAAACATCCCTTAGCGGGAGAGCAGTTCTTCCATACTGTGAAGGCGATGTCTTCAGTTACAATAATTCTTAATGGCATTTTAAAGTGCTAGTATTTCCCGAGAAGCTTAAGTAGTATGGTCTTCGCTGAATATAACCTATTCTCACTTTGCTCATATATTATTGATCGAGGGTCTTCAATAATATCTGAGCTTATTTCGTATCCTCTATGTATTGGCATGTCATGCATTATCCAAGCATCACTTCCCGAAAGATTCTCTCTGTTTATTTGATATGGCATCATGAGCTTTATGCGCTTCTCCTTCTCTTCAGCGTACTTGGGGTCAGAGAAGAATTCCATGTCAACCCACGTGTCCGTGTATATGAAGTCGGCGTCTTTTATGGCTTCTTTAAGGTTCAACGTTGTCTTCCATAACCCAGTTCTCTTAGCCTCCTCTAAAAGTTCATCATCCCTTGATGGTTCATTAATTATCGGTGTGACGGTAATTATCTCTATGCCAATCTTTGTGCATGCTTCAATCAGGGAATTACATACATTATTATGTACGCCGACGTAGACAAGCTTCACACCCTTCAGTTCACCCTTCCTTTCTTTTATTGTTATTAAGTCAGCTATTACTTGGGTTGGATGATACTTTTCATCGCAGCCATTTATAACCGGAACCCTTGAAGCTTTAGCCATAACCTGCAGGTCAGAGTTTCTCAGTAGGCGGGCTAATATGCAATCAACATTCCGCGAGAGGTATTGTGTCTCATCATATATATCTGCCAGAGTGAAGTTTGTTGCCCTCCAATCTAAGTAGATTGCATGTCCACCCATTTGCGTCATAGCGACCTCAAAGGAGACTCTAGTCCTAGTGGAAGTCTTCTGAAATATCATGGCTAGAGTTTTACCATGTAGAGCGTCGCTATACTTCTCTGGGTTATGTTTTATCTCCAGACCCTTATCAACCATCTCCATAATCTGCTGTCCTGATAAACCCTTAAAGTTTATTAAGTGCATTTCATCCTCCTCCAAACAAAAATATGATTAACATCTATTAATTATTACCGTAATTAATGGCAAGGTTTTTACATTAACGCCGCATATACTCCTTTCTTGGAGGGGAAAATATTGAATACTGAGCTAGAGGATATGAAAGCCCTTAGAAGTGAAGTGGCAAGGTTAACTCTTGAAATAATACGTTTATCCGGAGAGAGACTTGCTATAGCTAGAAAAATAGGTGAGATAAAGGCTAAAATGAATATGCCAGTAGAGGACCCCTCTATTGAAAGTGACCTGAGAGCTAAGGTTATTGATTTAAGCAGAAAATATGGTTTAGACATAAACTTCGCGCTTAAGCTTCTAGACTTACTGATTAATGAATCTAAGCGTGTGCAGCGTGATCTCATCGAATCTAGGTTAAATAAAATGCGACATGGAGGGTCATGATTTTGATGGTTGCAGTGATTGGTGGAGCCGGAAGAATGGGTTCCTGGTTCGCAAAATATTTTCTTGGGCGCGGTTACGAGGTTATAATATCAGATATAAATGTTGAGAAGGCTAAAGATGTTGCTAAATCCCTAAATTTAGGGTTGGCTAAAAATAATATTGAGGCTGCGAGAATAGCTGACTTAATACTTGTATCAACACCAATCCACGTAACGCCGGCTGTTTTATCCGAGATAATGCCTGAATTAAGGAAGAACAAAATTGTTGCCGAAGTATCCTCCCTTAAATCTAATGTTCTTCCGACTTTAAGGGAAATTGCTAATCGGGGAATAAAGAGTTTATCTATTCACCCTTTATTTGGCTCAGGCGCTCGCAGAATGACTGGCGAGAGAATCGCGCTGATACCCGTAAGTGACCAATTAATGGAGGAGAATTTAGCTAGGAGAATCTTTCCAGAAGCTAAAATAATAGTTGTGGATTTTAAGATTCATGACGAAATTATGGCTTTAACCCTTGCCTTAACACACTTCATTAATATTGTTTTCGCGTCAGTTGTCGGTGAGGAGAACATATCCCTGCTCAAGAGCCTTGGTGGGACAACATTTACATTGCAGCTAGCGGTGAGCGAGGCGGTTATGGCTGAGGACCCATCTCTTTACGCATCAATACAAATGGATAATGAATATACAAGCAAGTATCTGAGTAGATTTATGTCTAAAGCTGCGAAATTAAAAAGTATCGTTGAAAATAAGGATTTTATTGGTTTTATGGAGTTCTATAAGCTTACTCAAGAGATGATTTCTAAGGATGAGGAATTTACATGGGCCTATGAGAAGATGTACCGCGCGCTTGAAGCCTTTAAATTCTTCTAGCAGCTCCCTTAATTAATCTTTAAGTTTTATCAGAGTCTTCGTGTTTATAACCCATGGGATTCTTCTTATTTCATCCACCCTATTATTTAGGTCATCAATAGTATAGGTTCTAATAAAGGCTGCAATATCATATTCCCCAGAAACCTCAAAAACCTTATCTGCAATCCTCCTTATTTCCTGAGCAACTTCCTTAGTTTTAGCTGGCTCAGTTTCAATCAAAACTATCCCCTCAACCTCAACACTAGTCTCAATAGTGAACTTTTTTATTACGCCTTCATCCCTCAAATGCTTTATCCTCCTTCTCACAGCACCCTCAGTTAAACCAACCAACCTTGCTATATCAACGTACTTTGCTCTAGCATCCTCCTTCAAAATACTTAATATTTTAAGATCTACTGAATCCACAACTAAAATATGTTATCCATCTAGAAAATATTTTTTTTGAAGGGGGAAGGATGTTTTGTACGATTTTCGTAGCAATAAAACGAAAAAAATAAATAATAAATTACTAATTCACAAATTACTTCGAGGGGTGGCGTGAAGTGAGAATCGAGAAATTTGAGGGGTGCTATACCGCCCTAATAACGCCCATGAAAAACAATTTTGAGGTTGACTTTGAAGGCTTAAAAAGCCTTGTTGAATTCCAAATTGAGGAAGGTGTGAGTGGGCTATTAGCTGTCGGAACCACTGGTGAGAGCCCAACGCTTACGCATGAAGAGAGCATGAAAATTATTAAAGAAGTATATGATATTGCTGGCGACAAATGTGTGGTTATTGGCGGGACAGGAAGTAATTGCACGGAGAAGACAATTGAGGCAACTAGAGAGGCATATAACTTCGGCGTTAGATGCATCTTACTTGTTGATCCATATTACAATGGCCCTAGCTCCCTTGAGATAAGAAGAGAATATATTGAGCCAGTTGCCAGAATGTTTCCGGAAGTATATGTGATACCATATGTCATTCCTGGTAGAACTGGAACTCAGCTTTTGCCCCAAGACTTAGCGATTCTACATTCACAATTTAAGAATGTTAGAGCTGTTAAGGAGGCAACTGGAAATATTGAGAATATGAAGTTAACTAGGAAACTTTGTGGTGAAGACTTCGATATATTGTCTGGTGACGATGATAAAACCTATGAGATGATGATTAATCCCGATATAAGGGCAAGTGGAGTGATATCGGTTACATCAAATGTGGCGCCTGGAGCAACCCAAAGGTTCACTAAAGCTATTCTTGAAGGTAAGGTTGATGAAGCAAGAAGATTATCTGAAGCCCTTAAGCCTCTATTCTCCATAGTAACCGTTAAAACTGAGGAGGAGACTCCATATGGTAATGTTCCCTGTAGGGCTAGAAACCCGCTTCCATATAAAACACTTATGAGCGTTCTTGGCATGCCTTCCGGCCCATGTAGGCGCCCACTTGGGAAGATGACGATGAAAGGTTTAAATGTAGTGTTAAGCGCTGCCAGATCAGTTTATGAAAGAACACCAGAGATTCTTAAACCCATAGAAGATTTCTTTGATGTGGACTTAAGTAAGCGTTTATATGATGAGAGCTCTTGGAGGAATCTAACCTATGGCCAATATTAAACTGTGTGTTGCCGGCGCAACTGGCAGGATGGGGAGCACTTTAATTAGGGAAGCAGCTGTGAGGGGATTTAAAATTGTTGGGGCCATTGCTGCTAAAGATGACCCTAACATAAACAGAACGTTAAAGGAGGCTGGAGTCTGCAATCTCGACGTTAAAATAGTTGACCCATCAAGGATCCCGGAAGCTGTAAGCGATGCTGATGTATACGTTTCCTTCACTTCACCCGAAGCTGAAGTTGCCAACCTGCCAGTCGTAGCTAACTTAGGTAGAAAGATCGTCATGGGAACAACAGGCTTCACAGATGAGCAGATGAGAATTATTAAGGAAGCCGTTTCAAATAAAGTAGCAGCTGTTTTTTCACCGAACTATGCTATAGGCATAAACATTCTTTTTGGGCTACTACGTATGATGAAGGTTTTTCCACGGGACTACGACTTCAGCATAATAGAGATTCATCATTCAGGCAAGAAGGATGCTCCAAGCGGAACGGCAAAGAAGATGGGTGAGATAATATCGGAAGTTAGGGGCTACACGAGTATATCTTATGGGCGAGAAGGCTTAAACGCTAGAAAACCGGGTGAACTGGAAATTCTAGCGGCTAGAGCTGGTGGGGTTCCAGGCATTCATGAAATCATTATAGCTGGTCCACATGAGATGATACGTATAGAGCACACAGCGTTCTCTAGAAGCGTCTTCGCCCAAGGAGCATTATATGCAGTTGAATGGGTTTATAAGCAGGATAAGCCTGGAATTTATAGTATGAGCGACGTGCTAGGTTTAGTTTAAAGGAGGGAGCTTTCCCTCTCAATGAATAGGGTTGTAGTAAAATTTGGTGGAGCAGACTTAGCCAGTGGAGAAAAAATTAGAAAAGCTGCTGAAATGGTGTTAAATTCCGGGTTTAAAGAGATCGTTGTTGTAGTTTCCGCTATGGGTGAAACAACAGACAACCTCATTAAAATCATATCGGAGATAGGAGATATAGATGACCGTGATTACGCCGATATACTTTCAATGGGTGAGCGAACAAGCGCGCGCATTTTCTGTTCAGCGTTGAGGGCGCTAGGTGCAGACGCCATTTACATAGAGCCCAATCATGAAGAGTGGCCGATTATAACAGACTCAAACTTTAGGAACGCTAAACCAATTCTTGAGGAAACCTGTAAGCGAGTTCAGAAGTATATTGAACCACTATTAGATAAAGGTAAAATAGTTGTTGTCTGCGGCTTTCTGGGTAAAGATAAAGACAATAATGTTACAACTCTTGGTAGAGGTGGAAGCGACACCACAGCCTTATTGCTAGCAAACTGCTTAAGGGCTGAGGAGGTTATACTTGTTAAAGAAACTGAAGGTGTTTTATCAGCCGACCCTAAAATTATTCCAAATCCACGCACGCTTGATAAACTAAGCATACATGATATGTTTACCTTAGCTCACGGTGGGGCGAAAATAATTAGAGCTGAAGCCTTAAAATATAAGCTTCCGGACCAAAAATTAAGAGTTGTTAGCTTCTCCTCTGGAGATTTAAGATCACCTGGAACAGAAATAGTTGGGGTCTTTAACTCAAATTCCTTTGAAGTTAAGGGTGAAACTGGTTTAGCCGCTATAAGCTTACTTTGCGATATAGAACCAGATAATTTAAGCCAAATATTTGCTGCACTTGCCGGAAACAGAATACTCGGCGTTAGTACTGGTAAAAGATCTCTTACAATTTTCATATCAACATTAAATTTGAGAGATTTAATGGTTAAGTTACATAGCCTAAGCGCCGTTAAGGCTTTAAGCTGCTTAACTGGCGTCTGTCTTATTGAAGTGTCTCATCCAGTATTTGTTGATTCTCCCGGTTGGGTTGCTAAAATAACTAGCGCTCTAGCCTCCCAGAAGATAAACATTATTGAGGTTACAACCAGTAAGGCTACGATAAACATATTTATTGAGGAAACTAAATTTGAAGAAGCCATTAAAGTTGTGAGGTGCGCGCTTGAAACGTAGAAATGTGGCTATATTAGCTGCTACTGGAATTGTTGGGCAGAGATTTATTCAATTATTAGAGAATCATCCATGGCTTGAGATATCAGTATTAGCAGCGTCCGAGCGCTCTGCAGGCAAGAAATATAGGGATGCTTGCGTGTGGCGTATGGAGACGCCTATGCCTAAAGAGATAGGCGAGATGACTGTTGTTAATACTGACCCTAAATCTGTTAAGGAGGCTGGAGACGTAGACTTAGTCTTTTCAGCTCTTCCAGGCGACATAGCTGGTCCAATAGAGGAGAAGTTCGCCGTAGAGTTTCCGGTGCTCAGTAAAGCTGCAGCTCATAGAATTGATGAGGATGTTCCACTCTTAATTCCGGAAGTTAACCCGGAGCATCTTGAGCTGATACCAATACAGAAGCGTAGGCGCGGCTGGAGCGGCTTCATATCGACTGACCCCAACTGCTCAACAATACAGATGGCTATGACCTTAAAGCCCTTAATGAAATTCGGTTTAAAGAGTGTTATTGTAACAACGATGCAGGCTTTAAGCGGAGCTGGCTATCCAGGAGTTGCATCACTCGACATAATTGATAACGTTATTCCATATATCGCTAAGGAGGAGGAAAAGATGGAGACTGAAACAAAGAAGATCCTTGGAACATTTGATGGCGAAAAGGTTAGAATGGCTGATATAGCTATAAGTGCCAGCTGCAATAGAGTTAACGTTAAGGATGGACACTTAGAGGTCATATATGTTAGCCTCGAGAATAAACCTAGCGTTGAAGAGGTTAAGGAGGCGTTTAGAAGCTTCACTGGAGAACCGCAAAGACTTAAGCTTCCAACAGCCCCTGAGAATCCCATAATTGTTAGGGATGAGATTGATAGACCCCAACCTAGGATTGATAGGGATGCTGGAGGCGGAATGAGTATAGTTGTTGGGCGGATACGTAGTGATCCAGTCATGACAATTAAATACTTATGTCTTGGGCATAACACGATTAGGGGCGCTGCCGGAGCTGGAATATTAAGCGCTGAGCTCATGATTGCTAAAGGATACATTTAATATGGATTCCATAGGAGAGATTAATTGACTTTGAATACAAATTTTCTATTCCACCATAATTTTTTGGAGAATAGAGATGGGCTATTATATATTGATGGTGTATCAGCCGTTGATCTCGCCGAAAAATTTGATACACCAACATATATTTTAATTGAGAATCGCATACGTGAGAACTTTCGGAGAATCAGGGATGCTCTACTAAGAAATTACGGTAAAATTAGGGTTTATTACTCCGCTAAAGCTAATACGAGCTTAGCGGTCTTAAAAATTCTTGAGAGTGAAGGAGCATATTTAGACGCTGTGAGTCCAGGCGAGGTCTTCTTAGCGCTTAAAGCTGGCTTCACACCCAACAAGATACTCTTCACTGGGACAAGCGTTAGAGATGATGAACTTAAATTTCTCGTAGAATCCGGCGTACTAATCAATATTGACTCAATATCGCAGTTGAGAAGGCTTCTTAAGATCAATATTCCAGAAATATTATCTGTTAGAGTTAATCCTGAATTAGGGGCTGGGCATCATGAGCATGTAGTTACAGCTGGTAGAAGCTCAAAGTTTGGCTTATGGGAGACAGACGCCTTAGAAGCCTACAGGATTGCTCTTAACTCCGGAGTTAAGCGCTTCGGCATACATATGCATATAGGATCCGGAATACTAAGCGTTGAACCTTTCCTTTCAGCTGCTGAAAAGCTTCTAAGCGTAGCTTACAAAATCCGTAGTAAACTTGGTATAACATTTGATTTTATGGATTTTGGCGGCGGATTAGGTGTTCCATATAAGCCTGGTGAGAAACCTTTGGACGTGAATGATTTTGCCAATAAAATGCTTAGCTTATTTAAAAGTAGAATTAAAGAGTATGATTTAGGCGAACCATTCTTCTGCGTTGAACCAGGCCGCTTCATAGTTTGTGACGCCGGCATACTCTTAACTAGAGTAAACACTCTTAAGATAACGCCCTTTAAGAAATTTATTGGCGTGGACGCTGGATTTAATACGCTGATTAGGCCAGCGATGTATGGCTCATATCATCCAATAATTGTCGCGAACAGACTTAATGATCCGCCAAAAGAGATATATGACGTTGCTGGACCACTATGCGAATCAGGCGATATACTAGCTAAGGATAGAATGCTTCCAGAAGTTTTTGAGGGCGACCTACTAGCGATATTAAATGCTGGAGCCTACGGGTTCTCAATGAGCTCCCAATATAACTCTAGACCGAGATGTGCAGAGGTTCTAGTTAAAAGTGGGCGGTATGCTTTAATAAGGGAGAGAGAGAAATTCAGTGATTTAATTAAGGGGCAAATAATCCCCGAATGGTTGGAAAAAACTTAGGAATATTGATGCTTGATTCAGGCCATATCTGCCATAAAAATTCAGTTTTCACTGAAGAGATTTAGGAAACAGATAATCATGTTTACCTATATTTTTAGTAGCTCATCTATAATGTTGCAAGCAGCTTCTACAAGCAGTCTACCAGAATCGCGCTCAACGATACATACTGGAAGATTCACTTCGTATCCACCCTCATTGAACGCCTCCTCCGTAGGCACGTAGCCTAACACTTCATTAGCGCAACCAATAACCATGGTTAAATCAGCCTTAGAATACGATTTTATCATTAAGCCTAGATCTACGAATACTTCGCCAGGTAATAAAATTGCAAGAAAACCTCCAATCCTAAATCCTTGAATTTCCACATCAGCGATACCGGATGGAAACAGAGAGCGCACAAGATTAAAGAATTTAGCTGACAATAATTTAAACTTAATATTTTCCGCCTCTTTGCCACTTGCCTCTTTAAGTTTGGCTTCAAGCATTACTATATCTTTATCCGTAACCTCCGGTATGGGCTTAAGCTTAAGTTTAACCCTCTTACTCACAAAATTTAACGTTAAATCTCCGCGGCATACGGTGGAGTTCAGAACTTTTAGGGCTTCTCCACCTATAGCCCTACCCATACGTATTGCATCTTCAAAGCGACCTACACTTCTATCATAAACCCTATGAATTAAGGTGTTTGGGGTTAAAGGGTTTATGTCTCCAAATGCGCCATTAAGAAATAAACATACGCCGCCCTCAACCTTCTCAACAGTTCTTGAGACGTAGCCTGGGTAATCGCCGGATATCATAAGATTGTTTCCCCCCAAAACAACGGCATGACAAGTATAGTTCACTAAGGCAGATATTAGCCTACCTTTATTATCTTCAAACCTAACGGCGGCTAACTCATTATCCACTTTTCCCGTCTCAGGTTTCCTCCTATTGATTGTCCACCCCTTAACCTCCCCACTTCCATAGCCAACCTTGGCCTCACATCTGGAGCCAAAAGCCCTAATTATGCCGGAAGATACAAATCCAGGTAAAAGGCTTAAATATTCATCTATGAAGCCGTGTTGCTGTACTGCATGAAAACTTATTACAGATGGACCTGAATGATTATGAACAGCTACAAGAGCTATCGACTCCCTTGGAAAACCCAGCTCCCTCGATATGGTCTCTCTAACTTTATCAGTTAAATCTCTGGTCACATAAAGAAGATCCATGGAAACCAATGCTAAGTAATGTTCTCCATCATAAATCGTCAGGCATCTAGCATATAAGTGATCGTGAATTCCCTGAGATGGCTTATCCCTAGATGCATAACCATCCATTGGAACCCCTATAGGTGGAGTAATTCTAACTTTAGACGCACCCACCTCTAACATGGAAGATAATATGCCTTTAGAGAAATATTAAGTTATTGGGAAAACCCGTATTGCGAGTTACCCTCCCCCGGAGGGGTAAGGCTTCCAGAGTTCGCATGGAAGGCTTTACGCCCTCAGCTGCCAATTCAGCAGTTAAGGCATAGATTATGTTAACGCACGCATTAGTCTCTATTGCATCCTAGCTATATTTTGGGCACCCTTTCTTTCTACCATGTTCCTGAGTAATGTGCCAAAACAGTTCAATCAACATTAAACCCCTAAAAGATCCCGCAATCCCCACGCGAACAATAAGGTTTTTCAATTATCTGGTTTTAGCGTCGGCAAACTTCATCTATTATATTTGAGACAATTTTTACCCTCGAAACATCTGCTGGTGGAGGTAGCTCATCTGATATACCCAATATCAATCTACCTTGAAACATTGAGATTATTTTCTTCACAAATTCCTTAAATTTATCCTCACTTATAGTTTCTGCTATAAAATATATGTATGGTATTCCATCTAATATTACGATTTCATCACTTAAGTTATTTTTTAGATCTTCAAGGGTCATATCTCCAACAGGCTTCACAGTTAATGCTTCAATTCCATCTAAACCAGCTTCATTCAGTAATGGCAACAAGGGTTTAGCATATCCATCTACATGTATGTGAACATATTTTCCATTTTTATGTAAATAGTCAGCTCTCTCACGGTAGTATGGGAGACAGTACTTCTCGAAAATTTTTGGCGGGGTCATTCTGACATCTATATTCTCGCCCAAATTGAAAATTTTAATGGGTGTAGTGACCATAATTTTATAAAAAACATCATTTGATGCTTTAATAACCTTCATAAACTCCTCAATCTCCCGCTTATATTTAAGCAGAAAACTCATAGTTCTCTCTAAACCCATGTATTCAAGTATAAGCCTTTGATAAGGTGATCTAGGAAAGAAATATGAAAGCAGTCCTTGACCTTTAAGATCCTTCTCCATTTCATTATATGTTTCCTGGTCAAATTTCACTTCAAGATTCTCTAAAATATATTCTAGAAGTTTAAGATCTCCCAAACTTTTGATTGGATACTCAACTATCCTTGAAGATAATCCTAGATCATCCTTAATATTCACCTGTCTCAGTACCCCTTTAGGTGTTTCGAATTCTGTTACAACAACCTTACCATAGGCGGAAGTTTTGATTTCAACATCGCCAGCATATAACACTTTAACAAAACTTTTAGTAAAGTATCCGGAATAGCATCTCCAGCTTGCACCCCATTTTAAACATACGTCCAATAAGCTCATACCTTTATATTCATTAGGTAGCGTTCCCCTAGCGAGATTATAGTAGTACCAGAATTCATGCCTAATATTCCATGGAACTTTCTCGCTTCCTCTACCCTCAAATATAGCGATGATTTCCTCATAAGGAGTTATTGACGCGGTCATAAGGGATATTAACGTGAGAGTACACTTAAGCCTTTTTGAATTTTTCATTATTCATCAAACAGTAATCAAAATAGAGCTATCCAATTATTATTTTAGTTTTTGTCGCTTCGCGGCTTAATTATCTTTTAAATTGATATTTTTGCTTTATTTTTGGAATTTTTCCAGATCAAAACAAGATTTATGGTAAATTTTTAGTTTTAACTGAAAAATAAAGTCTAAATTTGCGAGAAAACTATAAAAAGAATGGTAAAATTAGAAAAGAGGAAGAGATCTCCAAAAATCAACAAGAATTAAGCCACAAAGTTTTTTGTTTATTTCTTCAAAAAGATTTCATCATCCTATGTCCTTTACTATAATTGGAGGCCGCCGCCGGGATTTGAACCCGGCCTCCAGGCTCCACAGGCTTATACCATCCTTATAGATTCGGATGTCTGTACGCTACCAGGCTGCGCGGCTTCGCATTTCACTAAGCCTCTACGTTACGGCGGCCACCAATCCTTTTCCTTAAAATAATTACTTGGCTTTTAAGATTTTTCTTCTAACATAAAAATCTTATGTTCTCACTATGCTAAAATCTTTTTTGGTTAGCAGCCATTCATGAACAAATTCCGCTTATCTGAAGAAGAGATAGAATCTCATTTTGAAGGGTTAAAACTACTACCCGTACACTCATTTATGCTTAGGTTACAAGGTTCACCAATTGGTGTTAGAGAGTTTCAAAAGGCCGTTCTGGTCTAGCATTAACTTAGAAGAAGATCTGTTCATTAGGCTTAACCGAGAAGACTTCTAGAGATGAGTATTTTATATCCAGAGAGGTGAAAGTTGGGTCTTAGGATTTTTCATAAGGCTCGCCCGTCTTATAATGCCGAGATTTCTTTTTTAACTCCATATAGTTCACAACTACGTTAATCTTTTATTGACATAGCTCAAGTATACATAGCATTAGTTATTGTAAGCTACCTCGCTCTCGACAGTAGATCAAAATTTTTTGTTGCTATATTTCTTGGTTTAGCCACCTATCTTCCGGACGTGGCAACTTAAGGTTTATGTGTTTTCTTGTTTAGGTTTTCCTCATATTGAGTGAGTGTTAGGTTTTTGGTTGATGTGTTTTTGAGAGGAATAGGGTTCCGTTAGAGGCTTAAGATTTTGGGCTTAGCTTTCTATATTCGGCTTTCAAGCCTTGAGGAGGGCTTTATCCGAAATTCGCGGTTTTTCTAAGACTGCTGTTTGGAGGCGGGTTAAGAAATTTAGCGGGAAGGTTAATGTTAACCCTTGTTTAGGAGGCTAAGCTCTAGATGAGACATGTGTTAAGGTTAATGGATATTAGGTTTATGCAGCATTAGATGTTGATAGGAATGAAAATTATATCCATGAGGGTTTATCTATCAAGGAATGCGTTAGCAGCAGAGCAATTCATACGTGAAGTCTTAAATTACTGTGATGGTAAGCCAACATTCATAGTTGATAGTGCTCCATGGCTTAGGCAGGCGCTTGAGGAGCCTGGCTTACCATATAATGCTGAATCCTTTCGTAGATAGAATCAGTATACTCATCATTCAAGCAGGAACTAAAATATTTTTCAACAATATAACATCAAACCCAATTAATAGAAGCGAGAGGTTCAGAAGGTCAATAGCATGCCGGAACCTAACAATAGAACAATTTACAACCACATGATGAGGTGAAATTAAGTTGTCACGTCCCTCTTTGTAGGTGGGATTTTAGGGTTTATGATTTTAGGCTTTTAATGGCTGCTTTAGATTATGTCTTTGATTTTATGGTTTTGATTTAAAGTTTTGTGGGAGGAGGTTTGGGGGATCTCCT
>Ga0272445_1002304_pt1 | contig 13280 bp, 9 predicted proteins | sample YNPCB0031_FD_194404 | JGI IMG/M metagenome (GOLD analysis project Ga0272445, IMG submission 194404) | Hot spring sediment microbial communities from Yellowstone National Park, WY, United States - YNP-CB-003-1 | ecosystem: Environmental > Aquatic > Thermal springs > Hot (42-90C) > Sediment... | reverse complement strand
AACCAAGAGTATATAGAAATGATACAAAATATTCTTCTGTCCAGATAATGTGTGGAAATAAAATAGTTGGTTTTCTCTTAGAAAATTTATGCGGAAATCGGGCTGAAAATAAATTTGTACCGAAAATTATTTTTAATTGTTCTGATGAAATCAAAAAAGCTTTTCTTGAGAGCTACATAAAAGGAGACGGTTATATTCATAATAACATTATAACAATTTCAACAGTTTCTAGCAAGCTTGCAGACCAAGTTAGACTTTTACTAAGATTGCTTGGTATACCTTCATATAAAAGAATTACAAAAAACAATATGGGGTTCAAAGGTTATCAGAAACTTCCATTGAATGTTATTGGAATACTTGAGCATCACTGGAACAAAACTAAAGTTAGAACTTCTCATTCTCTCTGGGATAAAGCACCCATTTTTTACTTCTCGAGCGAATATGTAATCAAAAGTAGTAATTATGGTTATCAAATGTTAAATATCAACGCAAATAAACCAAAAATTAACACCGATTTTATACATCCAGTCGCTGTGAGAAAGGTTGAACAGCTAAACTATGATGGAGATTACTTTGAGCTTGTTGCAGTTGAACCAGCTCATGTTTTTCTACATTCTTCAGGGATATTTACCCATAATTGCGTCGAAAAGAACGCCGCATTTGAGAGATTGCACGAGGATAAATTTTGGCAAAAGCATAACTGCATCCTTCTAACTACTCAAGGGCAAGCTGCAAGAGGGGCTAGAAGGTTGTTACAAAGGTTGTCAACAGAATTTAAATTGCCCGTTTATGTAGCTACTGATGCAGACAGCTTTGGTTGGTATATTTACTCTGTCATAAAATACGGAAGTATTTCGCTAGCTCATGTGTCTGAAAGATTGGGTACACCTAACGCAAAATTTTTAGGTCTAACAATAAGCGATATAGATGAGTTTAAACTACAGAATTTTACAATAAAAGCAACCGAGCAAGATATTAAAAGAGCGCAAGAGTTAATGAACTACGAATGGTTTAAATCAAAAGAATGGCAGAAGGAGTTAAAACTCATGATAGAAAGAAGGATTAAGGCAGAGTTAGAAGCTTTATCTGGTAGAGGATTAAAGTTTATGACAGAAGTTTATTTGCCAACAAAGCTTAAAGAGAAAAAGTTTTTAGATTGATGCTATTCTTGTATAACCAGAAACTGAGGAAACTTTCTCGTAAAATTTCATGTCAAGAAATCCATGACCAGAAATATTTATAGCTATTGTTTCCTTTATTCCTTCTTCTTTTGCTTTTAAAGCTTCGTCTATTGCTGCTCTTATAGCATAACAAGATTCTGGTGCAGGTAAAAATCCTTCGCTACTAACAAAGAGTTTAGCAGCTTCAAAAATTAGCTTTTCATCTTCAGGATAAGCTATAGCCGAGATGTAACCTAATTTCCTCAATAAACTTATTATTGGAGCAGCTCCATGGTACCTTAATCCTTCAGCAAGAATAGGTTTGCCTACATACTTATGGCCTAAAGTGTACATTTTGAGCAAAGGAGTCTTTTCGGCATGATCTCCAAAATCATACCTATATTCTCCTTTTACTAAGTTTGGGGCTGAGAAAGATTGAGCAGCTAAAAACTTAATATTTTTCTTTTTGTCTATCACATCCTTAACAAAAGGAAGGATGAACCCTCCAAAGTTTGAACCCCCTCCTAAGCAGCCTATCATTACATCAGGATCTTCGCCTATCTTTTCAAATTGCTTCTTAGTTTCTAGTCCAATTATTGTTTGATGCAAAAGGACATGATTAAGCACGCTTCCAAGGCAGTAAACAGATTTTTCTGAACTCAAAACATCCTCTATAGCTTCTGATATAGCTATTCCCAAGGAGCCAGGATGGTCAGGATTTTTCTTCAATATTTCTTTTCCAGTTTGAGTTCTCTTGCTTGGTGAAGGAACGACTTCAGCATTGAAGGATTCCATCAGAATCTTTCTTTCAGGCTTAAGGTCGTGCGCAGCTCTAACCCAATAAATTGTGCATTTCATACCAAGGAGAGAAGAAGCATAAGCTAAAGCCGATCCCCATTGTCCTGCTCCAGTTTCAGTAACTACTCTTTCATAACCATCCTTCTTTGCAAAATAAACTTGAGCTAATGCAGTATTGACTTTATGAGATCCGGTAGGAGAATAAAATTCTGACTTGTAATAAATCTTTACTTCTTTCGGTAGTTTTAATGCTTTCTCAAGCCCAACAGCTCTAAAAAGCGGTCTAGGTCTACCAGCTCTTAAGTAAAGCTCCTTCACTTCTTCAGGTATTTTAATCCAAGCTTGGTCAGAATTTTCTTGCTTTAACAATTCCTTATCGAAGATCCTTGGCAGCATTTCTATTCTTGAAGGTCCTTCTTCCGGATCTTTAGGAGGTGGTAATGGTTCTGGTAAATGCGGAATTATGTTATACCATTCACTTGGCATTTCTTCGGGATAGAGGGAAATTTCGAGTCTTTTCATGAATTTTAATTCAAAGCTAAAACTTAAATTCTTGAGTTGCATAAGAAATTAAAATTCAAATTTCTAAAAATTAAAAGAGCCCCGATAGCTCAATGGTAGAGCACCTGCCTTGTACCTGCTAGTTTGAAAAAAAGATGAAAGCAAGCTAGCAGGGGGTTGTGGGTTCGAGTCCCACTCGGGGCTTCCGAAACTTTTATTCTTGCTGCCTTTTGCAAGAAAAATTATCACTGTTATTAAAAGAAGGGAAAAGATTGTTGCAATTGTTATGACAATCGTATAATTAATGACAGGGGACTTGCTTGCACCCTTCCTTTTCTGGTACGCCTCTTGTATAAAGTACTGCTGAATCTATATAGTTAAATCCAGTTGACAAATCAACAAACTTAATTTTTATTTCGTAATAGTCTGACAAAGGTTGTGGTACAGATATACTGATTAATGTTCCAGGATTTATCTGCGTATTAAGCTGAGGGCTTACTAATATGCTTGCGTTTGGTTTTGTTTCAACTGAGAGAAGCTTAATAGTTTTTGGACCATTTTTAATCACTAGCAAACCATCATGATAATCTATGTAAGCAAAATTGGTAAAGCATGGGCTACAAGGAATAGGTGCTGATTGGATGGTTGCAGAATGGGAAAAGATTGCCGCAGAGTATAAGTATGATGAAATGAGAACTATAATAGAAAAGAAGGGAAAGATTAGTAGTGGAAGAAAGGAATTAGTAAGGAATAAGGATAGCAATCCTGAGTTGGTGAAACGCATAAGATAGAATAACATTTTGTACATTTAAAACTTTCCTATTTCAAATTTAACTCAGCATTTTGGATAACAATCTTGTGTACACCAGCAAGCAGCATCAGGACATTTTTCTCCCCATCTTATGCAAGTGTTGTTTTCATCATATTCACAACACTCTTCTATACATTGTTCATCTCTTCGGCAATCATTTGGAACTACTATGTTTGCTGTAGCATGTACAGTAAAAGTTAACTTTCTATCACCTGGTACTGAAAGCAGGTATTTTTCATCTGTACAGGAGAAGTCAGCCTCTACATCAAGTCTATTCCCTTGCCAATAGCTACAACCAGTGCCTGAAAAACTAATCTTGTAAGGATTATCACTTTGAGTATAAGAAAACTTAGGGGATAAGGTTTGGACATATTTTTTTCCGCACAATTCTCCAGCCTCTTCTTTTTCACAAGCACAACATTTTTGGCAGGGTGGCGGTGGTTGGCATTCCGTTGCTACAGCATTACAGCAAGTTAAAGTTGCTCGACATTTAATGTATTTATCATTAAAAATTAGATTTAGTTCATTTAGGGTTTTTTGGATAGCATTTTCTACACATTCTTCAAGTTGAGCATCTTTGGAACAAGGGAAATCATAATATCCACACTCGTACTTGCATAATATTGGTTCACAGCTTGCAATATATCTTCTGAATCCAGTAGTTCTTGCCCATTCTTTGAACTTTCTGTACATGTACCAGAATCTAACTTTTTCTATTTCTTCATATATTTCGTTCTTAGAACTTACCATGTTTTCTTGTAGAGAAACATTTATTTCACTTCCTAATGCGCTTACATTAAAAGCTTCATCGTAAGCTCCAGAAAATACAGCATTGTTAACGTCAAAATCTACACAAGTAAAGTTACTAACATTTATTTGAGGGAGGTCTTCTATTTTCATGTTTGGAACGTATCTATTTAAGTACTCTAGTGTCTGATTCGAAAGAAAATATCTAACCTCATCAACAGAAGGTGATACATCAAAATTACAGATCCAATTTCTTGGCAAGCCACTTTTACTAATCTCTCCACCAAAACCAGCAACAGTTTTTGTTCCTGCATGTACACTAAAAAGCAATGCTGCTCTTGAAAAACCTTTAAAAAAATCTAAGTAAGTTGAAAGCTTTGATAATTCTGTTCTACTTATCATCCTTTTCTCTGAAGCTGTTCTGGAGAATATATTAACGATTAGAAGAATAGTGAAAATACTCACCAGAACTATAGCTACAAGCAAGCTGGCTTGCGATTTATTGCCATGTTCTAAAGACAAAATTTATCACCTTTCCTGAATAACTTGGGATTGGTATAGGTGCTACAAAAGTTCTTAATCTTTCAGTTTTTTCTTGCAAGTAACCAAATCCCACACCTTTGCCAATAACAATTGGAGGAGTTTTATAGCTCGTGAAAAAATTATATACATAGTGGTCAGTTCCGAAAGCGGTTTTCAACTCTACGTTCAAATTTTTGTCAAACCTCCAAACGCTTGTATCTAAGCAAGTGACCCAAATTTTTCCAAAAATATCTTCGCCTACCCCGGTTGGATTATTGCATGTGCTGTTTTTGGTAATTATATTTCCATCTTTGTCAAATTTAACTATTAGACTGTTGTAGGTAGAGACAGCATAGATATTGTTCTCCTTGTCGACTATAATTCCTTTACCTTGGTATAATTCGCTAAAACTTTTATCAAAGATCTTTATTCCTGTTGTTGTGTTTAATTTTATCAAAGAGGAATCTGTCCAACAATTTATTACTAAACAGTCTTCATTTTGGCATGGAGCAATACCATAAACTATTTTTCCTATTTCTATTCTAGTAAATTTATTAGTAGAAGGGTCAAATTTCAACAAAGCTTTATCAAATAGTAAAGAAATCCATACTACATTATTCGAATCGACAAAACAACCATAAGGACCGTATCTAGAATCTTTTATATAGCTTGATAAATCCCATTCGTTAAGGATCTTACCTTCTTTCGAAACATAGAAGAGCTTTTTATCTCCATAAAGAGCTGCATAAACATTATCGTTTGTATCAACACAAACAGCCCTTACACCTGTTTTTTCTGGTTTTTCTTCCATTTTATTGCCAAGGATTACATTGGCAAGTACACATTCATCATCTTCGAATTTAACCATTTCATTGCTGTCTATTATCCCATCCGAATTTAGATCTTCAGAACTCTCTATTATTCCATCATTGTTTTTATCCTTGCATTCTCCCGTTTCCTTTAGACCTATTTTTACTAGCGTGTTTGTATTTCTGTTACCAACCCAAACGTTCCCTTTACTATCTAAACTCACTCTTGAAGGATTGCCTGTAATTCCAGCTGGTACAGTATAGTATCTTCCCAACTCTCTTCCACTTGTTGCAGAAATCTTTGATACTGAGTTTCCACCCTCTGAATTTGGTACCCAAATAATGCTAGTTGTTTCTTCAAGAGTTGAAAAGTTTAAGGCCCATTTTTTTCCATAGTATTTTTCAAAATATTCATAAGCTAGAGCAGTCGAATTTATACCGCTAACAAACCTTCCATAATCTATAATTTCATCATTCGTATTTATTCTATCTCCAAAAATTTGTGCTAAAGTTTTATCGAATCCAGGAATTTTGTAGTAAAAAATGTTTTTTAAGGCTTCTGCCATTCTAAGATTTTCTTGCTCTTCTAAGGTCAGGCTTCCTTTTGGTATTGTGAAAAAATAGAAAAATAGAACTAAAGCTGTAGCTACTACGACAAGGATCAAGATTTCAAACATTTCAATAGTTTGTGCTTTCAGACTAACACCTCTAGTTTATTGTTTAAGTTTCTAAAAGTAACATAATATTTTCCTGGTTGGATTGTTTTTGGTTCTATATATTTTTTACATGTTAACTTTTGGCACACTTCCCCTCTCTTGAATCGCATACAAACTTTCTCACTTTTTATAGTAATGGGGTACGAAAATTCATAATAGGAGGATTTGTCCAAATTAGTTAGACAAGAACTTTCTATTCCCCCTCTTAATTTTTCCAAATCTCCACTTACTACTCTAATTTGAATGATACCTGGCAAAAAGGTGGAAGAATTAATTGCAACTATTACTGGAAAACTTAACCTTGCCTCCTCTTTTAGTGCATCTTCTTCAGAAAAATTCATATTTCCAAACTCCCACGAATAAGAAGGAATAGAAACATTTTTAATGCCTTCTTCAGAGATTAGTTCTTCACAAGTTTCAGCGTAAAAGGCGTCGCCACCAGTTATTCTTGCAACATCCTCTAGGATTTGCATATTTGCTCCACTTCCAAAACCAACCGTATACACAGGAATTTTATAGCTACTGTAATCTTGAGCTACTTGCACCGAAGTTTTTCGTTCACATCCTACATTCTCATTTCCATCGGTTAACAACACTATAGCATGTGCATTTTCTGTAATGGCCAACTTGAAAGCTTCTTCTAGACCAATGCACATTGGTGTACTGTCTTCAGGTATCAACGGTTCTATATAAGATTTTAGTTTAATTCTATTGTCATCGATTTCAATTAATGGGGTAATGATCCATTTTACAAAAGCATTAAAAGTTCCAAACACGTTAACTGCAATTTTACTTTCAGGTTTCATTTCATCTATAAAACCGTACATGAACTTTTTTAGACAACATATTTTGCTGTTTTTATGATTCGGGTCTACGTCACATTTTCCTGCAGGATCCCCCATGCTTCCTGAAACGTCTAAAGAGAATACAACCTTTTTACCGTCTATTAATCTGAAGATTTTTCCAAAAACATCTTCTGTAGGTCCAGGTTTTGCAGCACTGATATTAATTGGGAAAGTTTCCACTTTTATTCTATAACCAATGTTAAAATCTCTAGCACACTCAGGCTGAACATCAAAAAATCTAGTAGTAAAATCGTTTAGCTTATTCATATCAACTATTTTTTGGGTTGAGAACTCTTTTGGATAGCTTTCAATTTTTCCCAAATCCTTATACGCTAAACAAGTGTAGCTTGAAATTAGTGTTTGAAGAATATCGTTAGCTTTTAACAAGAGTTCTTCATGTTCCTTAATCTTTTGCGAAGAGAAAGTAAAAGAGAACAATTGATAAGAGACGAAAGAAACTATTACCATGGCTAGTATTATAAAAACTGCTTTTGTAATCAAGCTAGCTTGTGCCTTCACTTCTTTGCACCTTTATTCTTGTTATTAACAATAAAAGGACAACCGCAATCATAGCAATGATCGCCAAAATATAGTAGAAAGGAAAAGTAGGTTGTATTGGTGGTAAAGTGGTTGTAGTAGTTGGAAAACAATCGTTTGGACAGTTTATTAGTGTTTCTCCTTTCTCTTTTTCACACAATCCATTTTTATTGCAAATATAATCAGACAAAGAGATAACGTAAATCAGTGTGTCGTTATGATAAAAGTTAATTTTAAAATAATTTTCGTTCCAGGGTATTCTCATGTACATTAACGATTCGTTCGTTTCTTCTGGCGGTTCCGATAAGATAATAAACATTACATCAAATTTTTGAGAGAAAATGATTTTTCCTTTATCGTCAACTGCGTCCAACTTATAGTTTCCTTCTCTTCTTGGTAATAAAGGGTTTGCAGTTGTATATTCTACACTCTTAACGGAAATGGTATCATTCTTATACACTAAAAAAGTTAAAGCGAGCGAATTTTCAGTTTCAGCTTTAACGATAAAAATAATATAGAGTAATAAAATTGTGAAAAGGGTAGCGATTTTCCTAGTTATAAAATCACCCACAATAATTATTTAGGGGTATAGAATTCTTAAACCTCTGATAATTCCAGTCTCTAAAATGTATTGGATAAACGTACACCCCACAAGTTCTACATGCTCCTTTCCAACCTCCTCCCCCACCCATAATGTCTACTGTTCTATCAGTAGGGTCGTCAGGTTTCAACTTAGTTCCACAACAGGTTTGTGTTCCACCACAGTTGAAATCGTTACAACCTCCTGCACGTTTAAGATTATACGTCGACCAACCACTTAAATCACATCCTTCTCTTATCCAATAATCTTGTCTGTACTCGTCACATAAGCTACCCATACAATGTCCTAATTCATGGGTAGGGCAATAGTCAGCCACTTCTACTGGGATTTCATTGCTACATATTGTAACAGGGCTTCCAGGTACACAGTACCCATTAGCTATCCCACTGAAGTCAACAACATGAATCATGTTGAATTTGTGACCGTAAAATCTTGTGACACAATCTAAAAGTCCCCACGAATTCAAAAAACCTTGCCTACAATCCACATCTAAAATTTCAATATGGATACACTCTGGGCACTCTCTCCAAGGTGATTCTTGAAGAAAGACGTTAATCTCTCTTCGAGCTCTTTCTTTGTACTCCGCCATACTTGGAGCGTTATTAGCAACGAAGACTAATGTATACACATTCTTGCACGGTTTTTTACATTCTGTGTTATATTCAGTTTCATTCATACATCTTGGATTGTTATCAGTCGGTTTTTCACACCATTTTGGTCTATCCACAGGACAACAATGCTGCTTATCACATACAGGCTTGTCAGCAGGACAACAATCTTTCCCACCAATTTTCACAGCTTCAGGAGCTCCTGTACACACTCTGCTTGCAGGGCATACAGGCATTTCCTCACATTTTCCAGAAGTCGTGTTACAAAAGCCAGAGCAGCACTGCAAAGAATCGCTGCATGCTTCTCCAAGCTCAAAGCACTTGCATGTTATGAAAATTTTCTCTTCTTTCTTGAACACAAAAATCTTTTCACAATCTTCAAAGCTATTGTCAACAAGTGTAAAATACTTTGAGAAGTATGCAGAAAGGTTTGAGACTTTATCAAGAATAGTTACTGTGTTATTCTTAATCACTACAGAATACTGCTTTATGCTCGGGTAATAAACAAAGGCAGCATCTCCAGTTGTTGCTATTGCTTTATCAACTACAGACTCTAGATCTTTAGCAAAAGCGTAAACAACTTCTTCTTTTCCTATTAGCTGTTGCCCATAAAGAATTCCTCTAAGCTGGAAAAGAGAAAAACCGACAGCAACCAATACTCCAATTATAAGAATTGCTTCGTAAGCAACTCCTTTCATTTAAATTTTATTTATTCGAGGAGAGTAATATTAATACTGTCGAAAGAATCTTTTGTCAAGTTTAGCATAAAATTTCTATAATTTCCCTTTCCAAGGATTTTGCTAACAGCAGCCCAAATATCTATTGTTTCAGGTAATACGCCTATTGGCTGAAAGCTGACGTTGCAAGCTATTTTCTCGCACCTTAATTCAAGCTCGTCTTTAAACTGAAGGCATATGCTTTTGCCAAAAGAAAATTGCTTACTCATGATAGCTTCAACTGGTTTTTGGAGTAAACAAAAATTGTTTTCACACTTTTCGCTAGGATTGCAGTCAGCATCAGAAGAGCAAGAAATATTGTTAGTTGCATAAAGGATCTTCAAGTTTTCAGAGAAAGTGTAAGATTTCACCAAAAAATTGTCTTTGCTTCCATAGCATACAAGCTTTGCATCGCTTGCTAGGGAAGAAAATTCTTTCAAGTCATTTTGTTTCTCGTTGTATCTAACGTATGCTGACAATAGTGTGTAAGCTATTGCAAATATAAGAATGCCTGCTATAACTCCACCAGCAATATAAACCCAGGTTTCGGGCATAAGAATTATTTAGGTTGCTAAAGTTATTTATCTTCCAGGTTACGAATAAACTTTACAAGATTTTAAAACAGAAACTATTTTCTTACTACATTAATACTGCTTCTTTCCACTTTTACTGTAGGCTCAAAGCAAACAGCTATGACTTTTATTGTTCCTTCTCTGGTTGGAGTAAAGCTTGTCGAAAAGCTTCCAGCTACATCTTCTACCACAGGAGAATCTAAAGGCTTTCCAGTTGCTATAAAAATTCCTGAATTACAACCTTGTACGCTGCATGTACATGTGGTAGAAGTGTAGCATGTATCAGGACAAGAAAGCATTCCAGATTTTACATTTACTTCCATTCTATTTACAGATACTTCTGGCTCAAAACAAACAGCCAATACTTTAACTGTACCACCTTTTACAGGATTGTAGGTAATTGTAGTAGGTGGTATATCAGAAACTATTGGCATAGTCAAAACTTTTTCTTTGCTTGTAATTACCCAAAGCCCAGAACTGCAGCCTGATATGGAACATTCACAAGTTTTACCAACTGTACATTCGCTACAAGTCAGTTTAGCTTTTGGAGGAGCGGCACATGGATTAGTTTTATCAAACAGTTTAGACTGACACCAGTTTTCATCCTGACAATTTTTACCTACAAGTCCAATATCCTTTATATCTACCTTTCTATCTTTGTTTATATCAGCTATCGGATCATACTTAGGATTGTTGCAATCTGTGCCAAAAGCAGTTTTAATTTTTTCAAGAAGGTTTAGACAAGAAGGTTTACAAGGTTCTGGTGGCAAGCTAAGGCAAGGACTATCCTTACAGCATGCAGACAATTTTCCACAATCGTCAGAACCTATACAACAATAAGTACAAACAGCATTTCCACTAAAGCTACCGTTATAATTGATTGCCCACCACTTATGTTCAATATTGTCTTGGCATGAAAACTTGTCCGGTTGCATGCATATGTTCTTTCCAAGCCACGTCACACACTCTAATCCTTTGCAACAATCTGCAGAACTTTTACACTCTTGTCCCTCTTGTAAGCAGCAAGGATTCGTCTTGTTTTGTAGTACAGCTTGACAATAAACATCATCAGTGCATTTACTAGCTATAAGTACAACATCTCTCATGTCAACTTTTCCATCTTTGTTCACATCTACAACAGGATCGTAGCTAGAATCACCACATTTGCTACCAAACTTCGATTTCAGGAGATCGAGCAATTGTTGGCAATTTGGTGCACAATAAACTTTTTGAATAATGCCTAGTTGATACTCAACTGTTCTAACAATCCCTCCTCCTTCTCCTTTTATTGTAATTGTATAGTTGCCTATATTTGCAGTTGAATTTGTAGAAATCGTTAAAGTAGAGTTGCAGCTTGGATAGCATCTTGAAGTGGAGAAAGAACAACTAACACCCACAGGTAAGTTAGAACATGATAAGGAAACTGGTTGAGCAGTGCCTGCAAGAAGATTAACTTGAACTATTGCTACAACTTTATCCCCTTGAAAAGCAAAACCAGAAGATGGGGTAACTGAAAGAGAGAATGAAAAGTTTGTCGGTATTCCAGAAACACAGGCCCCATTAAAACAAGTTTTTCCTTCTTTTGAACAGTCGTAAACTTCAAGAGCACATTCTCTAGCAGTTGGATAGTATTCGCCCAAAACACTTTTACAGTTTATTGTTCTTGTCTCTAAACAACTTCCTATGAATTTTGGTGAGCTTGTTCTACAACAAGTAACTGTTCCATCGGGTGTTGAATTCATAACATGCCAGTAATCCCCTGGTAAAATCTTACAGCAATATCCTCTAGGTCCTTCCCATGCACAGAAATCTTCCCATGTTAATGTATCTGTGCATATACCCTTAACATCATAATTTTTGCCACCATCTGTATCATTAGGTGGAGGATAAACTATTTCGCATGCTGTTCTTGCTCCAACTTCCCAGCTTGGCGCTTCTTGCCCTTTTATGTCGATTGCCGTTGCTTTGAAACAAACTTCAGTACCAGCAGGATAAGGCCCTGTTGTATAAGTGCAAGAAGCAGAAGTTCCAGAAACAGAGCAGGTTTTAACTACTGTCCAAGTTTGGCCATTAATACTAGCTAAGATTCTTATCTCTTTCAACCCTTTATCGTCTTCAGCATAAACAGTATAAGATATTTTGTCTGTTGAATATACAGGTGATACAGACCATTCTCCTGGTTTAGGCATGGTTGGTCTGTTATCTCTTGTAGGATCTGTAGAAAGCTTTATAGTTTTTGATGCTGACACACCTTCTGATGTAACAGTAACAGTAGCTGTTTTCCCAAGGCAACCAGTTGGCAATTGTGGGATATACCACAAGTATTCATACCAGCAGCCAGGGCCAGTACAATAATACCTGCCTGCAGAAAAGGTATCTGTTATAGAGCAGCCATCTCCTTTTATTTCGATTTGAACGCTTGGTGTAGAAGGGCAGCCAGTTGTTTTTAGCAAGCCAAATATACCATCTCCTTGTTGACAGACATTATCAGGCAAAGAGCACCAAAGGTCGATACCTGCATAACCAGGATATCCTACAGATTCTATACAGCCAGCTTTGACTATAGGAACCAATAAAAGTATGAAAAGAGGAATCAAAAGTATTCTTTTTAACATATTGATTATTTGATTTTTCAAAAATTTAAATCTAAGATTTTTAACAGTCAGGATAAATGTTCCCTCCTATAAAGAGTGATAAAGTTAGAAGTTTAACTACATACTGCTGTTGATGAAGTATAGCCTTTTGGGTTCCCACAGTACACAGTGACCTTCCATGTATCTGGGCATTTAAGATCATTTAGCCGTCTAGGTGCAGTAGGTCGTGCTGTTATTTTACCACTTGCTATAATTGGAGTCGTATCGTCAGCTGTTAGTCCAGTTGAATCTTCGACAGTAATAATAGGGGTAGCTATACAATTTGTATCACAAGTAAGAGACCAAGTTGGCGTTGATTTATCTAATTGACAGTTTGATAAACTAAGTGCTCCTCCACCACCTCCACTAGGCCCAACCCCGGTGCAATATGTTCCATATCCTGCATTTATCCACCAATGAGTTGCATTTATGTCTGGATAAGTATTTGCATCAAATCCTTTAGGCTTTATACTCCACTGCTTTGGGTTGCATGTGGTTGGTTCAGGACAGCATGAGCCAGGATTTATACCTGAACATATCAATTGCTTGGTGGTAGAGTCGTCAAAACCGGCTTTTTCCATGTAATAACTCTGGAGATAAATTAGACAATTTTTAGCATCTAGAACAACACTTCCACATGTACAATCGTTTATATGGAAGCAGTACAGTCCATCTTCACAATAAGGCAAGTTAGCAACCATTCC
>Ga0272445_1002303_pt1 | contig 13289 bp, 12 predicted proteins | sample YNPCB0031_FD_194404 | JGI IMG/M metagenome (GOLD analysis project Ga0272445, IMG submission 194404) | Hot spring sediment microbial communities from Yellowstone National Park, WY, United States - YNP-CB-003-1 | ecosystem: Environmental > Aquatic > Thermal springs > Hot (42-90C) > Sediment... | reverse complement strand
TGAGGCGGCGGCCAGCCCGCAGGGCTGGCCGCCGCCAAAACCTCTCTCTCCATTCAGAAGGTTTTTGATTGCAAATGGTATAACTGCCCATGCGAGATATCCTTGCCTTTCCCACTTATCCTATTTCTCAGCATAGACTTTCTTTTCAGGCGGCGCCAGCCCCCAGCGGGGGCTGGCGCCGCCCCCAACGCACCTGCCCCACAGGGCGGGTGCGCTCAAAATGTCCCTCTTCTCACTCAGAAACCCGTTGCCCAAAATTGGTCCCAGAAACTGCCTAAGCTGTCAGCTCATGAGAAAAGCACCCCCACTCCAAGCCAACAAAGGGCAGGAGCCCCGCCGCTACCCCACCCGACATAGGGCGCCAGCAGACGGCGACCGGAACCGAAGAAGGATTCTCCCGAATACCCCTACACACCGAAAGAGTCTTGCTGGTTTTCCTAACGGCCTTACCCCCCTGATGGCCGAGAAGGGAAGCTAATAAAAAGCGAGGAGGGTTTAGGCGCAGGTCATCCGAAGGAGCTTCAAATAGGGACCCCGAGAATAAAGCTCCAAGTGATACCATTTTGAGGCCAAGGCTTTCTTAATGCGAAGAGGGGATGGGCGCGCCCGCCCTGCGGGCGGGCGCGCCCTTACAGCGGCGGCCAGCGCCCTTGGGGCGCTGCCCGCCGCCCAAAAAGAAAGTTTATAATGGGAAATGGTATGAGACTTTTTAGAAGCCACCACAGGAAAAGCACTGCCTACTATCAGTCAGCATGGAGCCTTTCGGCCCTGGCAGAGGGGATCTATCCCGTTGCGAAGAAGTTTGGGACAAGGTGGGTATGAGCGGGTTTATTGCCGGTGCCTCCAAGCCGCGCCCACCAGGCCCACTAACATTAGAGCAATACCCCCCCAGAGAAAACTTATCAGCGGTTTGTACAGAATCTTCACCGCTATAAAAGCATCGGGACTGCGGCGCTTCTTGATGAGGAAATATACCTGCCGAGCTTTGGGGTCTATACGCGCAATCTCCATACTCAGGCCATAAGCAGGGACCGATGTGGGCGGCGTTACCAGCTCTCGCTCTTGGAGCAGAAACCGCACAGGAAACCGCTGACACACCTCCGAAGCCCCGCGCCACAACCGTATCCACGCATGATAGGTAGGAAACGGCGTTCCTTCCACTTCTGTCAGCTTCTCAAAGTAAAAACTAAGCCCTTCCTCCCCCCAGTGGGCTGTATCTCCAACGGCTAAAGCTAATTGCTGCACGGCTATGGGGGAACCTTCTACCTTCGGCAGACTCGTTAGATGCACATAAAGGTCCCCATGCCAAAAACGCACATGGGCGGGGTGCGCTAAAAGCCCCGTCTTCTCGCTAAGGTCGGCTAAAAGCAGGAGACGATAGGCCCTTAGGCTGTCCTCATACGGCAAAAGCACCACCTCATAGCGATAGGTATTATCCGCAGGCTCTACGGGGAGAATAGCAATGTTTTCTTCAATGAAGCGCACCTGAGGTCGGGTAGAGACGGGGACTACGGGCTTTGGGCTCTCGGCGAAAAGCTGGTCAGGAAGCCATATCTGGTAGGCATATCCCAGACTATCCCGGAAGCGCCAAAGGGTTTGCCCCGCCTGTGAAAGCACGGGCCGAAACTCCGACAAGGGCGGCATGGGCTGCAAAAGCCCTTCATAACGTACCCAGTAGCCTAAGGCCGCTACTTTCGCCCCTTTGGGAATCAGGAGGTTGTCTCCTTCGCTCGCCCCGCCTATCCCAATCGGCACACTAAGAACCCTCTGATACCCACTGGAAAAAAGCGCGCCTATTATCATGAGGCCGAAGCCCACATGGGCCAGAGCCCCCGGCCACGAAGCCCGCCGAAACGGCCACAGCACAGCCAGCGCCCCCCCTATCGCCGCCAACGCCCCCCCCAAAACCAGATCATCCACCACTAAAAATAGCACCGCTCGTAAACTCTCCACCGAAAACCGCTCCAAAGCCTCCCGATAAACCCCATGATACACGAAGTCCCATCCTTCATACCACAAAAGCCCCACTACCCCGGCCAAAAGGAAGGCACTAAGGAAACTTACCCAATGCCATCCCTTACGGCGCCAAGCAGACATGAAAGCATACCCCATCAGAAATAGCCCCATAGCCGTCAGAGGCGCCACCGCCTCATAATACACCCGCAAAACCTCTCGCCCCAAGGCCAACCGAGTACCGAAAAGAAGATTAAGTACGGGCAGCGAGGTCAGCCCCAAAACTATCCCCGCAATCGCCAAAAAAGTGAGGGCACCCAGACCCAGCGCCGTGCGAGAGAGGGAAGCCAACGAAAAGGTGAAGCCCCGCATCCTATAAAGGCCCCAGGAAACAGGCACCACCAGCGCAAGCAAGACACCATAGCTCAGTCCGCCCCCTAAACCTAAGTCGGTAAAGCTGTGCACGGAGCTTTCAGCTAAGACGCCGCTTCGGGTAAGGTAGGCGCTATACAAAACCAGTGGCCAGGCCAGCGCTGAAAAAAAGAGCGCGAGAGTCTGGTGCGAGCGGGTTCTCCGATATAACCAGACGAAATGCCCGCCTGCAATAAGGACCAGCCACGGAGCAAGAGAGGCATTTTCTACGGGGTCCCAGTTCCAGTAACCGCCGAAGTTTAACGTCTCATAGGCCCAAAGGGCCCCTAAGGCAATCCCCGCCCCTAACCCCGCTGCTGCCAGCCAGGTGAAATGCAAGAGGGACCTGCTTAGCGCGCCCAGCCGTTCTAAGTGAGCCAATCCATATAGCGCTTGGAGATAGGGCAAAAGTGCCAAGCTATAACCCAGAAACAGCACGGGAGGATGGATGACCATCCACACGCTTTGGAGCAGGGGATTGAGGCCGTTGCCGTCGGCAGGGATAAAGCCTGCGGGCACTTCGGGCTTTACCTGCCAGAGATATAAGAAGGGGAAGCTCCCTATCTGCTCGCCAAAGAGCGGTAGCCAAAGGAGGCCCACTGCTGTCAGCACCGCTTTTAGAGACCACCGACGCCATATACCCATGCCTATGAGACCCACTCCCAACCCTACGAGCCACCCCACCGGCAGAAAGGCAGCTGCTAAAAGCAGGGTTAGCCCCCCCAGCCCACGCCAAAGGAGGGCGATCCCCCCTCCCACAAGGAAAAAAGCCGCCCCACCTGCCGCTAAGCCCATCACCCAGCGCGGTAGGGTTACACCCAAAAGAAAAGTGGTAAGAAAAGCATTCCAAGCCGAGAGTCCGGCGAGCCCAAATGCTTTTTCTTCCCAGGGACGGCGCCAAGCTATTATCCCCCACCCCAGCACCACTTGCCAGAAAATCCAAAGCAGAAAGCTACCCTCCTGCCCTTCCCAAACGGCTGCCAGCGTATAGGCAGTGGGCAAAAGTTTAGACCCATGCGCCCATGCATAATAAAACTCAAACCGATGCGCCAGTAAAATGTAAAAAAGTAGCCCCAGCGCCCCCAGAATGCCCAAGCTATGAACTATCCAGGCGCCGTAGGCTGCTTTTTTCCAGGTGGGATTATCTCGGCTCTGCCAGAAGGCATAGCTCCCCCACAAGGCGCCTACCCACGCCGCCGATATGCTCAAAAGGCCCACCACCTGCATCACGTCCTCAAACAAAAGTACAGCACCCCACTAGAAAAATAACAAAAGCGGGGTCTGCCTCCCGACAGACCCCGCACAAAATATCTCCGACCAAATGCCGCCTTTACTCTATCACGGTCAAGCGAGTAGCGGAGAGGCCATACGGCGTCTCTAAGCGGAGGAAGTACTGTCCTGCCGGCAGGCTCAGGGTTTCTTGGAAGGTGCCAGCCGGCTGGAGGCCTAAGTCCCGGAGGAGCACTTCCCGGCCATCCAGTGTGTAAGCCCGTAGACGCACAGCCATCGGCTGAGGTAGCGTATATGTCACGACAGCCTCTCGGTAAGCAGGATTGCTCACAGGACGAAAGGCATACATAGCGCTCATCCCACGACCGAGCGAGGCAGGCGATGATGAGATAACCACGGCATACCGAAAGACCGTATCAAGCCAGGCATTATTTCCTAAGAGAACGGGTCTGAGGTTAGTCGTGTCTTTATTATCTGCATCGCCGAAAGCTGGAATGAAAGCCCGAACTTTTACCCGTAGCGTATCGCTACCTTCGGTAGAGGAGGTGCGAATGCAGACACGGGCGCATCCGATGGGTGGCGTCTGCCCCGCCGGGCCTGCCGACGTGCCTGGATTCTGATAAACGACAAAGTTAGCATAGTCCGTCGCCCCACTCCCCCACTGCTTGTAGCGATGCATCTGATCAAAATGGATGGGACCTGCTGCAGGATCAGAAGCATTGTACGCAAAAGGATTACCATTTTGATCCGTAATCAGCCCCCTGTCCAGCCGCAGAGAGTCCACCCAAATAGCGTAGTTGGGGTAAACAGTCAAATTCCCTTGCTGGACTTGGTCCGGGAAGGTGAAATAGATCGTTAGGCTGGTGTCTTTAGCTGGGGGAAGCCAGAGGACGGCAGGATTAAATCCATAAGGACGCGGGCTACGGGCCGAATCTGGCATACACATGTTACATTGCCCGTATACCAGGGCTACTCCGATAAGGGATAATACGATGTGCCGCATATCAAGGCGAAAATACGACTTTTTTGACACATGCAAGAGGTAGGGAGGGCTCTGGCTATTGGCTAAGCGAGTGAGGTATTTTAGGAGAGGGGTGAGGTCAGAGGTCGTAGGGTGTAGCGCTGCTTTAGCCCCTGCCATGAGAGGGGCTGGGAGAGAGGCTCTAAAAGAACATAGCGGAAAGGAGTTCCCAAAGTCAAAGTAGGGCGCTCCAGTCCTAAATTTTGTCGTGGCCGGATGGCCCAGGCTGTTACTGCCTGTGCTAAGGAAAGCCCCATCTCCTCTGCCAGAGAGAAAAATAGCGCCGGCCCCTCGGGTAAGGTCGCCATGCCGGGCATAGCCTCAGCCCAGGGATGGCTTTTCTCCTCGGCAGGTACAGCCTCATGATAAGAAGCGATGAGGAAAAGCTCCTCCTGCCTGAGTGCCTCCCATAGGGCTTTTTGATCAGCCGGGTCTTGTAGAGGGGGGTGTAATTTCCACGCTGGATCGTAAGAGAGCAGGCGTTCTGCAGAAAATAAGAGATACGGCAGGGCGGTGAAGGCATTGAGGTTTTCGGCATGGGCGATTTCCGGGCTAAATCGGGTGGTGATGGGACCTACATAAAGCTCTCCACCGACCTGACGATGGATTTCGGCTAAGAGGCGAAGGGCCAGGGTTTCGGCGATGGGCGGCGTCCCTCGCCAGCCCGATAAGGCCAAAAGGGGGATTTGAGAGACTCCTATCTCCTCAGCCGCGGCCTCCCAGAAGGGCAAAAGAAACACCGGCCCACCTAAATAGCGAAGGTAGCTCAGCGTTTCTAAAAGGCCTTTCCAGGGAATAGGGGTTAGGAGGGGAAGGGTCCATCCCCAGGCGCCTGCGGCCCGCAGGCTTTGGAGGGGGGCGATTTGGTCTTTTTCCCAAAAGCTCGCTAAGAGGTATAGCGAAATCGGGCTATGCTGAGCTTCGGCGGTGAGGGAGGCCAGCATTTCGGGGTCGGTCCAGCCAAGGGGAGAAGCTACGAGGGCTTCGGTGTAGCCAGCCCCGTAAAGACGCGTGCCCAACTCTACAAGGTTTTCAGCGCGGGGATCGTGAGGCCAGCGCGTCCAAGCTAAGAGGTCTATCCCGCCGGGAATCAGGTATGCCTGGGCTGGCTCATGGGTAGAGGTAATCGCCTTTAGGAGACCCGCTTCTACCTCCAAAAATACCGTTTGCTGATGCCAGGGAGAGAGGGGGTCTATGACTTGGAAAGGTCCGAAAGCCATCGCCACAAAGCTATGAGTTCGTCCAGGGGGATTTGGTGGGGCCGAAGGGAGGCTAAGTGCGGGGGGCAGGGCAGGTGAGCGCTACGCAGGTTTCGGCCGAGGGTCTGGCGGGGCTGTCGGAAAGCCGCCCGCACCACCCTTGCAAAGGCAGGCCACTCCGAAAGGTCCATACGGGGTTCCCGCACAAACCGAATCACAGCACTCACGACTTTCGGTGGAGGCGAAAAGCTCCCGGGCCATACATACCGTAGCCGTTCTACCCGATACACCGCCTGAAAGAGGGCCGACAAACGCCCAAACGACCGTTCCCCCGGCCGAGCGTAAAGGCGCTGAGCCACCTCTTTCTGAAGCATGAGCACACCACCCCGTATCCACGCCCGATGCTCCAAAACCCGCATCAGAAACGGCCCCGAGATACTATAGGGTAGGTTGCTCACTAAATAAAGAGGCTTTTCCGGCCATGGGGTCTCCAGGGCATCCCCGCTGATCCAAGTAGCGGTGGGATAGTTTTCAACGAGTTTTTCGTGGAGGCGGGGGTCTATTTCTATGCCGATGAGGGGGTTGGGATAGCGTAGGAGGTACTGAGAGAGGATGCCGAGGCCGGGGCCGATCTCTAGGAGGGTCTCGTCGGGGTGGGGTTGCGCCGCCTCCGCAATTGCGCGAGCGATGTTTTCATCCCGCAAAAAATGCTGGTCATACCGGCGGGGCATGGGGAGTTATGCGGTGGATGGAGGAGTAAAGTAGAGAGGGATATCGTGATAGTGGTCTGGGGCGGTGTAGTCTCTTCGGAGGGGATGGCCGAGCCAGTCATTGGGAAGGAGGATGCGTCTCAGGTCGGGATGCCCTGCAAAGTGCACGCCTACGAGGTCGTAGGCTTCTCTTTCGTGCCAGAGAGCCGCCGGCCAAATCTCCGCCACCGAAGGCACCGACTCCGTCTCTAAGATGCTGAACTTCACCGCTATGTCCGTCAAATAAGGCAGGCTGCGCAGGTCATACCGCAAAAGGTAGTGAGGAGGGGCATGGGTGGCCGTCAAAAGAAGGAGCATATCCACGGCACCTTCTTCTTTGAGAAAGGCGGCTAAAGCGGGCCAATCAGCGGGTCTGGAAAGATAGAGGGTGTAGGTAGGGGCTTCGCCTTGGAGGTCGCCCCACCGGCTAAGGGCCTCTAAAAAGGATGCGCTCCAGCTCCTGGACATGTTTTTGGAGGTCGCGGTTGGTGTGGAGGTAGCTTTCTACCCATTCTATGCTGTGGAGGATAGTGGAGTGGTCGCGTCCGCCGAAACGTTCGCCAATGGCTTTAAGGGCATGCTGGGTATGTTTGCGGCTGAGGTAGATGGCAATATGGCGGGCGTAGGCGATTTCTTTTCGGCGGGATTTGCCCCGCAGCTCCTCAGGATGAATGCGGAAGTAATCAGAAACCACCTGCATAATCTGCTCAATGGTAACGGCCCGATTGCGATAGGGCTGAAAACGTTGTACCACCTCTTGGGCCAAAGCTAAGTTGATCTCCCGGCGGTTGATGGAGGCTTCGGCCATGATCTGGATGAGGGCGCCCTCTAAGTCGCGCACATGAGACTGGATGTTTTCGGCAAGGTATTGGAGAATAGGTTCGGGAATGTCTAAGCCTTCTTGATGGACTTTGTACTGGAGGATTTTGAGGCGGGTTTCGTAATCTGGGGGGAGGAGCTGGGCCGCCAATCCCCAGGAGAAACGGGAGGTAATACGTTCAGCCAGACCCCGCAGCTCCTGGGGCGGCGCATCAGCCGTGATCACCAGCTGCCGCCCCGCCTCGTGTAAGCTCTTGAAGATATGAAAGAAAATATCCTGCGTGGAGTCCCGGCCAATCAGAAACTGAATGTCATCCAAAAGGAAGATGTCCAGCTCTTGAAAGCGACTCAGGAAGGCGCTCATCTGCTTGGAGCGAACCGCATCTACGTATTGCTGGGTAAAGCGGTCCGCATCTAAGTAGCAGATCGTTTTATCGGGATGCAGGAGGCGGGCGTAGTTACCGATGGCGTGGGCTAAATGGGTTTTGCCTTGGCCGACCTCCCCGTAAATGAAGAGGGGGTTAAAGGCGGTCTGACCGGGGCGCTGAGCCACAGCCATGCCCGCACTACGGGCCAGCTGATTACAAGGGCCCGGGATAAAGTTCTCAAAAGTGTACTTAGGATTGAGGTTCGTGGGAAAATTCTGTCGGGAGCGAAGGCCCGGCAAAATGGTAGGCGAGGGACCACTCTGCGAAGGCAGATTCGTCGGCGCCTCTAAGGTAGTGAGAACCTCATATTCTAAACGGGCCTTCGGGCCTAAGTGCCGCCGTAGCGTCTGAACAATAAGCCGAGAAAAGTGCTCCTCAATGTACTCATAAAAAAACTGGCTGGGCACCCGGATAGTAAAAACATCCTCCTGAATAGAAAGAGGTTGGACGGCTTGGAAAAGCATCGTTACTGTGGAAGTGCCGACATTTTCCCGAAGGACTTGTAGGCACTTCTCCCAGAGGGTCTGAGGCGTAAACGGCTCGGCTTTCACGCTCATTCAGCTAAACCCGGGATAAAGGGCCGCACCCCAAACCACAATATCAAAAAAACCACAACGACGGCCAGAATTACCCACCCTATCGTACGAAGCACACTTTTTCCCTGAAAGGAAGCCCGGGTGAGGCGGGTGGGGCTATCGCTCCCTCCCATAGGAGTAGGGGGATTTTTGAGGATACTAAGCCAGTCCAGCTCATAAGAACCTAATGCCACTTTGTCACCTTCATGAAGGACTTTCTTTATCACACGCTCGCCATTGACATAGACTCCATTTTTGGAGCCGATGTCCTGGATTTCATACAGGCCTTCTTGTGTAATAGAAAGGATAGCATGCCGTCCCGAGACTTCGGGATGATCAATAACGATGTCGCAGGCGGAAGACCGCCCAATCAGCAGCGACCGTTTAGGAAGGGAGGAGCTACCTCTTGCCATACTCAGCAAAGATAAGGTAGATTGGGCTTAACGCAGCTTGTAGAGCTGGCGGCGCTCGGCCGCCGTGGGAATACCTAACTGCTGCCGATATTTAGCCACGGTGCGCCGCCGCACTTGAATCCCCCGCTCCCGCAAAAGTTTCACCAACGCCTCATCCGAATAAGGCCTCTCAGGATCCTCCTGGGCAATCAATTCCTTCATATGGCTCCAGACCGCCTTATTAGCCACTTCCCCCCCGCTCTCCGTACGAATCCCCTCCGAAAAAAAGAACTTAAGCGGATAAATCCCACATGGCGTCTGAATATACTTGCTATGGGCCACCCGACTCACCGTAGAAATATCTAACCCCACCGCTCGGGCTACGTCTTCTAAGATCATAGGACGCAGGCGCTTTTCGTCGCAGCCACTCAGAAAGAATGCTTTCTGCTGCCGAACGATCTCTTCTACGGTGAGGCGGAGGGTGCGTTCCCGCTGCTGCAAGTGCTCCATAAACTGCTTTGCCGCCTCAACCCGCTTTCTAAGCTCTTCGTAGGTTTCTCGGAGTTCGGGGTCTTTGGTGCGGGCCAGTTTTTCAAGGAGCTCTAAGTATTGGCGACGAATGCGTAGGCGTCTGGGCCGGTAATAGACTACTTCTACTTGGAAGGTGCCGTCATCATGGAGATGGAGGATGAAATCTGGGGTGACGGCGGGCGCTACCTCGTCGGAAGCGGCGAGGCCGGGACGAGGATTTAGGCTGGCTAAACGGCGCACTAAGGCCTTCCAGGTGGCCTCCTCCAAGCCCATGCGCCGCCGAATCCGCTCCCATTGCCCTTTTTCTAAGGCTTGGCCATGTTCGGTCACGAGCTTCCAGAGAAGGGGCTTTAGAGGCTCCTCCTGGGGGTCTAGGGCCTCTATCTGGAGACGAAGGGCCTCCAAAAGGTTTCTGGCCCCAATGCCAGGAGGCTCCAGCTTGTGAACCACCTGCTGCAGCAACCGTTCCCACTCAGAAAGAGGTACCTCTCTCCTCTCCTGATACGCATACTGCCGAGCCAGCTTCTCCAAAGGCACCGCTAATAACCCATCCGGCGTAAGATTGTATATTATAAATTCCACCACTTCCCGCTCCCATGGCTGCAACTCAAAGGCCGCAAGCTGCTCTATTAAGGACTCATACAGGCTCTGCGTAGTCCCAAAGTTAAAAGGGCCGTAAAAGTCTTCGGGCTCTTCCAGGGGGATTTTGGGCTCTCGGTAAGAGTCGGCCTCGTAACCATTCCAGTCGGAAGACTCATTTTCTTCGGCAGAGGCGGGGGCTTTAGCGGCTGTGAGCAGGCGCCCAGGTAGCTCTATTTGTAGGCCCTCTACGCTGGGGTCCGTTACCTCCTCCGCTTCTAAGGCAGGATTTTTTTCTACTTCCTCCTCAATGTGCTGATCGAGTTCCTGAGCGGGTAGCTCCAAAAGGCGCGCCACTTGAATCTGGCGCAGATTCTGCACCTGACGCAAAGTCTGGCTCTGGGAAAGGCTCTGCCGAAGACGGTCCATAGTGTTCCAGCAAATATAATGCATTTTGGGGATAATGCACCTCCCACAGGAAAAGGCCCTGAGCAGGCGCCTCCCATAATCCCCACCCCCGATCACCTCTCTCCAAGGCCGCAAGCAGTTTCTCATAGGGCAGGCGCCCCGTCGCATATCGCACACTCGCCCCTACCAAAAAACGCACCATCCCATGCAAAAACCGATTAGCCACCACATCAAAAACAAACAGGGTAGCCCCCCCAGCATAAGTCCAGACCGACCATTCGGCCCGAAAGACCTGACAACGGCTATGCGCATAATTAGAGGCCCCCTTACAAAAAGCCCGAAAATCTTTTTCACCGAGCCAAAGCGCTGCCACTTCCCGAAGGCGCTCCAAGGGTGGCAGCTTTTCCATCTCGTACGCATACGGCCGCCAAAAAAGCGGAAGATTTTGCCCTAAAAAGTACCGGTAATGGCGTGCAAGCGCCAAATGCCGCGCATGAAACGAATCCGCCACCCGAAAAAGAGAAAGGACTTGAATGCTTTTAGGTAGTACGGCATTGAGGCGAGCCAAAAAATGGTTGGGTAAAGGCTTTTCGGTATCCCAGTGGGCATACTGGCCTGTGGCATGGACGGCTCTATCCGTGCGCCCGGCTCCTACCACCGTCACGGGATGCGCCAAAATCTTGGAAAGGGCAGTCTCTAAGGTTTCCGCTACGGTGGGTACTCCTACCTGCCGCTGCCAGCCTTTGTAGGGAGCACCGTCATAGGCTACCTTAATGAGGTACCGCATGAGAGACCGGTATAAGGCCGAAACACGGTGATGCCGATCACTTTTGAGCGGCGGTCCAGGTAGGCGCAGAGGTCTTCTCCCCAGACCCACTGACGAGCGGTAAGGGAGGCATGCGCAAAAGTGGCTTTTCCGCCCTCCCAGAAAAATACGCCCACATGCGACACATCCAACAAAGGCTCCTCAGGAATAAAGGCTATGATATCCCCATCTTGTAAGAGGGGGAGCCAGTCGCTTAGCTCCTCTTCGGGTATCCAGAAGCGCGGCCGCTCCGAAAGCGCCCGCTCAATAGCCTGAATCCGCTTCCAATCCGTAATGCCCCGATAACGTTCGCGATGGCTGGAAATGTAGCGAATGGGACGAGCATCGGGCCTTCCCAGTGGAAGCCAAGTCCCCCACCCATTCGCCTCCCAGCTTACAAACGCACGCGTCAGATAATAATGCCGGTCTTCCCACCGACAGGGCGGATAGCTTTCGTACCGAATCCGCAGTAGCGCTTGCACAAAGGCCTCTTCAGCTGAAAAGAGCCCCTGTCGATACCACTCTCCGGCCACCTTGAGGGCTAAAAGGTTTTCCACGGCGGTCTTGCAGTCCATCTGCCGAAGGTTAACCAGAAGCTCGTGCGGCCCTGACCCCTGCCCACCGCTCCCATAGGGTATCCCTACCCAGCCCTGCGCCACCTGCCGAACACCTTGCACCCACCCCACAACCCCCTGCACCCGAACTAAACTCTCCGCCTCCTGCAAAGAACCCCCCACCACCCTCAAAGGAACAACATAAGCAGTAAGATTCTTCTCATCCGTGGGAGGCAGACCGGAAACCCCAGCCAGATTTGTAAGGCAGAAGAAGGGCCAGAGTAACCTCATTCCACCCAGTCTGCAATAAAGAGATTGGTTTCTCGGGGTTTTTGACCAGCGCGGTTGCTAGCCCAAATCAGCTTTTTCCCATCGGGCGAAAACATCGGAAACGCGTCAAACTCCGGGTCAAACGTGATCTGCCGCAGCCCCGTACCATCTCGCTCAATAGCGAAGAGGTTAAACACGCGTCCGCCCTTATCCAGGCTATGGTGGTTAGAGGAAAAGAGAATTGTTCGGCCATTGGGGTGAAAGTAGGGGGCCCAGTTAGCCCCTGGCAAATGGGTCACTTGGTGCGGCACTAAAGAGTCTATATGCATGACGAATATCTGGAGGTGGGTGGGCTCTACTAGATTCTGGGCGAGAAGAGCTTTGTAGCTCTGAATGGCTTCCCCCTGAGGACGGCTGGCCCGCCAGACGATCGTCTTAGAGTCGGGCCCAAAAAAAGCCCCTCCATCGTATCCCAGCTCCTTCGTAAGCTGCCGTAGCGTCTGGGTCTCAAAGTCGTACAGCCACAAATCTAAATCCCCTCCCCGCATGGAAGTAAAAACCAAATATCGTCCATCCGGCGAAAGGGTCGCTTCCGCATCATATCCCTGCGCCGGCAAAAACACCACCAAACTATCCGTACGAGGGTCATAAATATACAAATCATACTCATACAAAGGCCACACATATCGCCCCTTATACGCAGGTGGCCGAGGACAAGAGTCCGACACCCCGTGGGTAGAAGCATATATGATGCGCCCATCCTTTAAGAAGTAAGCGCAGGTCGTACGGCCTTTACCCGTAGATATACGGCGATACTTAGGAGGGTTATCTAAAAGGTCCAGCAGGAATATTTGGTCGCACCCTTGCGGATTGATAGCTTCCCAGTCGCTCTGAAAGACAATATAACGACCTGTAGGGTCAAAGTACCCTTCAGCATTATTGCCGCCAAAGGTAAGCTGACGGATATTGCGCAGGTGCTTCTCCTGCGGATAGTGAAGGGGCTTGGAGACGGGGGCATTTTCGGACGTAGAGCTAGGGGACCTCTGTGCACAGGCGGATATCACCCACAACCCATATAAAAGCCCGCGCCGGACGCTCATCAGACAAAAATAAACACAAAGCACGCTCTCGTGAGAGCTTCGGGCGGCGGCTTCGGATGGGCAGTCAGCCGCGTAATATTCTACCCCAGTATTGGCGTTAGGCCTTTGCGGTAAAAGTCTTGGCTCTACCAGATTAGAGGGCGGAGAGAGAACTTGGTCCCCGTTAGAGCCCCACCGCAGGTTTAGCCTAATGCCATTTGCAATCAAAAACCTTCTGAATGGGGGAGATGTTTTGGCCGCTCTGCCCCGAAGGGGCGGAGCGGCC
>Ga0272445_1002299_pt1 | contig 13303 bp, 14 predicted proteins | sample YNPCB0031_FD_194404 | JGI IMG/M metagenome (GOLD analysis project Ga0272445, IMG submission 194404) | Hot spring sediment microbial communities from Yellowstone National Park, WY, United States - YNP-CB-003-1 | ecosystem: Environmental > Aquatic > Thermal springs > Hot (42-90C) > Sediment... | reverse complement strand
GTATATAAATGTTGCAATCGATATAAAGGCTTAGATGATGTGAGCTAGATTAGCTGAGGAATGATGAGCGGTTTCTGGTCTGACTGACCTCCTCCCCGCTCTGAAGGGCGAGGGCTTCTTTCGGGGCGGTTCACAGGTTCCCTTCATCTATTCGGGTTTACATCTATCATTTGAGGGACATTCAGGGAAGTCAGCTCCCCGCATCTCTATGTAGTTGCGTTTCCCGCATCCAGATGTTTAGGGGCAACCATCAAGAGCAGTTAAATAAAGAAAGATTATGTGCTTTTCTCTCATCTCCACCCTGAAGAGGTGAGGCTTTCAATTGTAAAGGTTAGTAGAACCATGTGTTGTAGTATGTGTGTTCGTTTAAGTGTACCCCTGTTTCGTAAGCTTTGCACAAATTCTTTAAGTTACATATTCTACATACTGGTTCATCTCTTAAGCATACTGTTCTTCCGAAACTCCATAGAAAATCATCTAGATGAAACGGATTTACACTAGCTTTCGCTGCAAGATGTCTATAAGCTTCTCTCACGGTATACCTGATTAAGATATCTTCGTCGAATCCCACCTCTTCTTCTCTGAGGACTTTAGCTTCTAAATGTTTCTCTAGAACAACTAAACCTAGTCTAAGAGCTATTCTTGTTAAATGGTTATCTACAGGTACACGTATGTTCTCTTCATCTACAACATTGAGTATACCTCTATAGCTAAGAAACTTTATTAAAAGCATAGACTTTTTCTCAACAGGATCACTATAAGCTTTGAAAATTCTCAATAGATCTAGTAGACCAAGCCCATCATCTTTTCTTAGATACCCTTTACATACCTTGATAATTTCTCGAGGATCTCCATCGAAAAAGCGTAGAATCTTCATACCTAAGTCATTGAGTAAAGAAGCTCTAACACCAGGATCAAGTGGAGAAACATTTCCTACCGAGAGCCACGATAAAACATCTTGTGCAGTCGCTTTACTCAAGTTTTCAGGTATAAAGAAGTCTGGGTTGGTTAAATACATCTTCATCCCCAGCCTGTACAGTAAATCAGCACCTTTATACTCTTCGCCATCAATATAAGCTCTATAAACTTTACCAGGTCTGCTAAGTCTATGGTCCATAGAGACCATCGTTATGAAGTACATCAAGGTTCTGTCAAGAGGTTCATTCTTAGGTGGATAGAACCTTGTATCAAACAAGTTCATAGGTCTAAAATCAAATATCTTTAGACCTTTCGAAACCTTCTCTATTCTATCTATATCTATAAAAGGCATGGAGCATACCCTATGTTTTATGTGTTTAACATCGCTGTAGATAATACTTTGTAATACTAATGCGAAGACATACCAATAGATACTTTATGAAAGTTGTTATCTATAAACTTTGATACCCATGTTTTACTGGAGAAGTTATGCCTATTGAGATTAATTGTAAAGATATTGGAGTTACAGTACATATCATAACGAAAGAACTTCGAAAAATTTTAGACAATCATATTGTCAATAGAAATGTTAAAGTGTTCATAGCTACACATAAAAATTTATTTATATTTATAGATGACACTCTAGAAATGAGCATATTGCTTAAGAATGTTAGTGAATTACTAAATAGGTATGGTATTCAATGTGAATTAAAACCCTTAATAAATTCTGGCAATCAGGAATCGATTACGGCTTTTCACCTTTTTGCACATAATATCAAGAATTCTATAATCAATAGAGATCTATCAAAGCATTAATGGTAGATGTTTGGATGAGAATGCTTTTAAGAAAAGATGGTAATGGAAGTTGTAATCACATCACATCTTGAAATACTCATGGCGGTGAATGTAGATAATTTTAATTTTAATAATGTTAGTGAAGAATTGTATACCATATTGCTAATATTATAGCGACACTAAAGCTTATCAGCAAGTTATCATCTATAGGGTTAACCTCTATTCTCTCTATGATAGATGCTATGGCCATAGATATCGCGCCTATGTGCCCAGCTATTTTATATCCTATAGGTATCATTAGAATCATCATAGCTATGTTTCCAATCCAATGTTTAGTTCTATAGCCGAAGATAATGTTTCTTACAATACCTGTAACAGCATCTCCAAAAGATATAGCTAATGCTGGGAGGATAGATATCCAGGGGTTATCTATTAAAATCCATAGAAATGCTATAGTTGTACCCCAAGCTATACAGAAGTTAACCTCATACATATTATCTTCAGTTTGAAACCATTTAAGTAACTGCCTCTTTCTATGGGGTAAGTATGTTGCAAATGCTAATACATATGCAAAGACCATAGGTACAAAGGGCTCTTTAAATAAAGATGGTACGAGTAACGCTACAACACCTCCACTCAAGATATGTATAATTTTTCTATTGTAATATATAGCAACATTATCTCTTAAACCCCTAGATACCATGAAAGAATAAAGTTTTCTTGTTAAAATATAGACAAGCATTATTATATACACAAATAACGGGATAGCTTTGACTATATCTATAACTATATCTACAAACGTTATACTACCTATATTAAAGGTCAACAGATAGCCCATAAAACTCCTCTATTTCTAAAATATATAAAGGTTACTACAATAAAAATAACATAATGCTACTTAAGAAAGGCTGTTATAGAGTTTATGGTATGTTTAGATATTTGTGAATACTTAAATACTTGGCTCTTAGAGTAATGTTTAAATATCTCTATACACTATAATCTTTTAGATGATCTGTACTGAGGTGGTATAGAGGAGTTTAGATAGGAGTTTTGTGGTGTTAGGCTCGACAGAAACCCATGAGGTATGGGTGATGCAAATCAACCTACACTAAGGTGCAACCCTGCTAACGAAATTACAAATATTCACAAATACCTCCAAGTATCGTTAGCAGAGAAACGCAACAAAAATGTATCTAGAAATAACTACAATATGATGATGAATTGGACTTCTTCTGAAATTATGATGTATAGTCCGGGTACTGAATTGACACTTAACAAATTATAATAAAGAAGTTAATTGATATGATGATAGTTAATACGTTTCTTCTTATTAATTCATGTTTATATCATAACGTTAAGTACTTATTTAGAAAGCTTTTTATGAAGTAGAAGATTTAAGGCGATGAGTATATCGCTAATAACTCTACTGAATTTTGTATTATTATATCATGGACAAGAACCTTTCTATAATAAGTTAACTAAATCATAAACATATTTTAGCGTTATCTTACTACCTATAATAGCTAGCGTTAAATAAAATAACTACGTATATATGCTATATATAATCCTAATATCTGGATGAATAGAAAATATTTAATTTGATTATAGGAGAGCTAAATGGCAAAAATATTCCTCTAATAGCTATAAATAGAATTCCTCTATGTATACATCTATTCATTGATTAATTCTGGCGACAGATCTTCGTTAAGATGCTTGATAAAATATGTAATGTTATTGTAATGTTTTTTAATTTTAATTATTCTGATGATACTTTAAAAACGGCATCACGATTTTATTTTTGGTGTAAACCTTGGTTAAAGAAGTTATATATACAGATAAAGCCCCAAAGCCCATAGGACCATACTCTCAAGCAATTAAAGTTGGTTCTTGGTTATTCTTATCAGGGCAAATACCTATAGATCCCCGAAGTGGGGATATTATTGAAGGAGATATAGAGGTTCAAACACGTAGAGTTTTAGAAAATATAAAGGCTATACTTGAGAACGCAGGCTTTACATTAGGTGATATTGTGAAAGTTACAGTATATTTGGTTGATTTAAATGATTTTCCTAGATTTAATAAAGTTTATAGTGAATACTTTAAGGATAAACCTCCAGCAAGAACAACCGTACAAGTTGCTGCTTTGCCTAGGAGTGTTAGAATAGAGATTGATGCTATAGCTTATAAAGAAAATGTTAAATAAATTACTGATAATCAGTTAAAGGAATTATCATCACTTATCAGTTTGGTGGAGCTACATCACAATGTTTTCGACTTAACTAGAGATAAAGCTCTACACTTTACATGTATTTAAACAATTTTTGTTGTTTTCGTATATCGTTCTTTAGCGAAGGATTATCTGTAGTTATACCATCTACATCATAGCTAATTATTTTCATTGCTGTTGATACATCGTTTATAGTCCACGTATATATCTTCAAGTTCTTAGATTTCATTTCACTTACTATCCTTGATGATATTAGGTTATATCTTGGAAGTATAGCTAGAGCTCTTAGTTTTAGGGCTTCACGTATTGGTATAGGGTGTCTATCGGTTATCAAGCCTATATCTATTTTACTAAGAAGTTCTTTTATCTTTGATAATATGTTATAGTTAAAAGATATTATTAGAACATTATCATACGATTTGTACATGTTTAGGTATTCTACTACTTTAGTCTCTAGACCTTCATCTTTTATTTCTATGAATAGAGGAATCTTATTAGCAAACTCAGCTAATACTTCTTCTAGTACTGGAATAGGTTCTCTCCCAAATACTTTGAAGCTTTTTAACTCTTCCACTGTTAATTCCCACACCTTTTTATCTACTCCAACAACTCTCTTCAGATCTCCATTGTGTATTACAATGGGAACTCCATCTTTACTTCTCCTTACATCAAACTCTATGGCATCAGCACCCATAGACACTGCTTTTCTGAAAGCCACTAATGTATTCTCAGGCTCGTATGCTGAAGCACCTCTATGAGCTATAAATAGGAAATTATTTCTCCAGCTCATGTAAAACGGCCTTCATCAACATAGATTTACAACAAATACAAATAAAATCATAGTTTATAAATCTAACTTTTAACCATAAATTCGGAATAGCCTGTCTATTTTTCAATGCTATGTACTATACTTCTTTCAGAGATTTCTTGATATAATTTATAGAAAGGCGAGTTACTAAGATCTACACCGAGCAAAGCAAGGTCGTTCAATAGTTTTTGGGATAGAGCAACTATGTTTATACTCGGTTCTACACATAATACTATTGATTTTAGATTATCTGCAAGTAGTTTTATAATTAAAGCAATTGCAGCTATATCGTTTGGTTTTAAGTTATCCAAAGAATTAATCTCCTCGTTAATTACCATAGCTATTTGGCGAAAGAGGGGATCTTGTATCCGTTCTATACTACTTTTTAGAGAACTGATTATTAGTATGAGATATTCTCTAGGATTCGATGCTGTTGGTGGAAGTATATCAATATCGTTTAGACATGTTATATGAGAATGTTTTAACGGTTCATTGATGCCTATGCCAAGACTTGCCATATCTATAACATCTCTAAGAATATTCAGCGCCTTCATGATACTTGATAAAACTTCTTCAGATACACTACATCTTCTGGATGCAGCAGATATATTCATACCGTATCGCATAGGTATTAAATTGAATAACTTTTTTATAACCATAATGTCGTTATTATCTCCTCTTGAGAGGAAGTAGGCTAGTCTTTTTTGAAGGTACACAACATCGCTATAGCTGAAAGTACCTTGTTTAATCTTTGTTACACTCCATAGAGCTAGGGCAAGTGTTAAAGCTACACGAGGCCTTGTTGTAAGATCTATCTTTGATATAACATCTCCTGTTAAAATGTTTTGAACACGATAACATTTCTGTAGTTTCAGTAATTCATCTACATATCTTTCGTAGCTACTCATCTCCGCCTCACTTTATATATAGAAGTTATACAAGGTAAAAAATTAAAATGGTTATCCAATATTTACTTATAGCTATCATACTCATAGCTTATTTCTCTACAACTATAAGTGTAGTAGTGCTTTTTATATGTGGAAACTTCCTAACTTTAGCTATAACAGCATTCCTAAGAGAATCAAAAGTAGAAGCTTCAACAATGGCAACTACATCATATATGCCATATACAATGTGGACCTCTTTAACCTCAGGTATAGCTTGCAAAGCTTTAGCAACTTCTTCTTCCGCTCCGACATCTGTATTTATAAGGATTATTGCCTTAGGCATCCCTATCCCACTTAGTATAGTGTTGCACTAGCTATAAAGCGTTTATGCTTATCGAATTAGTTAATCCATAGGTATATAAATTATTTTGTGATAAGGTTATGCATGTAATCATATTTAAAACTATAAGATGTTAAGATATAATGCTATAGATAGTGTTAAATAGGTGAGTATTTTGCAGATTGAGAGGATTAACATATCTATAGACGTAGGGTTTACTTTATATAGATTTGGTAAAGATAGACCTTGTATTGTTTTTATATCGGGGATATCGGATAGCGATGCTTGTGGCATCGCTTTGCTTAAGAAGTTTGTAGAAGAGTTAAAGGATAAGAATCTGCATGGTTCTTTACTTGTTATTCCGCAAATTAATGAACTTAATTTGAATGTTACTTCATGTCATGAAATCGGCGAACAACATATTTTTTGTAAAATAATTGAAAAGCTTGTCAGAACTATGCCCAGAGAGTGTATTATCGTTGTATTAAGATGTAGGAAAGATTTTGTTGAACATATAGTTATACCCCAAGAAATTAATGATAATATAAAGAACTTTGTTGAAGCTACACCTATAGAATTCATAGTAAAAACCGGTGGAAAAGGTATTATCAGTGTACTTAGAAAAGCAAGATTGAATACTGTATCGATTATCTTGAATGGTGGTAAAGAATTTGACTTGAATTATATAGAAAAATTTCTAAATATATTAACAGCTATTCTATCGAATCTTAACATAGTAAAAAGAAAATCTAAGCAACAAAGTCAACAGATAATCCATAGGTACTTCGAAGGATATTATATAGTTAAGTGTAGTAATAGAGGTATTTTTATTCCAAAGATTCAGAAAGGAATAGAAATAAGTAAAGGTACTTCTATCGGTTCTATTGAAAATAATGAAGTTATTTCAGAAAAAGATGGATTAGTACTATATATCTCTAATCCAAAGCTCTGCAACTTAAATGAAGTTTTAGCTATAATAGCTATAGAAAGTAAAAATGAGGAAGTTAATCACCTATAACGGTTACATATATATTTCTGCTAGATCTAGGTCCATCCATCTCTAACAAGAATATGTTTTGCCAAGTACCTCTAACAAGCTTTCCGTCGACAACAGGGAATAGCCTATGCGATGAGGTTATTGCAGAACCTATATGTGCATGAGCATTATCATCGATAAGATTATGTCTCCACTCTCGAGAGACTTGAGTCAATTCTTTAATAAACGTAATGATGTCGTCCATAAGCCTTGGTTCATGTTCATTAGCTATTATAGATACTGTTGCATGAGGTGCAAAAACCATGCATATACCGTTCTTAATATTACTTTTCTTTACTATCTCTTCAACTTTAAATGTTATATCAATCAACTCAAATCTTTTGTTTGTTGATATGTTTATAACTTCATGATAAACACGACACATCGAGGTACTCCCAATAGGTTTAAAGGTTTACTTAAAAATAAAATACTTATAGTATTCAATTTAAATATTTTCTAAGCAAAAAATTGAATAGAATATAAAAGTAGCGAAGGCAGAAGTAGTAAATAGTAAGAAATAAAATTCCTATTAATGCTAATAATTCTGTACAGTTGTTAAAAACATAGATAGAATTGAGATCTATTGGTACGATAGTTGATATCTATAGAATTATAGTTAATGATGAGAAATAGTTGTTTAAACCAATAGAAATACATCTTGATGTACTCTATTGTTAAAAGCTCCAATAGATATGTATTGTATTTAGATTAAGAAGCTCTATAAAACCAGTTGTCAAGTAGAAGTTAAAGCCTATCTCTTTCCCATTCTAAAAGACAAAGAATCTCGCTAGAGCAGGGAGGTAAAGATAAGGGTACAAGATGAGGACTTTCCGAAATGATTATCTGTAAATAGCGGTGTATATATCTGTAGAAATCTTGTTCTTACCGTTTCTCGGTAGATGGTGATTCATGGTCTCTTATCTTTATTGTTTTCAGCTCTCCGCCATCTACTTCTCAACGGTCTCCCCGAGCCCACTCACCGTAGTGGCTCACCACTAGTTGCCTAGGGTTCATAGCCTCTACGGGTCTCGGAAACCCGGGGGCACTAATAATATATAAGCCTGTGAGGTTTAAAATCTCCAACATTAATAGGTCTAAGACATCAATAAATATAAGTATTGCAAATGAATATGAAGACCAAAACTGCCCGAGGCTCTCTACTTAGTTTAAGATTTCATAACTTCATTACGAAGGTCATCAGAACTTCACCTACTGTTTGTCCCTTGATGTTTATTCTCATTAATTTATTTTTATTTGTTGTATCTAGGGGTTTTCTCCTCGCTCACCCCTTCACAAGTAGCACTACTATCTCTAGAGTAGGTTCATTAGGTATTGGGGCTAACAATACAAGCCTCTTGGAAGTTGCTATACTAATTTACCAGGGTACTGCCTTCCATCAACATTAGCAATAAACAGAGTCAAAACTTACAAACCTAACTTCCAAACATCAACTACGAAACAGCCCTGTGCTAAGCGAAGTACTGTACGCTACGTCCAGAATATATAGTGTAACAGGGTTTGCTGAACACAATAGAATGGCTTTAGACTTACTATTGTGGATTAAAAATGTAGCTGAGGTTACTGAAATAACACTGGATATTGCTTTAAGAGCTGGAGAACTTAAGAAACTTCTAGGGATAGCATTAACAGACTGCTACGTCATCGCAGTGGCAGAGTTCTTGGGTACTACAGCTCTATTTCTGAAGATTGAGGAAGAGATGAAGAAAAGGATACACTTTGTTGAAAACTACCTATAGAGTTCATAGTTAAAGCATTGTAGTTCCTATACCTAGTTAACTTTTCATAAACGCCATAATATTCAATTGTGTGGCGGGCCCGCGGGGATTTGAACCCCGGACCACCGGCTCCGCAGGCCCGACCATATACTTCACACCATTGCATGTCTGACGACCGTCACATGCAATATTAAATGACGGAGATCATCTACTCCTGTCAATGACTGCTATCATTGACCACATATACATAGCTTCACACAGCTCTGCACAGGCATTGAATTGACCATGAACCCGCACCATATATACTACTACTGTTAAATATATAAATATGTATGGAGAGCACTTCTTACCTGCAACCCAGCGTCGACAGCAGGTAAACAGGTAGAGAAGACACCTTCACCATGGAGCCCCGCAACAGATACAACTACTGCAAACAGGTAGGCAGATAAGAGTGCTCATCACCTTGGAGTAGCGCCTACCACGGAATGGCTCATCACTCTTACTTCTATTTATACTATTTAATATATTAAGAATGCGTTCAATCAATATTCAACTCTTTAAAAATTTTCATTTTTGTTTTCAATCCTTAAAAAATAAAAATATTCAATTATTTAATGTAGACTAAAGTTCTGCTAGAAGTAGACTAAATAAATAAAATAATTGAATGAATGTGCTCTTAAGAGTTTCTGCAAAAATGTGTGCTGAGCTATGAACTAGTAGTTGTTTATGCCGTGCTCTTGGCGTCAAACCCGTTATTTAATGAAGCGTGCTGTCTGGGAGGAACTTGCTGGTGCTCGATAGTACAGAAAGACATATATCTGTAACTATACATATTAACCTATTCTTGGCGGTCTTTGCGGCTATGCTTAAGAGTGTTGGTCTAGGTCTTATTGTTACAGGAGTCATTCTGTTAGTAGCATCGTTTATACCAGTGCCTCATACATATACCAGGCCTGTAGTTGAAAGGTATACTTTGCCTACCACAACCCCTGTTAGGGGTGTTTTAATTGATGAGACTAGAGTTGTTCCCGCAGGAGGGTACACCTCTAACTGCTACATATTTCACCGTGATACAACACTCTATATCTCGGTTTCTGTGCTTCAGGGAGGGAATAGAGACATCAACTTCTGGGTCATGGATAGAGAGAACCTAGACAGCTTTGCTAGTGGCAGAGCCTTTTACTACTACACAGCACCATCAAGAAAACAAATAAGTGAAGCACATATTACGTGGAAACCTCCAACTGAGAAAGAGATATGCTTTGTATTAGACAACACGTTCTCTCTATTATCGTCGAAGACCGTTAAAATCTCGATAACCTACGAATATGAAGTAGAGGCGCAGACCACAATAACAGCTACAAGGACTGTCACAGAAACAGAATTCCTTTACCCATTCACTTTTTTCATAGTGCCAGCGATAGCAATTACTGCTGTAGGAGCAGGTCTTGTAGTGGCTGGAAAGCATCAAACACAGTCACAGAAAGTATCCGGGCAAGCTCAAACGCATTAAAATTTCATTTTTAAGAATCACGTCGGAGAGGCTTCTCTTCACGTTCCCTATAGATACTGTCTTCACGTCCGACTCGTCAATAGCATGTATTCCAGGTCTAACCTCCAGATCCACCTCAGCACCTATGCCCCAGCGCTCCTTAAGAAATCTTGCAAATGCTATCTCTCCAAGCTTCCCCTCTATGTGATCGTTAAGGCAACCCTATTACCTCTCCCCAGCCTTCCTCCAACCATGCTTAGCCTTCTCTCCAACATACCACATCCTCAAGGCAAATAAAAAGCACTTCCAGTAATCATCCAGAGTCAGTATGATGCTCTACATGAGGCCACACCTTTATTACTTGCCTGAGGAAAGATAATATATCTAGAGCCTTGAGATCCCGCAGTTTCGGCGTACCGTAGTGCTTATTAGCTCTGGAGTCTGCATTGTGTTTCTGGTGTGTTCAGAGTGAGTTCAGAAAAGGACAGAGGCAGGATAAAGAGGGTTCAAGTGACTTTTACTGAGGAGCAGTGGAACTTGATAGAGAGGTTCAGAGGCGTTATGGGCAACGATGATGCTGAGATTGTGAGGAATATTGTTCTTGCCTGGCTTGCTGAGAAGTCTGTTGTAGTTGAGTCTGTGAAGAGGAGGATGAAGGAAGAGGAGGGTGAAAAGAAGTGAGGAGATATACTGTAGTGTCCCTGTTCTCGGGGGCGGGAGGACTCGACCTGGGATTTGTGCAGACAGGGCTCTACACAGTTGTATTTGCCAACGACATTCTCGAGCCCGCGATGATGACATACTCCAGGAACTTCGGGCTCAAGCTGAAGAAGTGCAGTGGAACTGCCGAGGCGGAGCCGGGTACCGCGCTTGTGTGCGATGTTGAGCACATTGACTTCTCCTCCCTCAAGGATGCAGAGGTTGATGTAGTTGTTGGGGGGCCTCCGTGTCAGGACTTCTCAATTGTTAGAGGCCCTGACTGGGACAGGAAGGGTATTGAGATGAAGAGAGGCAGGCTCTATGCGCACTTCGTGAGGGCTCTAGCAGTTCTCCAGCCGAAGGCGTTCCTCTTTGAGAATGTTCTGGGGCTTGTGAGCGCCAACAAGGGGCTTGCCTACAAGGTTATTCTGGATGACTTCTCCAGCCTGAACGTGAGGTGGGATGAGGTCAGGAAGGTTATAGGCAACAATGTGACTCAGAAGCCTGCTGAGGGCTACGAGATAATATTCTCAGATGTTGTCGACTTCTCGCACTATGGGGTTCCCCAGAAGAGGGAGAGGCTCATAATAGTGGGCGTGAGGAGGGACTTGGTGAAGACCCTTGACAGAGCCTGGAAGATCAGGAGTTTGTTCCTGAACATGCTGAAGAGGTTTGCGGGCCTCTTTCCGAAGTACCCGCTGACAGCCATGGAGGCTTTTGAGGGGAGAAGGCTTGACGAGCTCAACGATGTGTACAGAGAGGTCATGAAGAAGTGGGATGGCGTGTGGCTTGAGGTGGGCACAGAGGCCGCTAAGAAGTGGAAGGAGGAGGTATGGGATAGGCTCAAGTTCGACGCGGTAGAGGACTACCTCATGATCAACAAGATAAGGCCTTCAAGCAGGGAGGAGCTTGAGGAGGCTCTGAGACAGCATGAGGATGTGCTGAAGGAGCTCGGCTACTACGGAGTACCTGTGCGCACCTTAAGGCTTCCAGACGGAACTCACGAGATCCCGAACGAGGAGCCCTTGGTTGTTGAGCGCATGAAGAGGATACCGCCTGATGAGAACCACGAGTTTGTCAGGGGCACTAAATGGGAGGTGGAGGGGAGAGGAATAAGCCTGGTCTACAGGAGAATACACCCACTCAAGCCCTCATACACAGTAGTTGCCTACGGAGGCGGAGGAACCCACGGATATCACTACGATAGAGACAGAGCAACACTGACCCTAAGAGAGAAGGCAAGGCTCCAGACATTTCCCGACAACTTCCTCTTCTCAGGTACAAAGACTCAGATAAGGGCGCAGATAGGTGAGGCAGTGCCTCCGCTTGCCGCGAAGAGGCTTGCGCAGGCCTTAGCAGAGGTTCTGATGAGCCTTGAAGCATAATGATGCGCACAGCAACAGCAAATGCGCATATAATTTAAGATTGGTCCTTATCAGGGCATTCCTCGCCGAATACTGCTATACAGTAGCCGCTTTAGTCTTGTTATGCGTCTTATCTCTGTATGCCATTCAAATGCAGAGACTGTTTGAATTCCTAATGTTTGTTGTTATGATGCTTCAGCTCGAACTCGCCTACAGACAGTGGTGGTTTGAAGTGAGAAGACGTGAGCCCAAGCTTGAGGTGTTTGATGTAGGTGTAGAGAGCGGAGGAAACATTTTGAAGCTTCTCATCAGGAATGTTGGTAAAGATTTTGCATATAATGTAGATATTCCCTTCCTCACATTTTCACAGAGCATGTACGAAAGGCTTGCACCCATCTTCTTACTGCTCTTCTTGCGACCTGTGCTATTCAGGCACCTCATCGATGTGCTGAGGTCCTATGCTGAATGCGAAGAAGCTGTTTCTTATGAGCCTTTCTCCCTACCGCCTAGAGGGCAACACACATTTACTATCGATCTTTCTAACTGCATAAAGAATCACTTATATCACACCATAATATTCATTAGTGTCTGCCGTGAGGTTCCGCCACATCTCTATTCTCAGTGTGATGCATTCGTTGAAATTGGTTTCTTCGGCAAAGATGCGCCAATCATTTCAAGGTGCAGTGTGGAAAGAGAGCCTCCAGGTGTGCTGACAAGGATCCCTAACATGATCAGCGATCTTATGCTTGCATTACGGATACTTTAAGGCAAAACACTGGTTCTTGGAAGCTGTAAGGTGAGATGCGCGCTCAGCGCATGCTGATGCAGGTTCTAACTTCTTTCACAGCTTCTCTATGAGCTTCTCCCAATCCTCCTTCTTTTTCTTTAACATCCCCGAGCTCGCTATGAAGTGGAGTGTTTTTGAGAAGTCTCCTATTCCCTCAAACTCTATGCTCATTTCATCCTTTACAGGCTTTCCTCTCCTCTTCAGGAGTTCCTTC
>Ga0272445_1002298_pt1 | contig 13311 bp, 11 predicted proteins | sample YNPCB0031_FD_194404 | JGI IMG/M metagenome (GOLD analysis project Ga0272445, IMG submission 194404) | Hot spring sediment microbial communities from Yellowstone National Park, WY, United States - YNP-CB-003-1 | ecosystem: Environmental > Aquatic > Thermal springs > Hot (42-90C) > Sediment... | reverse complement strand
AAATTTTAGGGTTGATTATGTAATGATAGATTAGAAGTTTAACTGGTCGTGAAGGGGGTGGGAAGTTAGAATAACATCTAAGATAATTTTGAGTAGGATATAGCATTATAATTGGAATACCTTGGGGGAGCATGATATTTTCAGGAAAATTTCTTAAAGAAATTATGCAGGATATGCCATCAAAAGAATCTATGGACTGACCATGGTAAATTAAAATCTTCCCCTGCATTTGAGTTTTAAAACTTTTCAAAAATGCAGGCTTAATTTAAAAATATTACCAGTTTCTCCTGAGATAGTCAATAATTAGCCAAGGCATCCACTCCCCAGCATATTCATTTGAACGAAGCGAGACCTCTCTTCTTTGACAAAAAAGAGGAACCCCTCGCTGTGTTCGGAGATAGAAAAAGCACCAGTTGCCCATTAAAAAGTATAGCGTAGGGCAGCCGTCCGGTCTCCCTACACCTTAAATGGGCGAGCAACCGCCCGCCCCTACATATCATGATTATTTTTTTCAAACACTTTATTTATTTTAATAGCAATTTTTTCACAAACTTTAGTTAAAGCTCCTCTAGCGATAGGGTCTTTGTCTTTAGCTGAAATAGTTTTTGTTTTTCCGTCTCTGTATACCTCAACTTTCATCGAAGCCTGATAACTTAGTTCACGAGGAATGTATTTGATAGAAATTTCAACAGGTTTCACTCTAACAATTTGAGTTGGATTTTTTACATTTTTTAAATCTTCTTCTCTAATAACCGCATAACCTGGAATAGTTCCTCTTAACTCAGCTAATAAGCATTCAGCTGCATTTCCTTTAAAAACGATAGTTTTAGTAGTAAATAAATCGATAACACTCGTAGTTTTGTAGTCAATATTATAGTCTTCAACTACGACTACTTTATCCGCATATTGCAAATTTATAATTTGCCCTATTTCCCAACCACTTAACTCATAAACGGTATGTTTTGTTTCTACGCATCCACCAAGAGTCAAGATAAATATCACTCCAACCCAAAATTTAACCCCTCTTTTCATTGTTTGTTCCCCCTCCTTTTTCAAGTAGCAATCAAATTAGCAATCACTTTTTTAAAAACCTCACAATCAATCAAAGATAAACATTCTGAATCGGTTGTAAACAAAAATTAAAGGGCTGGCTTTCGGCCAGCCCTTTAATCATAACCTAAAAGATGTTAACTATCTGCGTGGAAAGCCTGTCAATTATTACCTTTGCTGCCTCTTCTTTGTTGAGGTTTGTTTTCTGAGCTGTAGCAGCAATCTTTGTTCTATAAACCTGCCAGTTTGTGCTTACTTCCTGCTTTGTTTGAAGAGTTGTTGCTGTGCCAAGAGTAGCATTGGTAACAATTTGCCCTACTACAGGTTTATCTGTCCTCTCCCTGATTTCAACATCTATCACTCCAGCATAGGTTTCTACCTTGATCATCTTCCCGAGGATTGCTCCACCTACCTCACCTGCCATAGCACCAAGTATGGCAAGAGCTACTGCCCTACTATCACTACCTCTGCCAAGATAAGCTCCGGCTCCAGCTCCGATTAAACCACCACCTGCTCCAAATTCACGAGCCCCAGTTTGTCTGTAGTAATCCATGTAAAGGATGTTAGTCTGGATGATGAAGCTTGCCTCTTCCGGGTCGTTCACAATGATGTAGCCCTTTTTGATAAATTTTTCGGCAAGGGCGTTTTTAAGGACCGTTGGGTCGACCTCCTGCAAATCCGAGGTGTTGGCTACGCTAAGAAAGACCTTTTTGTGCTTGGCTTTAAGAATAGGGTCAAGAAAGATGGTGTCCGTCATTTTCACCTTAACCTGAAGGTCGGCATGCTCAATTGCGGTTGGGATGGTTGCACACCCCGAAAGGTTTATGATTAAAATCACCATCACAAGAAAAGCTAATAGTTTAGCCATTCTACCCCTCATCATCATGACACCTCCTTTGACCGGATTTTTTTCCTAATTATTAATAAAATGGGGTTTAAATGAGAATTCTGACATAAATTGTCAACTAAGCTTTTGGCTGTTCAAAAAAGCCCCCTACTTTGTTCTGCCGAGCGATAGCGAGGCATCCCTCACTTCGTTCGGGACGGCGTCCCACAAGGAGACCCCTCGACTTACGCTCGGGGAGACAACAAGATGCTTGTTTAAAAAAAATTTTTTTTGAACAGCCTCACTAAGCTTTAGTGCTCAATAAAATTTTCTCAATTCTCCTTAAAACCTCATCTCCATAATATTTAATAAACACTTTGTCTCCCTGTCTTCTAACATAAACGCAATTTCTTTCAAACCCGCAATGAGCAAGAAAATTACGAGGCTTTATCTCGTCACTCTCTCCTTTGATTAAATTTCGTAGGGGAACATAATACTCGGGAATATTATTTTTTATTTCTTCCCTTTCAAAGGTGTTGCTAAGTTCATGAGAAAAATACTCACGGTTTTGCTTTAGTTCAAAACAATTATAAAGGCTTTGATTTTCATCTCTGAAATTCCGAGCAAGTTCTTCTAATTCGACCTCTTCTTTTTTAAAAATCTTATATTCTTTCAATACTTTTACAATTCCTTTATAGATAGATAGCATAAGGAAAGCTTTACGAAATAGATCAAACTTTAAGCCAGGTGTTGATTGATAGTTAGAAGAAAGCCTTTGCTTAACAAAGCTTATTATGTCAACGATACCTTTATCTATTTCCTCTTCTTGATGATATTCCCATGTATAAAGGACAAGAGGTGAATTATTCTTTATTGCAGAATAAAAGAAATAACCATATGAAAAGAGTACGTTAAGTTGTCTCTTGAATGATCGTAATTCCTTATCGTCGCCGACAAGGTCTTTTGCAAATTTAGAATAAGCATTATCTAATCCATTTTGAGTAGGCTTTTCAGGAAAACTGAAGAAAGTCTTTACTTCTAAACAAAAATCTTTATGAACCTGAAATGTTCTATCATAAGGTGCCACAATCGGGTCTGAAAATGTTATAAAAACCTTTAATCCATTCTCTTTTAAATTAAAGTTCTGAAGTTTATAAAATGTTAAAAATAATCTTCCAGCTTCAAGTAGAGCTGAAGTATAAATATTATGACCACTTGAGATATCAAGATAAAGCTCAGAAAAATCATCCTCTTGATACCGCTTAACCATATCAATAAAGATTTCAAGAATTAGTTCTTCTAAAGTTGCAGAAAAACTTATACCTTCATACTGTCCTATGCTATGAATTACTATAAATCCATTTGCCTCTTTAGAATGTGGATGTTTCTCAAAATATGGATAAGGATTTGATAGATAGTTAGAAAGTTCGTTTTTATCGTATAAAATGTTTTCTATTACCTTTTTAAATTCTGCTGGAATATTTTGAGTTTGTGTGGCTTTTTCGTTTAAAAGTGAGCTGTTTAAATATAAGCTAACTGGATAGATAAGAATAACCTTAGATGCATGTTCATTTTCAAGAAAACTTTGGCGAAGAGCAAAAGAACTAAGTAGAGCTTTGTATACTTTTTCATGAATTTCAAATTTAATGGGATTAAAGGCGCCTCTCTCAAGCCTTCCAATTTGGTAAATTAGCTTCATCGATGCTCCTTGTTTTTAAAATTCTACAATTTCATACTTTCCCAGACCAAAAGAAGTGTTTTTACCGCAATGTAATATTTCACCAGCTTTTAATAAAGGGGAAAATGGTTCAATTGGTCCTTCAAAGGTAATATTGCCTATTAGTCCTCCTAATTTCATTCTTTTGTCTTGTCTATAAGAAAATCGTTCCCAATCATACCATTTAAGATTATTATCTACTACCTTTACCTTTTCAGCGAGCTCAATTAAAGCCTTAGCAGGTATTTCTGGTAGCTTCTCCGAAACATGGTAATAGTATAATACTGTTAGCCTTCTTAATAATGAACGAATTATATGATGAAATTCTAATTTTCGAACAAGCTTTTTATTATGAATTAATCTTAGAGGCGTAAGAATGTTTATTAACACTTTAGATGACTTCTGATGATGTAAAACATCGTCAGTTAAAGGAAAATTTACACTTAATCTTAAAATATCCGTAGACGAAGTATCTTTAATAATAAACTTTCTATTCTCTTTTCCGATGCCATGCTCACCTGCTAACTCAACTGCTAGTATGAAATGGGGTTCATAAGATACAGCTTTTCCTATCAAGACTATTTTGAACGAAAAGGTTTCTCCGGATTTAAAGATGTTTTTGTTATCTAAAGGGGGTTCAATTACAAAAGGATGCGGTATAGAAGGATATTTGTGAAGATTGAAAGGCAGTTTTTTATGGGGATCAGGAATTGTCTCAAAGATGTAAGCATAATAGCAGTTTTTGTATATCGGACACTGGTGGCAATCTCTATAGCTTCTCAAAACACACAAGGCTTGTCTTAAGGTTCTCCCTATTACCCCTCTGAAAGAGGAACCTTTGAATGAGGGTAAGTGTAGTTTATCAATTGGTTCGCAGGTGATATTTATAATTTTGTATGGTATTTCAAGCTCAGTCATGTTTTATGAAAGTTTTTCAAACCTTAAGAGCACCCAACCAAATGGCATGGCTTGAGAAATATTTTTCTTTTGCTCGCTGGCAAGCCAAATTGTAGTCGGAGAAGCTTGATATTCAGTTCTATTTCCCTCTCTTCTTATTAAGATTTTTCTTATTTTATCTATAGTCATAGCTTCTGCCCCGGAGTGTTTTCCAAGCTTGACGAGAATAACCTTTCTTTCTTTAATATCCATCTTATGAGACTCGTGTAGACCAAAGATCTTAAAACCAATGGTTTTAGCCAAATCGTATTCATTTTTAAGTATCATCCTGAAGTGTCCCCATACTCCTTCTATCAACTTAGACATTTCAATCTTCACTGGATTTCGTTTCAAATTTTCTGTTTCTGCTTTTATTTCTAAAATGCCTTCAAACTTTGCCCCAGGCGGTATAACTTCTATAGGCAAGGTTAGTCTGCCCCTTGTCTCTCCTTTTTGTTTGCTAACATTTACTTGGTATAATATTTTAGTTTCAATAGGAGAAATAGGGTTTAAATCAGAAATCTTTAACGCACCAAAAGGGTCTTTCGAAGGATTAGGGCAGTTTAGTAATTGTTTTTCTAAAGTTTCCATTATTTCATTTATTTCTCTCCTCCTCGTACGCGGATGAATATTATTAGCTCTTTCGATAATTTCTCTTATTGAAGGGTTGTTTTCGTTTTTCTTTAACAAAAACTCTAAATATCCTGTTCTCAAAGCTCCCTTAAGAGAGCTTCCTGGGATAATCGGTTGATCCGTTAAAGGATTAAAATAAGTTCTGGAAATTTCAAAGTTGTTAAAATTTTGAAGTATCTCATCTTGAGTTAATCTCAAGACCTCATCATATCTTTTTGCAAGTTCATAAGGTATATCGTATTTTTTTATATTAGTAAGCTTTTTTATCTTATCTTTTAAGCGATAAGCATAGAATTTATATAACTCAACCAATGCTGATGGGTCCTTTTTATTTGAAATTCTATCAAGTTCATTCTTTTCTTCTAAAGAAAGAGCTTCTAATAGGTCAAAAAGTGAAAATTTAATTAGTTTTCTCTCTTCGCTATCTATTACAAACTCAACCGGTGATAAAACTTCATCGCATCCAATATGAATAGGGCTTAAGGCTTCAATGGTTATTTTGTATCTTATCATAACTTACCTCCACTGGTATAACCAGAGAATAACCTTGATGCACTGCCTTTTCTATAATTGAAGACACCTTTAAAATTGCCCTGCCTACATAAATTCTTTTTTCAAACTTTTTTGGGATTAAAATTGCTCCTTCATCAGCCATAAGGACTGGAGATTTAAAAGGGTTATAAGACGCGCTTAAGACATCTCCATGACGACCAAACCGAATAAAGGGTTCGTAAAAAATTTCAGCATAATTACCGCTTTTGTCAGGAACGACAGGTGATAGAGCATAGTAGGCATTTTCTGTTTGTCTAATGTTTGCATAAAAGTCTATTTCCTCATAGCTTAACACCTCGAATTTGCCCCATCCTGCAGTAGAATCCTTTCCGTATCCAAATTTTCCTATCCGCTTTAACGCTTCAATAATTCCTTCAATAGGTATATCCTCTCTAACTCCGATAAAAAGAACAAGCTTAGTTATATACCAAAGCTTAGGAACTACAAAGGGAGCAAATCCTCCTCTACTCGTAGTCCCTAAAAGTCTGTGTATAGTGCATCTAACTTGCTCATCTTTTACTATGATTATATCATCTGATGACAAGTATTCTATTTGATTTAATGGCGGTAATGGTGGCTTGTATACAAAATATTCTTTAGCTTTTAATTCTTTTCTTTTTTGGACCAACTCTTCCTCGGGTAAGCTAAATAAAAAGTGTAAAGGTAAAGATGGCTTTTTAAGATATATTTGAGCTTCATCACTACTATTTTGATCTATATATGGATAGGCTGAAGAAACTATACAAAAAGGATTTATTAAATAATCATTAAGTAAAGTTTCTAAATCTTTACCGAGTAAATCTTTATCGTAATAAATTTGCCAGCATATATGTCCGAATAAGGTATCACCTTTTAAAGGGGTCCCGAAACCGGTTAGAGGTTTTATGACAATTTGATAGGTTTTCAACTTAATCCTCCTCTGTAGGAAACTTTATCCTTAAAAGAGAGCAATGTTTTCAAACTTTTGTTTTATCTCTTCGTCATCAAAATGAAATTTTATCCTTCCGTAACCTCTTGAACCACAACCTCCTAAGTAATCAAGCTCAAGAAGCTTCATACCCTTGAGAAGGATATCAAGTAGTTCTTCATCTTCATTAGAGTAGATTTTTAAAGTAATTCGAAAATTAAATTCTGCTCCTGCTGGCACTCTTTCTGTAAAACGAGGGTGTTCAGCAGTGCCTATTATTCTGTTGATACGATTTTCTGCTTTTATTTCGGTATAGGGTAACCTTTCTTTTTCTAATAAACCTCTAAACTCTTCAGTAAAGAAACAATCAGAAAACGCCACCCTCGTTGGACCTACTTCCTCTAAAACTTCGCTTCCACTACCAGAAAGACCAAAAAGTTTTAAAATTGTTTTGGCGTTACTTTTAACATCCTCAGAGATATTGTTTTCCTTCAAAAGTTTATATGAAGTTATTCCTCCGTTAATACGATCTACTCCGTAAGAAAATCCGGGCAAGCCAAAATAATACTCAAGTAAACTTCTAATTTTTCCTTTTAAACTTGAACCAGGAATGTATGGTTCATTTGTATAGGGATGTTTAATGACCAAATTATCAACTCCCCCAATATGCATTTCTGTATTACCTGATCCAATGCGTAAACCAGTCAAAAGTTTGATCTTGCCTGTAATTTCGTAAATTTTTTGAAGTTTTAGTGCCATCATTTTTTCACCCTCCTTCTAATAAGTTATTATATCCTTTTCTTTAGTCACTTGGTCTATGAAAACGGTAATATCCCATGAAAGCCTCAAAGAAGTTCTTGAAAACTTCAAAGTCTTCCCAATCTTCAATTTGGTTTAAACATCCTTCTATCATCTCTTTAAAATCCTCATCAATATGTCCTCGCCCTAAAGAATAAAATACTTTAGCGCGTATCAATTTTATATAAGGTAAAAATTGATTGAAATTTTCTTTAGGTTTATTCTTTAAATTATCGTAAAAAAATAATACTTCATCATAAAACTTGCGTATTTGTGACCTTTTATTTAAACCTTGCTTATTGTGTCTTCGTGGTTCAGGATAACCGCTTATTTTCTCAGACCAATCGTAAGCGATTTTTGAAAATAAATCGGGATTTACTAATCTTTTTTCTTTATCTAACCAAAATTTTATTTCAAGTAGGTTAGAGGTTTCGTTCTGTAGTTGAGTTGAACGTTGACCTGAACCTTGGTGAGACCTTCGGTCATTTCTCATGTTACCTTGCGTCATCTTTTGCCCTCCTTGTAGAGTATAGTATTTGCCAGAGAGGAAGCCTAAAAGCTTCCCCATAATTTTCTAAAGCATCTTTTATTTCTCTCAAAAACTTTTCCAATTCCTTTTGTCTAATTTCTTTGTCTAACCTTCTTTTTGTATCAAAATTTCTTACCGTAAAATAATAAAGTAAACTTCTCCACAAAAGACATTTTAAGTTATTGAGAGGAATACCTTTTATTGATCTACTATTAGCTGTGCTTATTAACTTCTTTTCTTTAGCTACCATTTCAATTATGTCGTTCAATTTGTATAAAAAACTTTTAGTTAAGATTTCTGCATCTTCTCCGCATAAAGAGATAAGTTTTATTTTCCACTGTTCTAATGTTGGAATATTATCCCATACAATATCAGTCTTAAAAATAAATAATCTGTTTCTTCCTGCCTTCTTTGCTTGAGAAAGAAAATGTTCTGTTCGTTCTGCAAGTTCAATTACAGGAATGTTTGGTTTAGTAAGTAAATAACCAGCTGATAAAGTAACATCTTTGTTACAGCAAACATACTTTTCAAAATCTTCTTTAACTTCTAAAATAAAATTGTAACTTTCTTCCCAAGGTCCAACAACGAACAAATCATCTCCTCCACAAAAGACATTATAAATGTTCTTAAATTTTGTTTGGCAGAGATAAGGTAGATAAAACGCAAAAAATAGATTTAACATCCGAGATAGAGCTAAATATCTGGTAAAAGTTCTCTTGCTTGGGGGTAATCCTTTAAGAAAAATGCTTCCAAGATTATCCACATCTGCTTTGACAACGCCCAGTGCCTCAATGCCGGTAGTTGTTCCATTCTTTTTCTTTAAAGATAAGTTGGCAAGTTCTTCAAAGCTGAGTGGTATTTTGGTTTCATTGTCTACAACTAAAGGAACATAGGCATTTATAAACTTTTTTGCGAAAATAACTTTTTTCTCTTCGTAACTACTTGCAGGTAAAGCTATATCCCATATCGTAATTAAGTTTTTATTATGTAATTCTTTTTTGCATACTGAACTTTTGTCTTCAAACTTAGCATAGTATTTGTTTAATATAGGGACAGTATTTACAAATCCTGTATTAATGTCTCTATTTTCTATTCCATAAATTAAAATAAACTTATTTTTAACTAATGCTTCACCAATTCTCTTCTGATCTCTACAAATAGAACAAACAGGAATCTCTTCCTTTTCATTTTCTCTTTCAAATATTTCCTTTCCTTTCGCAGGTCTTTTCCCACATAGCTTGCATACCCCATGGTTAGAGAATTTCGATAAATAATCCTCTATAGCTCCGCCAAATTTAAAAATGTCAAATTTTTGATACTTTTTTTCTTCTGATTTTTTACCCAATCTTTTTAATAATTGGCTATATCCATCTTCGTATAAGTCCTCTGGTTTAGCTTCGATATATGTTAATCCAATGGAAGTTTCACCATAATAATATTTATAAAGCCAATCGTTTATCTCGTTTTCAATATCCCTAAGTTTCTCTTTAACCTTGCTTAAATTAGGAGCAATAATCAAAAATTTACCGGCTGCAGAATATAACAGATTTACAAAAGGTAAACCTAATTGTCTCATGATATAATCTGCCACAAGCTCTGAATACATTGAAACCATAAAGGAGCGCCCACGGAGTATCTTAGCAGCCCATTTCCTCGTTTCACCTCCGCTTGCGAAAATAAATTTTTGTATTCCGTAGAAGTTTCCTTCTATGAATAAAAATTTGCTTTCATTAAGTTTTTTTATGGATTGTTCAGTTAAACTATCCGTATTTTTGTGATATAAATACAAGGTAGAAGCTAAGCTTGCTGTGAAATAAGAATGATCGTAGAGAGAAATATCGCTCAAAATCTTAACAAATGAATAAGATGTCCCATATCCAACAGTTGCTGAAGGAATAAATATGAAATATTTCAACATCAATGTATTCAATGCTTCTAACCAAATATCCGGCCTTTCTTTTAAAGTTGAAATTTCTTTAAACGATTCTATGAAACTGAGCCATATTTCATAATATTTTTCTTGAGTAGCAAGCCCATTAGTTCGTTCAACTGGAAAGATGCTTTCAGGCGATAATACATCAAGTTTGTATGCAAATCGATAATTTTCTAATTTATCTTCCTTCCAAGTATCATTTAGACTAAGATCCTCAAAGATGGTTAAAAGTGGGATATTAGCAGAAGTTTCGCCTTTTTCAAATTTTATTTCTTCATCTAAGGTCCTTCTTTCAAATCCGCTACTCAGTCTATCAGCCTGATGAATAATCCATTCCCAAGGTGTTTCAGGTTTATGATGTTTTGCGGATAAATTTATCAAAGAATATTCAGCCTTTTCTTCTTGTAGAAAGAGGTTTGGTATGTAATCTTTAAAATCTTCGATAAATTTAGCAGTATAAAGGACATGTTTATGTGTGTAATGCCCATTAATAAAAGGTTGATAAATGTCGCGGTTTCCTCTTATATACTCTTCTGGTAGTTGTTGCCCCGTTCTTTGATAGACCTTTCCTATGTCATGAAGCAGGGCTGATAAAACAATCTTTTGTAAAATGATGTCGTCCATAATTCTACTCCTCTAAAGGCATCATATTTTCTTCTCTTAATATATTTTAAATAGTTTTCTCCCCTAATTTCTGACATTCCCTTCCCTAATTTTTCTTAAAAATCTAAATTCTAAAACTGGTTGATAGGACGAACCCTCTTTTTGGAAATTGTAAATCCAGCCGTCGACATAATGACCAAAGGCTAAACCTACCATGAAGGCAATTGGAATAGGGCAAGAAAAGAAAAAATGATAGGTCTTCATTGAATATTGCGACCGAATATCCTGAATAGCGCTAGCGCATTCTTTGGCAGCTTCAGAAAAGCTCTCAATTGGGACATTCCCTTTTTCCTTAGCCTCTAAAACTAAAAAAGAAGGATTATTGAGATGGGAAAAGGCATAGGATTTTACATCCGCAACCGCTTCGTGATGCCCAAAGTTAAGCAAAATCACCAAACCTTCTCCATTATGTTCAAAGAGCGTATTTATATAATTATACTGAGATTTTCTTTCTTTCAAGTATCTTGGTTCATATATAGGAATAGCATGGTATTTTGTCTCCCCTTCTTTAGCTTGATAGTGGTAAAAGACGAAAGGATAGAAGTGGGAATAGAGCACGCCAAGAGCAAAGCTTAAAGCCACAGCACCTCTCATGCCTATGTGAAAAATCTTATTCCCGGGGAGAGTAGTAACAATTTTATAATAACGAGTATAAAAATCTTGACAAACTTTCTTCCAATCTTCCTCGGTCTTTAATTGTCCGGTTAACTGATAAAAAGTGTCTTCCTGCAAGCCATAAAATAATTCAAGTCCTTTAAGGATCTCAAATTCTTCAAAAGTTTTCTCTCCGATGAAGGCTTTTAAAAAGTTTGGAAATTCCTCGTAGCCTGCGCTCGTGATGTAAAAAGGTATGTCCCACTTATCTTTTTCCAAATAAGCTTTAATGGTGTTAAATCTTTTTACCTGAAGAGGGGTTATAAGCCTTAAGCCCTGTGATTTGGCAAACTCTATTTTTTCTTTTATGTGGTCAACCTCTAAAATATCTCCCTTAGTGTTTAAGGCTCCTGTAAATCTTAAATCCTCTGGTATATTCTCAATGCTTAATGCACAGGCAAGAGGGAGCATAAAACTTTTTCCAGATATGTAGGAATCAAAGAATACAGCAAAGTTTTTGTTTAAAAGCTTCTTAACAATAGTTAAGGAATTTTTAAGCTCTGACAAGTTTGTTATGATTTTAGAAGTATTAGGTATTACTAATCCTTTAGCAAAATCCGCTTTGTCTTTATCTACGACGATTACTTCAAAAATCTTCCCTTTTCCTTTAACAATCTGGTCTGCATCTTCAATAGATTTAATCTTTAAATGTTTTACTAAAAGCCGGGGACTAAAACTATCTTTCAACCTTTCACGAATATAATTGATAAGAGTAAACTGAACTTTTGGAGAAAATAAATTCCATCTCATTAAAAGATCTTCAATATGTTCATCAAGCAAACCCTGCTCAAGAAAGGTAAGTATATGATTCTCATCAAACTCTTCAAACGGAAAGCTCAACATCTATAGCCTCCAGCCAAGAAGTATAATCTGGAAGTTCAGGAAGGTTTGTAAATTCAAGTTTGATCGTTTCTAATTGACCTTCAAATAGAACTTTGTTTTCAACTTTTATGGTTATTTTCTGTCCTAAGTAATCTTGTGGAAGATAGAGGGTGAGCTTTGGTCCAATCTCGGGGATCTTTTCAACTAGGGCAAAGAAGTTTTTGCCTTTATGCACATTTTTAGATGAAGCTGCTTTGGCATAGGCAAAGTGAGAATTTTCGTAATAGTTTTTTAAATCATCCGAGATAATAAAGACTGAAGGAGCAAATTGATACTCCTCAAGCTTTTCGAGGTAAGTCAATATAGATTCTGTATTGTAAGGGGAAAGAAGCTTCATCAGAAAACGAATGTATTCACCACGAATGTCCTGAGGAATTCTGGCTCGCTCGGCATAGTCTTCAAGATGGTGGATGTCATCTTCGTTTATGGTCCCTCGTTTAAAAGTATAGGTAAGCAAAAATTTTTCATCCAAATAAACCCAAAAAGGCAGCGCAACTAATAATGTTTTGAAATTATGAAGTTTTAAGATAGGGGTTTCAGGATTTAGCCAACCAAGAATGATCTCTTCTGTCAAGACAATAGCCTTAAAAAGTTTTTCTTGGTAAAAAGAAATTTTTTCAGCTAAAGCAAAATAAATAGAAGGAAAAGTGCAAAGCTCACGCAAATCATTCACCTTTGGGGGGATATTTTGAGACACCGGAGACAGCGTAAGTTCTTTCACTCTCAATGATTTATATAATTCCCATTGCTTTTTAATTCTATCTTGTTTCTTCATCGTTTAGCCTGGTGCCTAATTAAAAATCCCTTTTTTCCAATGAAATTTATTTCCTACTTTTAAATAAATCAAGTTTTTCGCAAATTTCTGACTTTATGGCATAAAATAGTTTATCCGCTGAGGTCCCCTCCAAAACTTCCTCCCCTACAATTTTCTTAAGCTTAGGCTTCAACCTTTCCCACCTTTTATAAAAAGCATCTGCGCTTGCTTTAACCTCTTTTGGATTTTGTTTATACGCTTTGTTTACATACCAACATAAAGTTTCTAATTCTTTTTTGGTTAATTTTTCTTTTAAGCTTAAAACAAGATGATTTAAAGCGCTATCCTCAAGAAAATTCACAAATACTGGAGGGAGCAGACCTTCAACTCTAATTTCTTGCTCTTTATCCTCTTCTTGGGTCAGACTTAAATCCTCAAGATTTACTTCTTTTTCCACAAGTTTGAATTCTGAAGAAA
>Ga0272445_1002297_pt1 | contig 13318 bp, 13 predicted proteins | sample YNPCB0031_FD_194404 | JGI IMG/M metagenome (GOLD analysis project Ga0272445, IMG submission 194404) | Hot spring sediment microbial communities from Yellowstone National Park, WY, United States - YNP-CB-003-1 | ecosystem: Environmental > Aquatic > Thermal springs > Hot (42-90C) > Sediment... | reverse complement strand
TAAAACGTGCCATAGATGCGGGCATATAGGGCTTCGAGCCGGAAGCCTCTTCAAATGCCCAAAATGCGGCTACACCTGCAACGCAGACTACAACGGAGCCATAAACATACTCAAGCGGGCTATGGGCTACATGCCCATAGCAGGGGCTGCCTTGACACAGCCCTTGAACTCGGTAGGATGAAGCCTTTAGGCTAACAAACCGAGAATCTCCCGACTTCAGTCGTGGAGAGTGTCAAAGTGACTAGAATTCCAGAGTAGTGGTTGAAATGCAAATTTACGTGGTTACAGCGTCCATAAACCCGCTGGAAAATCTTTGCACGCTTGCTAATTGCTCGCTTTCTTCAGACGAGATTAAAGTTCTGGTTATAGATGAGGGTGACGAAGGCATTCGCAAAATAAACAAGAAACTTTTGTCGAGTTTACCCCACGAGTTTTATGGACCAAAGGAAAGGGCAGCATGGTTCAAGCATGCATTTGGGCAATCCTACCAAAAATATCTCAAGCTTATTCCTGAAAGATGTCATGCGGAGACATCCTTTGGTTTCTTAAAAGCTTACGAAGACGGAGCAGATGTTGTGTTAGAGCTTGACGATGACGTTGAACTATCTGAAGGCTTTCTGGAAGCCCACATTGACAACCTTTTCAGCGAAGGCGGCGTGACTGTAAACGCTTCTGGGAAATGGTACAATACCATTGAAAACCTCAACCTAAACATTAACCATACAATTTTTCCAAGAGGGCATCCTTACGATTCAGCGTGCAGAAGTGAGAACTACACATGGATTGATAATGGTGGAAAATGTGTTTTAAACATGGGACTTTGGAGCGGTCATCCCGATTTAGACGCTTTGACAATACTTTATTATGGTGGAATTGATGGGAAGGGTCCAATAAAAAGTATGGGACATAAAAGGGACAAGGTGATTTTGGAAAAAGGAACTTACTTCGCAGTTTGCAGCATGAACACTTCTTTCTTGCCAAAAATTGTGCCGGCCTTTTACCAACTTTACATGAATTTCAAAGGCATCGACAGATTTGACGACATCTGGTCAGGGGTTTTTCTTAAGAAGATCACCGATCATGTGGGTGATAGTCTTTGTTTGGGCAAACCTTCTGGAAAACATGTTAAGCGAAGTAGGAGCATCTTTAAGGATTTGCTTAAGGAAGTGAACGGGTTAGAGATGAATGAAAACTTGTGGAAAATATGTGAAACTGTAGACTTTTCGGCTAAAACTTACGCAGACTGCTATCTCGAGCTGGCTGATCACGTTGAGAAGAACTTAAATGTTTTGGCTAAGCGTCCAGAACACGTGGACTTTTGGAAAGTTCAAATAGAAAACATGCGAAAATGGGTTGAAGTAACAGACAAAATATCATAACCAAAGCTTTCGGGTGGTTTTCCCTTTTGCCAAAAAAGTGGCCGATGGTCTCCGTGGTTGTGGTCAACTTTAAGGGAACAAGCCAACTTGAAAAATGTTTAAACTATTTAATGCAAACAAACTATCCATGTTACGAAGTGGTTGTTGTAGATTGTTTAACTGAAAATTTGGAGTCTTGGGTTAAGCAACGTTTTCCAAAAGTGAAGGTTATCCATTACGATCATGACATTGGGCCTTCAGCTTCCCACAACGTTGAAAGACGCGTTTTAAACTCGGAAAGCAAGTATTTGGCTTTTCTTGACAACGACGCCTACGTAACCGAAAACTGGCTGATTGAACTTGTGAAAGTTGTGGAGAACAACGAAAAAGTGGGCGTTGCTCAGGCAAAAATATTGATGACGCAAAACGATAGGCTTATGGACAATGCTGGAATAGCTTTAGACGCCTTAGGAACATGGTACACTACAAGAGGCTTAAAAGCGGAAGAGTTCCAAAACATTACTGAAATTTTCGCTGCGTCTTCAGCTGCGTGTTTAGTGCGTTTGGAAGCTTTTGAGAAAGCCGGGGGCTTCGATTCAGAATACTTCATTTACGACGATGATACGGATTTTTCCTTTAGGGTGAGACTGCTTGGATACAAAATAGTGCTGGTTCCCTCAGCCGTGGTTTTCCATGACGGGGATCCCATTAGAGCCTTAAATCCGCGGAAGCTATGGCACTCCGTTAAAAACAGAATCTACACAATGGTCAAGAACTATGAATTAAAAAACCTTTGGTGGAGGCTTTCCCTCTACTTGTTTCTTACATCCCTAGCTGGAATTGGATTCGCGTTAGCTGGCCGCTTCCTAGAGGCGAAGGAAACCCTTCGAGGAGTGTTCCATCCCCTCCTAAATTTTAGGGGAGTTTTGAGAAAAAGGGCTATTGTACAAGCCTCTAGGAAGGTTAGGGACTCAGATTTTTTCAAGCGAGGCTTTATTAGAAACGATATTGGCGCAACTGTTGCAGACATCAAATTAAAAGTAAGACAAATCCTTTAATAACCCCATTTACAGTTGCAAGGATTGGTTGAAGATGGCGTTTCTTGAATGCACCGCTTGTGGTTCAAAGTTTGACGCTTTTCCACCGCAGATTTCCTGCCGCAATTGCGGTGGCATGCTGGAATACCGATATGATTATGAAAAGTTTAGAGCAGTAAAGCTTACAGAACGCTTTTCTTTTTGGCGGTACAAGCAATTTCTGCCAGAAGTTAAAAACGTTGTTTCCATGGGGGAGGGTGGAACACCTCTTCACAAAGCTCACAGAGTAATCAAAAACACAGGGTTTACCAACTTTTACTTCAAGGACGAAACGAGAAACCCAACAAACTCTTTTAGGGATAGATGTGCCGCCCTTTTAGTTTCAAACGCTTTAGATTTAGGCTGTCGATCCGTTGTGTGTGCCACGAATGGAAATCTCGGCGCTTCTTTGGCGGCTTACTGTGCAAAGTTTGGGCTTGCTTGTTATGTTGTTGTTCCTAGAAATGTTGATATGGGAAAGCTTGCTCAAATCCTTGTTTATGATGCTGTGGTTGAGGAATATGGCGAAATAGTTGATGACTCGTTGAGGAAGGTTAGAGAAATTGCTAGAGAGACAGGTTGGTATCAAGGTTCATTTGAATTGAATCCTTTAGGTTTAGAGGCGCTTAAAACCATAGCTTACGAAGTTTTTGAGCAGATGGGTGTTCCAGACTGGTTCATAGTTTCCATGGGTAGTGGCGGAACCCTTTACGCTGTATGGAAAGGCTTTAAAGAGCTTGAAAAGGCTGGCAAAATAAATGCTTTGCCAAAAATGGTTGGAGTTCAAGCTGAAGGCTGCTCACCAATAGTTAATGCTTATATGTGGAAAACTCGTGAACCCGTCTTAAAAACAAAGCCTTTTACTCACGCCCTTGCTATTTGGGTTAGAAACCCCACATATGGAGTTTTAGCCCTAAAAGCCATCAGAGAATCCGACGGTTTGGCCGTGGCAGTTTCCGACGAGGAAATTTTCACTGCAGAGAAGGAAATAGCGAAATTTGAAGGAATTTTCGCCGAACCAGCAAGCGCCGCAACATATGCCGCTGCCAAAAAGCTTGCAAATCAAGGGTTAATGGACAAGAGAGATAAAATCGTGTGCTTAATTACTGGAAGTGGGCTTAAGGCTACCGATGTTCTGCAAGCCTTGACGAAAAAGAAGAAAACTGCAGTTTTAGGCTTGGAACTAAGCACTAAGGAGAAGATATTGAGGATGTTAAGTGAGAAAGACGCGTATGGTTATCAGCTGTGGAAGGAACTTGGAAAGGTTATGACAAGAGCCGCAGTCTACCAGCATCTAAACGAGCTCTTAAGCAAGGGGCTCATTGCAAGCTACGAGAGGGATGGACGAAAATTTTTCAAAATCACAAAGCGTGGAGTAAAAGTCCTCCAAGCTTTTGACGACCTAAAACTTCTGCTAGCTTAACAGCTTGGGCGATAAATTAAAATAGTTAAGTTACAACTATACTAGCTTTTGCTGGTGTTTAGCCAACATGAAAGGCAAAGACATAACAAAGCAGCTAAGCGCAACAGCCGTTTTTACAGCTTTAGTATGTATAGCTACAATAAGTTTCACGGTTTACGTGCCAAGCACTAAAGGATACTTCAACATTGGCGAGACAATGGTTTACACAGCGGCAATTCTTTTCGGCCCATTCGTTGGCGGCTTTGCCGGCGGAGTTGGCTCTATGCTTGCCGACGTTCTTCTTGGCTACTATTATTATGCTCCAGCAACGCTTGTTATTAAGGCTGTTGAAGGATTTGTTGTTGGTTTCCTAAGCAGAAAGGGACGAGCCTTCGCCAAGACATATACCAAACGTGAACTAAAGTTTTTCACCGTTGAAATGGGAGCTCTTGTTGGCGCCCTCATAAGCCTAGTGGGTTTCCTATATTACAGCGGCTTTGTCGAACTTTATTCTGGAATTTTCTCCACAGAAAATCCAACATCAAAATTCTATATTCCCGCAGAGTTTTGGTTTGGAATAGGCGCACTTGCCGTTTTAATGATCGGGTTTCTTGCGTTAGTCTCTGAACCAGAGTATGGTTTCACCATTATTTCATGTATTTTTGGAGGACTGCTTATGGTTTTCGGTTACTTCCTCTATGAACAATTTTTCCTAGGTGTTTTTGCCATTGCCGAAGTTCCCATAAACGTTGGGCAGATGACCGTTGGGCTTATTATAGCAACACCAATAGTAAGAGTTGTTAAACGCACACTGCCACAACTTAAAAGCTAGAGGAGACCGAAATTGAAATTGCCCTTCGGCAAGGTTCCAGTTGAAATATTGGAAAAAATAGTCTTCAAAAATTTAGGAACAAAACGACAAGAAGTCGTATTAGGGCCTTCCGCCGGCTTTGATGGCGCAGTGATAGATCTTGGCGAAAAATCCCTGATAGTTTCTATGGACCCAATAACCGGGGCCGTCGAGCAAATAGGATGGCTTGCAGTCAACGTTAACGCTAACGATGTGGCTACCTTCGGAGTTGAGCCAGCATTTTTCTCTTCATGCATCCTTCTGCCGGAAAACGCTGACAAGCAAACCGTTGAAACCATATGTTCGCAAATGAATAGGGCTTCGAAAAATCTTGGAATGGCTATTATAGGGGGACACTGCGAAGTCACACCTGGACTTGCCAATCCAATAGTGATCGGCTGCGCCATGGGCGTAACCAGTAAGGGAAAATATGTAACGGCCGGAGGCGCTAAACCGGGCGATAAGCTGATACTTACAAAAAGTGCTGGAGTAGAGGGAACAGCGATACTTGCAACGGAACGTTACGACTTGCTTCTGAAAAATGGGTTTGACGACTCGTTGTTGAAGTCGGCGCAGAGGTTTTTCGAAAAAATAAGCGTTGTAAAAGAGGCTGTTTTAGCCTTTAAAACTGGCGGTGTAAACGCTATGCATGACCCAACAGAAGGCGGCGTCTTAGGAGGCGTTTACGAAATGGCTGTCGCGTCAAACTTGGGCGTAAAAATTTTTGAAGAGAAAATCCCCGTTGCAAAAGAAACCGTTGAAATCTGCAACTTTTTTAGAATAGACCCCTTAAAATTGATAAGCTCCGGGGCCTTACTTATAGCGTCAAAACCAGAGTATGTAAAAAAAATCGTTGAAAAATTAGATAAAAATGGGATTGAAGCCTCAGTTATAGGTGAATTCCTAGCAGCAAAAAACCAGCTTCTTCTCGTTCGAGAAAACGGTACTATAGAGGTTCTTCGTCCCACGGGCGATCATTTGTGGCTTGCCCTTAGCAAACATACATAAGCTAAAGTAGACCTTAAAACAATGTTAATAGGAATAGGCATGTTAAGTTCACGTCTTGGAAAAGTTTTCATAACAGGCGGCGCCGGTTTCATTGGAAGCCATTTAACCGACAGGTTGTGCACGGAAAATGTGGATGTAGTTGTTTTCGATAATCTAAGCGCGGGAAAACTAGAGAACATTGAAAAGTGGCTGAATGCGCCCAACTTCCAGTTTGTCTTGGGCGATCTTTTGTTTCCGGATAAAATTCTAAAGCCTTTGAAGGGTTGTGAAACGGTTTTTCATTTTGCGGCAAACCCTGAAGTCAAGATAAGCTCGGAAAACCCTAAGCTGCATTATGAACAAAACGTGCTTGCAACCTTTAACCTATTGGAGGCTGTTCGCAAAACTGACAGCGTTAAAACCCTAATTTTCGCTTCTACATCAACGGTTTATGGGGATGCCCAGCAAATACCAACAACGGAAAGCTACGCGCCTTTAAAACCAATCTCGGTTTATGGTGCCTCTAAACTGGCTTCAGAAGCTCTAATAACAAGCTATGCCCACACCTATGGCTTCAAAGCAGTCATTTATAGGCTTGCAAACATTGTTGGTTCCAGAGCACAACACGGAGTGATATGCGACTTCGTTAAAAAGTTAAAAGAGAATCCAGAAAAGCTTGAGATCCTTGGAGACGGAACACAGAAGAAATCTTATCTACATGTTGATGACTGCATAGACGCAATTTTGTTCGGCATGAACTTTACACGTGAAAAAGTGGAAATCTTTAATGTCGGCTCAGAAGACCAAATAACTGTTAAAGAAATAGCCGACATAGTCTGCAGAAAAATGGGATTAAAAAATGTCAAATACGTATTCACGGGCGGCGTCGATGGCGGGAGAGGATGGAAGGGAGACGTAAAATTTATGCTCTTAAACATTGATAAAATTAAGAAGCTAGGCTGGAAGCCTAGGCTGAACAGTCGGCAAGCGGTGGAGAAGGCTGTAGAAGAAATCCTAAAGGGCGAATAAACCCTGAAGGAATGATGTTTGAAAAAGAATAAAGTTTACCCAAAAGTTTCGATAATAATTCCAGTTAAAAATGGAGCCGCGAAAATAAAGGACCTTCTGGATTCCTTGATGCATGTTGACTATGACAGAGACAAGCTTGAAATAATAGTTGTGGATGGAGGTTCAACCGACAGCACACGAGAAATAGTCTCTAAATATCCCGTGAAACTTGTGGTTGAGAAAAAACCCGGGGTTAATGCTGCAAGAAACGCTGGTATAAAAGTCAGCACTGGAGAAGTTATAGCCTTTACAGACCACGACTGTGTTGTTCCAAAAGACTGGGTCAAGAAAATAGTCAAAAACCTTCAACATCCAGAAGTTGGATGTGTTGGCGGTCAGATTTTAAGGTATAACGACGAGTTTTTAGCACGGTACGCTGATGAAAGCATAATCCCCGTAATGCGAATATTCAAGAAGAAAACGTTATTGAATAGGATAAGCTCACCAGCATATTATCCCGTTGGATGCAATTTCGCCGTGAAAAGGGAAGCCATAGAAAAAACGGGGTTCTTTGATGAACGGTTCGAGTATGGTTTTGACGAGTTAGAGTTTGCCGAGAGGGTTTGCGAGAAAGGATATAAAATACTGTTAACTCCAGAAATCATTGTTAAGCATAAGCATCGCTCAAGCTTGTCTGAGCTTCTTAAGCAAGCGTTTCGTTACGGACAAGGTGGAGGCTTAGTGCCAAAAATTAAGGGAGTTAACAGCGTACTATCTAAATGGATTTTATTAAGTATCACTGCCTTCTCCATATGGTTTTTTGTAATCTTATCTTTAACCATATACGAACTTTTAACGTGGTCAACCGACCTTCTAATGACATTGTTTGCGCTTCTACTTTTCCCTATTGTAGGGCTTATGGCGTTATACACTTACAGAACGTTTCACTTAAAGGATGGAATGTATAAGCGTATATTGATTTATCCTCTAATAGACGTCGCGCGCTCTTTGGCTTTTATAGCCGGGGTGACGTTACGTATACTGAAACCATGGGGGCAGAAGTCTTCTTTGAAAACTTTTAACATTAAAGTTAAGCGTTAAATTAGGAAAATGCTAAATTTGCGTGTCTAGTATTGTATGTGATTTGCGGGTAGATTGTGATGGCGGAAAAAGAAGACCCTGTTAAACTGCACAAGGACGGGAATACCCTTTACGAGCTTGGCAAGTATGAGGAGGCGGAGGAAAATTTTCTGCGTGCTTCCGAGCTTTACCTGAAGACAAACAATTTCTTTGACGCGGCATATTCGCTTTTTAAAGCTGGCGAGTGTGCTTTCATGCTTAAAGATTACGAGAAAGCCGTCGAACACTTTCTAAAATCTGCAGGATTGTCCTTCAACAAGGGCTTTGACAGGTTTGGGGTAAGCGCGCTCGAATATGCGCGGGACTGCTATAAGGCTTTGGCGCAAAAAGAGAAGGCTGAGGAAATAGAGATGAAAATAAAAGAGGTTAAAAAGCGGCTGGAGGAATCTTTCTAAGCCTCCTCGCCTCCATCTTTCCTTTGTGCAACCTATTTAACAAAGCGCTTACAAAAATTTCTATTAGGAAAGTTGAAAAGGTGAACCATGCCCGCCTCCTTTAGGGCTCTTGCAGAGTTATGCGAAAAACTGGAGGGTATGAAAAAGCGCACGTTAATGATTAGTCTAGTTTCCGATTTTCTTAAAACTTTAGAACCTGAGGAAGTTGAGCCTGCTGTTTCCATGATTTTGGGGAGGGCTCTTTCGAAACATAGCGAGCACGCTTTAGAAGTGAGTTGGGCTACGTTGAGCGAAATAATTAGGCGTATAACTGGAGTGGACTGGAAAGTTTTCACCGACACGTTCAGCAAAACCGGGGATATCGGCGCGGCAACAAAAATTCTTTTTGAAAGTAGTGGGGTTAAGAGGCAGCTTTCACTTTTCGAGAAGGTTTTGACAATAAACGATGTTCGCAAGAGCTTCGAAGCTATAGCTGAGGCTGTTGGGCCTGGTTCCAGAGAGAAAAAGGAACGTCTTCTAGAGGCTTTGTTGAGTGCTGCATCGCCGCTTGAAGCCAAATACTTAGTCAAAATAATTATTGGAGAGATGCGCACGGGCTTTCACGAAGGCTTGATGGAACAAGCAGTTTCCGAGGCTTTTCACGTTCCGCTTGACGCCGTTCAAAGGGCTAGCATGGTGCTGGGCGACATTGGTGTCGTAGCAGCAATTGTTAGAGCTGGGGGGAAAGAATGCCTTCGGAAAGTTGGCTTCAAGGTTTTCAGACCAGTCAAACTTATGTTGGCGCAGATGGCTAACGATGTGGCTGAAGCTCTAAAAGAGCACGGTGGAAAAACAGCCCTAGAATACAAGCTTGACGGTGCAAGAGTCCAAATCCATAAAAAGGGCGGAAATGTCAAGATTTTTAGCCGCAGACTAACAGATGTTACCGAAAGCCTACCAGAAGTTGTTGAAACCGTCAAGCGTAATATCAAAGCTGAAAGTGCAATTCTGGAAGGGGAAGTTATAGCGGTTGACGGTGAAGGCCACCCTCTTCCTTTCCAGCATTTAATGCGAAGGTTCAAACGAGTTCATGAAATTGAAGATGCAGCCTCAACAATTCCAGTTAAACTATTCCTTTTCGACATCCTCTACCTAAACGGGCAAAGTTTAATAGCGCTTTCATACCTTCAAAGAAGACAAATTTTAGAGGAATATGCCGGAGAAATCCCTTTGACAAAGCAGATTATAACAGACAGCGTTGAGGAGGCTGAAAGGTTTCTTAAAGAAGCCTTAAACGCTGGACATGAGGGGCTTATGGCTAAAAAAATTGACAGCGACTATGTTCCAGGCATCCGTGGGAAACGTTGGCTTAAAATCAAGCCGACGCTTCCACCTCTTGACTTGGTGATTGTTGCGGCTGAATACGGTTATGGAAAAAGGCACAGGTGGCTTTCAGACTATTATTTGGCGGCCCGGGACGCTGAAACAGGCGAGTTCCTAACGGTTGGAAAGACTTTTAAGGGTTTAACCGACGCCGAAATCGTTGAAATGACAAAACGCCTCAAAGAACTCGCAGTAAAAGAAGAACCTAGAAGAGTTCTTGTAGTTCCAAAAATAGTTGTTGAAGTTGCCTACAACGAGATTCAGAAAAGCCCAAAATACAAGTGCGGTATGGCGTTGCGGTTTGCACGAATAACCCGCATAAGAGACGACAAGACTCCTGAGGAGGCTGACACCATACAGAGGGTTAGAGAGATTTATGCAAGCCAGTTCTCCCAAAAGGGTAATATAAAACTTTAAAACAGCAAATAAACCTTGAAGGCTGATTTAGAATGGCAAAGACGAGAAAACCCAAAATTACTTACAGCCAATTTTACAGCCGCCAGCTCGCCCTCAAAGAGCTTGGCAAAGAAGGCCAAGAAAAACTTTCAAAGTCAAAAGTCGCAATTGTAGGGCTGGGCGGCCTTGGAACAGTTTCATCGCTTTACCTCGCATTGGCAGGTGTGGGAAACCTACGCCTAATAGACCAGGATACCGTTGAACCCCACAACCTTCATAGACAAGTCTTGTACACGCCCAAGGATCTAGGTTATCCAAAAGCTGAGGTTTCAGCAAAAAGGCTCATGGAAATAAACCCCTTCATAAACGTCGAACCCGTTCCCGAAAACATAAACGTTGACAATGTTGAAAAACTGCTGGGCGGTGTTGACTGTGTTGTCGACGGTTTGGACAACATGCGAACCCGCTACTTGGTGAACCGCACATGTGCAAAACTTAAAATTCCATACGTTTTCGGCGCAGCCATAGGCGTCGAAGGCAACTTATCGGTTTTCGCTCCACCAGAAACTCCGTGCCTCGAATGTGTCTTGCCGAATATTAGCGACGACGCCTTGCTTACATGCGATGTTAGAGGTGTTCTGGGCGCGACGCCCGGAATAATTGGCACTATGGAAGCCATGGAAGCCATAAAACTGTTGGCTGGGATAGGCACACCCCTAAAAGGCAAGCTCATGATATGCGATTTCAACGACATGTACTTCACCACCATAGAAATCTACAAAAGGCCAGACTGCCTGGCATGTAGAGGCGAATCAACAACTCAGAAAACCCGTGAAAAACTCGTATGGATGTGCGGCCGAAACACAGTCAACATAAACCCGGAAAAACCAATACTAAACATAGAAAAAATTCACGCAAAAATAAAAGAAAACTTCAAAATCCGCCTAAAAACCTCAACCGCAATAGTCTTCACACACAAAAATTATGAGATAACAATATTCAACGGAGGGCGCACACTAATAAAAAATGTTCCCAACGAGGAAACCGCCATAGAAATCTACAACGAAATTAAACACAAAATAGGCTTAGACTGACAACATTTATTACTATAAAAACCTCTAAACAACTACAGAAAACGCCGGGGTGGCCGAGCGGTTCAGGCGGCTGCCTGCAGAGCAGCTATACGTGGGTTCAACTCCCACCCCCGGCTTTTCGGAATGAACCCCAGACTTTTAGCGTTGTCATTTACGTTTTCTGAAGAATTTGGCTCCATTGTGCTCGCATACATATTCAAACCCAGCTTCAATGAGGGACTTTATTTCATCATTTGTAGAAGCAACTTTGCATACGTAGTCATCTTCATTTTTGAAATCCACAAGTTGAGTGTAGATTGTGTTTTTTAATGTTTTTATGGCCGAGCAGCTTCATAACGTGGAAAATATCCTTAGTTTTATGATATTTGATTGTAGCCTTCCAACATCTGAAAGTGTGGAATGTCACCTGAAGCAGACGTGGGTTCTGCAATGGGGTGGCCCAAAGGCTAAGCAACACTTCGGACAATTCACTATATTTATACTAAAACCTCCAGCCCTTCAGTTATTTCGTTTCAAAATTATACCTTCATGGTAATGATTTTTAAGTGCTAGCTAACATTTTGAAGATTGGCTTACGCCGCCGCTTTATAGGAAGGCCAAAGAAGCAAACAATAGGTGAGATTATGACTCAAGAGTCTGTACTAACATTTGTAGAGTTGGGTAAAAGTTTTGGCTTTCGCGTTGGGACGAAGATTCAGGCATTGGATTCCGCATGGGGGTTGATGTGTTTAATGATTGTTTGTTTTTGCGCGCGCATATAAAATTTGAGCAAAACAGAAAGTATTTTAAGGTGGTGTTATGGCTAAAATATGGAAAGCCGTTGTCGCGTTCGTGCTTTTAGCCCTCGCGTGCTCTACCCTCTATTTCTCAGTGTTGAACATCCAACTTTCATATCGCTTAAAACACGCTGAGCAGGAGAATGGTGCGCTTAAAGCCGAAAACGAAGCCATGCGCGGCGAGCTGAACAGCCTAGTACAAAACTACTCGTCGCTTGAAGCGGCGTATGCTTCGCTAAACACACCGTACGCCGACCTTCTGCAGGAGCGTTTAGCGCTTGAAGCGAAATGCGACGCCTTGGAGGACGCATACCGTCAGCTCAACGCATCCTACAATCAACTTAACTTAATGTACGTTATCCTCGCCGAGGTGTACTCGGCTTTGAACGCGACATACAATGAGCTTCTCGCGCAGTACTCAGCTTTAAACGCGAGCTACATCATCTTAAGCAACTCTACGCCAAGCTTTACTCTGCGCTGTATGAGCCGCCGGCCAACAAGACAGTCCCAACAATAGAAGAGCTTAAAGCGTGGTTAGGGGAGGACCCGACTGACAAGATAGCGTACAGCTGGCCGAACTTCGTGTGCGGGGACTTTGCAGTCATGTTAGCTTTCCACGCAAAGCTTATAGACTGGGACATGGGTGTCGTCGGAATTCTCGGGAAAAAGCCGACGGCGCACGGTTCGACCACGCCTTTAACGCCATAATTTGTGCCGAGGGGCTTGTGTACGTTGAGCCTCAGACCGACAAAGTTTGGTGGTACGAAAACCACAGCGAGATCACGCCTGGAAAGTGGTACGACTACCCAAACTTCGGACAGATCTATTCAGAAGCCAAAACAGCGAACCCATCAAAGGTATTACGTAGCCTTCTTTGTCGTAGTACAACTCATGCTATCAAAAGAAAAGGCTTAATTTTCCAATCTTAAAACTTTTCAGTTTTTACTCTTCAAGCACTGCGTTGACTACTAAGTATATGTCGAGCGATGTAATGAATTCTGCAAGGATTATTGATATTTGCCTCCGCCCTAGTGTCAGCTGCCTTCCATACCTAGAAGGTTATGTTATGATATAAAAAATGATGTGTAGTATGTTAGTGTTAGGTATGTGTCCAATCGTCACTGTGGCTATTCCTAAATTTCCAGCAACCGTTAAATCGTCAGTTATACGCTCTAAACCCCTAACCTTGCCAGCCACATTAGGGATTACAAAAACCACGTTGTCGGTAAAGGTTTTTATGGACTCTTTTCCAAAAATAAAGTACGTAGTTGACTGCAGTATTAGTTTTGGGATCACGCAAATCCATCCATGTTAATGGTGCCTTGGACTTTGAAGCGCGTGAGATTCTTACCCAAGCTGAGGTGTTATGCGCAAATGTTATCTCAAACAAGCCATAAAAGTCAATGAAAAAAGCCGAAGCTGAAAAAGCATTAAAGAATTCAAGGACGAAATGATCAACTTTTCACCGCACCGT
>Ga0272445_1002296_pt1 | contig 13319 bp, 20 predicted proteins | sample YNPCB0031_FD_194404 | JGI IMG/M metagenome (GOLD analysis project Ga0272445, IMG submission 194404) | Hot spring sediment microbial communities from Yellowstone National Park, WY, United States - YNP-CB-003-1 | ecosystem: Environmental > Aquatic > Thermal springs > Hot (42-90C) > Sediment... | reverse complement strand
GAGGGGAACATCCGATTAAGCTCAAGCAAAATAGGGTCAGTGCCATTCGGTTCATTTCCTCCCTCGCTCTTTGGTTCTAAAGCATCTATCTCCTGAAGCCTTTTAATCGTATGTCTGTAGAGCTTTGCCCTTGCACTGCAAAGCCTGTTAGCTTTAGAAATCTCAAGCTTTAAAGCAGAAATAGTTTTCAGATTGCTTTCGTTAGCTCCTTCACACTGCTTTAAAGCTTCTTGTAATTTCTTTTCTTCAAGCCTCATCTTCTCAATCTTTAAGCTTTGTATATACCAAGCCGATTTAAAACCAATAGCAAAAAAGAGAGCCCCGATAAGCAAATACTTTAAAATCCTCAAGCTTAGTAAGCCTATCATCTAACCTCAAGCCTCCTTTTATACTTTTCCGACTTCTCAAAGATGCGATACGGATACTCAATGTTTACCATGCACAGGTCAAGAAGAGAGCCGTTCTTAAGCTTGATGACTTTCCGCCTACACTGAGCTTCTACCTTAGGAGCATCACAGCTTCCAGCCCTTGCTATCTCCCTATTTAGTAGGGAAGCTCCTCCGTTATACGCCCGGAACGCAAAATACCAACCCTTGCAAACAACCGAGTTATAGCATTCCCTATCATAAAGAATTAGGGCTCTTATATTCCATCTTGGGTCATAGGGATTGAAAGGAAACTCCTGAAGCACCTTATACCTCTCGTGGAGCTCTTTTGCGGTCTCAGGCATAAACTGCCCAAGCCCCATCCCACCGTCAAAAGCAGTAGCGCCTTCATTGCACCGACTTTCCTGCTCTATCTGCCCGAGGAAGTAATGAACCGGAGCATCCAACCCCATGTGATATCTTGCCTCCCGCATTACAAGCGGAGCATACTTCATGCATCTATCCACAATCTTAGCCTGAGCATAAGCAGTCCACACAAGCCAAAATAAAATCATCGCACTGCTCAAAGCCCTCTTCATTTTAGAGCCCAAGCATTAGCCCAATGAGGATCCCAGCGTATAAAATGCCCCGAAAAATCAATACGCTTAATCTTTCCACCGCATCTAAACTCTCCGTTGCCCCATAAACAGGCTTAAAAAACGTTGCCCAAATAAGTTCTGCCAAAGCCACCCCTACTGCACACATCGCAACCTTATAGCAAAAGACCCTTAGGGCTTCGCTCCCTGCTATCAAAAGAAACGGCAAGGCTATCAGTAGAACAAGTCCAAACCTTAGAGCATACTTCTTCATCTCTTGCATCTTTCTCACCTCCTATTGGGTTTAATCCAAGCATTTCTCTTGCTTCATCTATAGTTATTACTCCTGTTTCAATAAGTTTGGTTATTGCCTCAGCTTTTTTAGTAAATGCCTCAATATCAGCTTCAGGCTTTAGCTTTGGAATAGGATTAAAAATGATGTTTATATCTTCAATATCAAAGCCTTTTAACGCACAATGCAGCTTATAGATATATTCCAAAGCCCTTTTTACTATTCTTTGATAGTTCTGCAATTGTCTTGCAAACTGTTCATAGCTAACAACTGCCCAGGTTTCAGTTATACCCTCTGAAATTCCAACCAGACTTGGCTGTGCTTTTGCCCCAGTAATAAGCCACCTATTGATATGGGCAAGGATTTTATCCACATCCGAAGTCTTTCCGGCAATTTCTTTAAATTCTGCTTTTGTCCCCTCATAATGAAGAAAAATTCCCTTTTGTATATTTTCAGCTACTTGTTCTGCAACCTTATTTAAATGTTCTTCAAGTCTTTTAAAATACTCAGTTTCTGTCTCAGTTGGCTTAGGCTCAAGCTTGGGAATTTCTATGTCAAAAAACCCAAGAAGCCCTATCTTTTTAGCAAGATTCTTTAGCTCAACTTTGAATTCCTCTTGCATCTCAAGTGCAGATAAAGATGCTAAAAAAGGAGGTATAGCATAAGGAGAACCATCAAGGGTTAAAATTGGAATATAAAGGTAAGTATTTAAATTTAACTTAATTGGATCCTCAGGTGGTATCCATTGATAAGGTTCAAAATCCCTGGTTTTCTCATTATATTTAAAGTAAATAGTATGAACAGGAACACGAACTACCTTTTGAACTCCAGACAAATCTTCTTCAACTATTACTTCAATGCTTACAGCCCCATATAAAGCAAGTTGAGCAAAAAATTGATTGACGAGACTATCAGTGTTTAATCTTGCTGCTAAATTATCAATTTCGGTTTTAGCTTCTTCTGCTTGTTTTCCTACGACCTGCACTTGATGCCCAGAGTTTGCAAGATCAATGAATAATTCAAAAACCATGCTTAAATCTTGATTCCCAAATACAGCCTTCTCTATGGTTAATAGCCATTCACGAGGATAACGTGGGTTTATAAAACTATACTGAACAATTTTAGTCTGAGGAATTAAAACACTTACAGGTGCAATTGAGCTTGCCTTAAAGCTTTCTTTTTTCGGCTTTTCTCCAAATTTTTCTTTAAACCAGCTGATTAAGCCCATAAGTTAACCCCTCTCTTCTTGGTGAAACAAAACACGGCGGGACAAAAATTTTTCTTTCCTCTCCAGCACTTGCATGAACCGCTAAAGCTAAAGCCCAAAACCTATCTGCATGTCCATCATCAGATACGCTCTCAAGTTTGATATTGCCTGCATCAGTCACTATTTTTCTAACAGAATGAAGGTCTTCTCTTAAATCTGGGTCAGGATAAATTCTTATAAGTTTATCCTGGAATTTTGTTTTCAGCCTTGTTGCCATTTCTTCTTTTGCTTTCGCTGTGAAATACACTGGTATAATTTTTAGCTCCCCATAAAGCCTTGTTAGCTCTTCAGCAAGTTGCATACCAATCCCAGTTTCATCAATTGCCATCTTACGAGCGTATCCTGCTAAATGTCTTAAAATTGCAAACTGCTCTGCAAAAGGGACCTGTTTTAAGATTTCCATATTCCTAAGATAAAGAACATCACCAAGCTTCTCTACAATAGCAATAGCTGTGTAGTCATGCCTTCTTCCTATGTCAACCCCAATAAAAATTTCCCCTTGCAGTTTTCTTATATCTTTTTCTCTTACATCTTCAGCCTCACAAAATTGTATCAATTCATATGGTATAAAAGCTTCAGCCTCATCAACGAATTCGCAAAGATATTCAGATCGCCACATTTCATCTGAAGGAATACCTTTCCTTAAAACTTCCACATCTACATTAAGTCCTTCAGCTACAGCATCATAGATAGTTAACTTTTCCCTATACCATAAGTCATTATTTTCAGCTGAAGTCCAAAGATGATAAAATAGATTAAGTTTCCCCTTAGGGGTTGATATTACAACAAGCTTATAGTCTTTGCTTCTTGTAATGCTTGGGAAAATTGCTTGATAGACTTTGAAACCATCCTGAAAGAAAGCTGCTTCCTCTAATACTATATCTCCAGTGAGCCCTCTTACACCATCAGGATTAGCTGGAAGCCCAACAATTCTACTTCCATTTGGAAATTTCACTTCAAGAACAGAAATCTTAGCATCTTCAAAAAATTTCTCTCCATATTCAGCACCTACAACTTTTAAAAATTCAACATGTCTTTTAACCTTTTCCATAAGCTCTTTACTTTGACGCTCAGTTGGAGAAATAATTGCAACAAGATGATTAGATTTTTCTAAAGCACGAAGAACAGCCCATAACGCAACAGCAAAGCTTTTCCCAGTTTGTCTTGCATACATAAAAATTGAATACTTGTGTTCAGAAATAGCCTTAAGCATCCTCTGCTGATAAGACAAAAGTAAAGGTTTACGCCCCAAATATTTCCTTGCGGACATATTCAATAAACTCTTTATCTATATTTCTCTTCTTTGCTTCTAACTCAACTTTGGCCATCTTTGCTTCTAATTCTTCTCTATATCTCTGCATTTTTTCTACCGAAGAAGCAAGTCTATTCAAAGCTAAAACAAGTTCATGAGGATCTTCAAACTCAAGCTCTTCAATGCTCCTTACAAAATTAAAAACTTTAGAAACAAGCATGGTTAAAATAGCTTCCATCTGATAGCTTGCTGGTTGTTTTCTTAAAGCTTCAATAAGAGCTTTAGTTTCTTCTGCTGTTCTTTTATATTCTTCTGCAAGCTCAGTATAGCTTTTTATTGTTCTATGAATGCTTGATTTAGAAATATCATAACCTTCAGAACGCAGTAAAGCCTCAATATCTCTTATGGTCATTTTCTCATTTTCGTAAAGATAAATGATCCTCTCTACCAAATCATAAAGTTTTGCTTTTGACCTACGCATTCTTATTCATCCCCAGGGATTGGTATTGCTTTATCCTGAATGATTCCTTGCATAAGGTCAATTCCTTTAGAGGTTATCTTATAAATATTAGTAGTCTTTTTTGTCCCAAGCCTAAGACAAATCTCTTTTTGCTCTATATAGCCTTTATCAACAAGATAATTTAGATGCTTCTTAATATCATCTACTGTGTGATATTCATAAAAGACATGAATAATAGTAAGTTCTTCGACAGCCTCAGGATAAACCTTGTATAGAAAGTCTAAAATTTTATATCTCAATGAAAGTGAAGCTAACCTCATTTGAGTCTCTCCTTTATAATAAGGTCTTTTAAGTCATCTATTTTTTTATGTAATGTATTTATTTCTTCTCTCCATCCTGAAACACTGCGGTAAAACTCATCTTTAGAAAGTTTTTCTTTCTCAAGTGTATCAAGATTTTCTTCTAATTTTTCATGCTTTTTTTTCAATTCATAAATCAAATACAGAAGAAAGATAGCGACTGCTAAATAACCACCATTAAAAATAATGCCAATAATTCCATAAGATGAGGTTAAATTTTCCATTTAAAATAGAAGCTATCTAAGAATTACCTAAAGACAAGCAATATTTTCAAAAACTATCAAAAAACTATCCATTAGCAAAAACATTGGGAGAGCCTTCACACATAGTATCTCCGCAGGAAATAGGGTCTCCCACTCGACAAATTGGCTTTCCGTTGACAAACACATTTGGGCTTCCACCTGAAGCCACGCCGTCATGCCTTCCAGCTGGTCAGGTATGCACATCCCAAGCATCACCTAACCTATGCGCCCCTCTCCCATTCACAAACACATTAGGAGAGGCCTCTACATTTGGGCGAGGTGGAAAGCATTCATGACCACAAGAATTGTCCCCAAGCCGAACAACAGCTGGCATCTTTGCACCTCCATTATGGGTTTAGGTCAATTCTGCTTGCTTTAAGCGTTATATTTCCATCAGCCTCAATAAGCACATCTCCTCTAACTGAGATTCTGAGCTTATGAGATTTCCTGTCATACTCAATCTCAGTCCCATCTTCAAATCTCACAAAGAATTTATCTTTATTGGCTACTTCAGGCACAGTATCCTTCTCATTGTAAAAAGCACCAAGAACATATCCATCGCTTTTTTCTCCCTCCTCATCAAAAGCAACTAAAACATATTCTCCGACATCAGGCATCCAATAATGTTTATCTTTACAAGTCTTTTGAAAAATAACTGGCAACCAATTAGATACGAGCCCATCAAGATCAGGAAATTGAACCCTTACTTTTCCTGTTTTCTCATCTACTGCAACAACTATACCCCGACGGATCATTTCTTTTTCTTACCTCCAGTTTGTGGAGATTTATAAAACTCAATCTGAGTAATGTATCCATTTCTTGTGATTTCATGCTCAACCCTTGAAACATAATATTCTCTGTCAAACTTTCCAAAACCAGAAAGACTAATCTTCCCGCTTGCATAGATATCAGGAATCCCGATACAACGCACCCTCCCTTTAAATTCTTTCATTTCATTTTGAGTTTTCTGAGCATGAGCTATCCTTTCAGCCTGCTTTTTATTCTCAACTTTTACCCTCTCAACCTGAATATTTTGGCTTGCTTTAACCTCAGTTTTTTTCTTATCCACTATAGCCTCTTTTTTATTCAAATCTAAATAAGCAACATCTACATCCCCTGCATAAAGACTTGATACTTCAATATCTAAATCAATCACAACTTCAGGGGTAAGCACATATAAAACCGAACCACCTAACACTTTATCCATATCCCGAATAACAATTTTTCTTGCCGAAACCTTACATACATAGCCATATCGTTGACAAAGCTTTTGCAAAAAAGCTAAATCTCGCTCTTTATATTGATCTATCCTTTTAAAATTAATATCAGCACCTTCAAAGTATAATTTGTATCCATTACGCTTAGCTATATCTTCTGCTATTTTTTTAAGTGTTGTATTTTCAAAAGCAGTAGTTTTTAGTGTTCTGAAACTTGCTTTAACATCTTTTGCTAAAGCCTTTATCGTAAAAACAGCGCCTGACCTACTATATCTAAAGCTATAACTATCTATAAAGAAAACTCCAGCATCTCTGATTCTATCTATATACCCAAAGCGGACCTTTAAAGAACTCCCTCTTGCAGGAGGATTATCCCTGAAAAAACCTTGAGAATCTTCAACTTCAATTTCTACATCATCACTCTCATTCTTATCAAGTCCATCATTATCAATATACCGAAAACTAAGTAAGAAAGGGGTAATATACGCCGAAACATCCCTGTTATTAATTTCTACATACAAATAAGGCTCTGGAATTAATCTGTCTGCCACGGCGGAGCAACTACCTCAGGAGTTGTTTCATCTATAACCTCTGGAATTTCAATCACTTTTCCAGCAGGAAGCACAGTAAACCTCATCAGCTCTTTATTCTCTAACAAGAGAGGCTCATAAAGGTAAGGATCCCCATAAAACTTCCAAGCAAGTAAATCCCATCTATCACCTTCCTTAGTTATATATTTCATGATACCTTAACTATTTTCGGCATAGAAATTGATTTATCTTTGCTTTGCTCTTGTATAACTTGATATTTTGGCTGACTACTTGCTGTGCTTTTAGTTTTTTTCATCGGAGCTTTTTTAGATACTATCTTCTTCTTTTTCATTTCTTTTTTAATATATTCTGTCAATTCTAAATCTGCATCAATAATTACTGGCTTTCCAAAAACATCTATTTGCTGAATCTGAAAAGAAACTTTTTCAATAACGAAATCTCCGATCACCTTTTCCGCCAAAATAAATTTGGCATATTCTCCTTTTACTGCAAACTCTTCAAGCTTTTTCTTTTCTTCCTCAGGATTACACCATTCTCTATGCCAACGCACAGATAAACTAATTTTTCTAAGCTCCTTTCCACCCATAAATTGTAAACTTGAAGGTGGATTAATTGTCTCACATCTTGCATAAGGAAACTCTAATTCCTCTTTATGCTCTTTATATGCAAGGACTTCAAAAACTACATCCCCAATTTGGGCATACTGCATATTGCAAATTTATGCAATTTGTAAAAAAGAAACAAGCAATATTTTCCTGATTATAAAGAATACTATTTCTGAGGGATCTTAAGAACTATCCTTTTTGGACGAATAGGGATAGTTTGACAATTTCTAATAAATTCTTCTAAAGCATCCTCTGGAACTCTAACCGTTCCTTTCCCATCAAGAGAACCAACCTTAATCGCCCGTAAATAACCCATCTCTATCCAGCCATACACTGTTCGTTCACTTACCTGAAAATATTCGGCTATTTCTCGAACTTTATACAACTTTTTCATTTCTCACATTCCTATTTTTTCTTCTCTTCTTTCTTCCATTTAATATTGTCATCATTGCAGAAATTACAATCTTTGCTTCATATTGAGTCAAAAATCTCGGATGATCAACACGAGCATATTTTTTGATGTAATTCAATAAATGCTCATTTGTCCAACCAAGTTTTTTTTGCAAAACTTTAATAAGTCTCCATTCATTAGGTGCAGAAGGGCATTCATTTTCTGAAAGCATTTCTACGAAAGCTTTAACCATTTCTTCAAGCTCTTCATCTGTCAATTCTCGTAATCTTTCTTTCTCATAAACAAAAGAAACATAACTATATACTTTTTCTTCTTTTTCCTTACCAAAAAGCCTATCAGCTATTGCCCAAAGCCTTTTTAAAAGCCTTTTCCTATCTATCGCCATTCTCCTCCCCATACACTTCGTATGTAATTTTTACTTTTGTTACTCTTTCTGTTCCGCAGGCTATTAACTTTTCTTCAGGCCATGTTTCCAATACATCCCAGTTAACTTTCTTTTGGATGATAATCGCTTCATCCCAACCAAGTTGTTCAAGTTTCTGAAGAACCCCTCTTGCTCTTTTTACTGCAACTTTTATTTCTCTTATGATCCTTCCTATACTTATCTCAACAATATCTCCATCTTGAAATAACTTTCCTGCATTAGCCTTAGCAAATTTTTCAAGCTCCTGTTCTAAATTTTTCAAAGTATTTTTCCGTTTCTCAATTTCTGGATAATACTTTGCTTTAAGAGCTTCTAATTCTCTTTCATATTCTGCTTCAACTTTGCTTAAAAAGTCCCTTTCTTCCTTAATTGCATAAAGCAAACTTTCAATTTTATAAATCAAATGATCCATCATTTTTTTAGCTTTTTTAGTTCGCATTGTTGACCCCTCCTATTTCATTTTCTTTTATAGATTTTCTTCCCATACTTAATACAAGTTGTCCAAGCAATTCTGGTAAAGTTTTATTTCTAAGTATTGCTTCCATATGCAAAATCTTTAAGGCACGCTTTCTTAATTTCATACAATATTCTTCCAGCTCTTTGCCGGCAGCAGCTAAATAATATCCTCCACCTTCTTTATCCTGGTCAGAGCAAATTGGAATTCCCTCCTTTCTCAATTCAGTTACAAGAGCTCTTATAATTCGTGCTTGATTAACTTTATCTTTGCAAGTATTCCCAAAAACTTGCTCATATAATGCCCCCATACCAATTGATTTACTTTTTCCCACATGTTTTGCCAAAATAGCAAGTAATTTAGCCTTATATATCTCTCTGTTTTTATCATTTTTAGATTTTTTTTCTTTCCTCATCTTTTCATCACCTCCTTTTTTAAATGTTTTATAAAATTTTTTAACTCATTAACTCCTTTTTTATCTTTTTCCTGCATACATAATTGATAAAGCCAGTTCTTCTCCTATTTTCTTTGCTCTTTTTGCCACCTTATCTATGTAACGAAAATAGCCCCTTCCAATTGAAGCACCTGCAACCTGTCTTATATTTTTTATTCCTTTTAATTCACAATATTTGATAAGTTCTTGAGGTTCTGGCTCTTTTAAATAAGCATAATATCCCATTCTTGAGTAAATATAGCTTTTTACATTTGCATAAATTGCTTCATCAAGTTCAGGAAGTCCAACAAGCACAACTGCACACACATTTGCAAGCTCACGAAAAATTTCTATCTTTCGCAAAAACTTATTTGGCGATTCATCAGCAAGCAAATCAGCTTCATCAACAATAAGCATTTTTTTTCCTTTTAGGTTCTCTTTGATCCTGCTAAATTTCTGATAATTTGTGCCCCATTCAGGTAGTTTAAGCACTTTGCAAAGCTCTCTAAGTAAATCTCCAAGTGACATAGCTTTTGCTACTTTATAAATCACAACCCCCTCATGTTCTTCTGCAAACTTTTCAACTATATAAGTTTTCCCAATTCCACTTGGACCAACAATCAAAGCAAATTCCCTATCTTCATAAGTTGCTTCTAAAACCGATAACATTCTTCTTTGTGCTTCGGTTAAAAATTTTATAGCTTCTTTTTCTTTTTCTTCTTTAGACTGTTCGATGTATTCTTTTAAAATTTCTTTAATTTGTTCTTTAAGAGGATGAGAATTTTTTTGACCATTTTTTATCATGCAAAGCATTGCTGGTGATACATTGATTCCTTTTTCACGCAAAATACTTGCAAGTTGTTTAAAAGTTAACCCCGAGAGTTTAAGTAAATCTGCAAATTCGAAATCTATTATTCGTGCATGTGCTTCCATTTTTATCCCCCCTTTGTTTTAATAATTATAAAATTCTGCAAGCTTCTCGAGTGCTTCCCAATTCTTATCCCTTATGTTTTTAAATTTTTTGATATCTAAGAAAATCAAATCTCCCATACCCTCTTGCTTATGTTTAATTGCTGATGTCAGTTTTCTTATAGGCTTATCTTCAACCACCCCAAAAGTATTCTTTGCTCTCTCATGAATTTCTCTTATCGCTAAAACGAACTGTTTAAGATAGTGATTTTTCACTTCCATAGCCTTAGCAAGCTTTTCCTGATCCTGAGGATGCACCCTATGTCCAATCCACACTGTAGCGGGAGCTAAAAATTCCCAATCACTCCCATTCCATCTAAAAAACATTGACCCCTCATGCGGAGGGAAAGGATTAACTTTAATCATGACCTCTTCCCCATCACGAAGCCAAGTCAATTCTTTTGCAGTAAAGACAACCGTTTTTGTCCCAAGTTTTACTTGAACCGAAGCATTTCTTACCTTTCTCACAAAAGCTGGGAAAAATATCATTGCAATCTCATCATCCCCAATAACAACCCTTCTTCCTTCAAGCCCTTTCCATAAAAACTCAGCTGGAATAAATCTCTTGCCTTCTTTTGTTTTTATCTCCGTTATATTGCACTTCTCAATAACATTTGCGATAACCTTCAAACCTTCTTCAAGCGTTGGTAGATCCTTCTTTTTAATTTGTGCTTTCAATAATTCCTGAATTTGCTTGTTTCTGAACGGATCTTTCAAATCCCTCTTTGCATAACCTGTTAGTCCCTCTTGATTAAGAAACTCAGTAAACCTCCTGATCATATTTTCAATTGGCTTAACAGGTGGAACTCCCGGGGTAGACCTTTTTCTTGCTATCTTTGCCTCTGGATACTTTTCTAAGAAATCATCCCAATCCCCAAGATAGATCTTCCCAGAAGAAAGCCTGTCAATAAATTCAGCTGTCATTTTTGAATTCTCTTGCTTACCCCAGTCGGTGTATATCTCAGAAGGAACATGTATTCTAAAAGCTTCAGCCAAACTTGCCTGCACATGCCATTGCGTATACTGCCCCCCTATTGAAGGCACACAAGAAACAAAATACCTACTTGAACAATCAGCCCAAATATAAAGCTGAACCTTAACCACCTCATCAAGCTCCGGACTATACATGTAGTAGTCAAGATAATGTTGGTCCCCTACAAGGGTATGCATAACCGGAAGCTCACTCCAAGCCCTGATAATTTTTGGAGTCTCTGTAAGTAATGCTGAAATCCTTCCAGACCTGTGATACTCAAGTATTTTACTGAAAGGTGGCGTCACCTTATTGAGAATTCGTGTATACTGCGAATAAGAGATATCATACCCTTTATTCACTACATACTGCCACCCGTTGATAATTCTCTTTCCATGAGAGCTTAAAATGATGCTCAAGCTTTCAATCAGCACATCCTCAGGCACACTTGTTCGTGGAAACTTAATAGGCACTGTTTGTTTTTCCAATTTCATCATCCGAATTCTTTCAGCCTCTTCTTCAGCCTTTTTTATCCATCTATAAATCGTTGACACATGGACTTTTAGCTCTTCAGCAATTCTTTTTGCCGTCTCATAGCAAGGATTTTGCAAGTATTCCTTTATTGCCCAAGCTCTATCCATTGTTGCAACCCTCACGGATACTTCATTTTCTTCCTTTTGCGGAAGTGTCTTCTTAATTAAGAAAGCCTTTGCCTCCTCTGAAAGCTCTTTAATCTTCAAAGCCTCCTGCCACACCTCTGGATGAGCCTGCAGATATCTTACTTGTGCATCAGCTGGCAAACTGGAAAGGGCAATTCGGTATTGTCTTCCCCCATTCCTATACGTTTCTTGAACTTTGAATTTCCCTTTTTGGATAGCTTTTACTATGGCTGGCTGGCTTATCCCCAAAAGTTCCTGGACCTCAGCCCTTGAGAGCCAAACCTCAAACTCTTTCATTGCCCTTTCCCTTTTAAAGCTTCTTTTTCCCTCTTTAACGCCTCATACTTCGCAGTAGCAAACTCTGCCCTCTTAAAAGCAATGATGTAATTCCTTACAATTGCTTCAATCACCAAAGCCTTATCTTCGCTTTCCAATAAGGCTATTTTTTTCATGATCTTTCTTACCGCCTCTTCTGGGTCATAAACTTCCTTGACAATTTCATCTATTTCATTCATAATTTCTGTTAAAAACATTCCACACCTCCGAGAGGTATCTTATGTATACCTTGCCCCCAACTGAATGTCCCTTTTGCTATGCCAAAGTAAACTTTACGGTTACTGCAGTTGATAGCTATAAACGAGTTAAAGAAGTTACAATACAAGGCAATCATATTCATATTGTTGAAGTTGATACACTTGCTAAATGTCCGAATTGTAATAATTCCTGTCTTATTAAAATTGAAATACCTGAAAAACATTATTCTGAGATGAGAGAAGCTCTTCAGAATTTTCAATATCAACCTTCTCGCCCTATTTACTTTAAAATTCTTAAAGTTTATCCAAAACCTGAGCCTGTTTATTCTCATCCATCTTTGCCAGATAAAGTAAGAGTTGTTTTTGAAGACCTTCAAGAAATGCTCCGAGAAAAGAAAGAGCCTTCGCTTATCGTAGGTGGTTGTCGAGCAGTTCTCGAATCTGCTATTAAATATCTTGGAGGAGAAGGCGATAGACTGATAGACAAAATAAATGACCTTCTTAGAAAAGGTATTATTACTAAGCCTATCGCTGACTGGGCACACCATGTCCGAATTGAAGGTAATGAATCCCTTCACGACCTTCTCTATACCGATATCACTCCTGAAGAAGCAGAAGAGATCGTTGAATTTGTTAAGCTTTTTCTTATCTATACCTTTGAACTTCCTGCAAAAATCAAAGAAAAACGCCGTTCTTAACTTCATACCTTATCTCTCACATCTATCTTCACATAGCGGTATATATACAACTCCCGTATCCTTTGCAATTACTGGACTTAAAATATAAATGACGCCTTCTTCTTTCTGAGCACGAATTTCCGAAATCTCTTTCAAAACTTTTATCTGCAATACAATGCTAATTACCAAAAAAATCAAAATTACTACATACAATATCTTCTGTTTCCTTTGTCCTTTCTCCTGTATTATCATTATTCTCTCCCCCTCCTTACACCTTGAAATACTGCTCAAACACTTCTTTACTAACCACAGAAGATAACATTATGTTATAATCTACAGCTACCCATACAATGTATTTATCTTTTCCATCAATAACATATCTATTAAATTTGCTAACTTTAAACCCATACCTCTTAACAAAGCTAATTAATGCTTCATAATGCAATTTTATTTCATACCCAGAATCCGTAATTAACACCCTTTTTACTCCCTTTACATTTAACCCAGACAACTCAAGTAATTTTTGCATTATCTCTTCCATCTTGTTAATAAAGAATTGTAGTTCACTTATTCTTATATTCA
>Ga0272445_1002295_pt1 | contig 13325 bp, 10 predicted proteins | sample YNPCB0031_FD_194404 | JGI IMG/M metagenome (GOLD analysis project Ga0272445, IMG submission 194404) | Hot spring sediment microbial communities from Yellowstone National Park, WY, United States - YNP-CB-003-1 | ecosystem: Environmental > Aquatic > Thermal springs > Hot (42-90C) > Sediment... | reverse complement strand
CGGAAGATGAAGAGGTTATCCGCCGCCCGCAAAGCCCCTTCCGGAAGGGCTGTCGGTGTATTCGTGATGAAGAAACTCATGATCCCAGTGTGTCTTGCCCTCGTCACGAGGGCGTCGATCCCCTGCGGGGTTACATAGAGGTGCTCCTCTTCGGAAACGACCTGAGCCCTTTCTAAGAGCGCCCTCACCGCCTGGGAACCCAGTTTTTTCACGTAGAGCTTCACCAGGGCGCTGGTATCAAGGTAGAGGATCATCCACGGCCCTCAATGATCAGTTCCGAGAGAGCTTGGCCGCGGAGTTTTACGGGCTGGGAGGAAGCCAAAGGCCTTCCTCCACCCCACAAACCAAAGATCTTATGGAGGCCAAGCGGCACATCCCCCTCAAGCCCCACATTGTTGCCAGCTTTATGGTATACCAGCATTTGGGTAGAAGAGAGAACTTCTTGAGTAACCTTTGATTCCATACACACAAACCTATGCATATCACCAGAAAGACAGTTTTATGGTAAAACGGTTTTCTGGTAAATGCTGGACGAAAATTTGCAAGCCGAAAAGAAGGCGTGTAAATTTGAAGGCTATGTTGGTCAATAAACGCCTCGAGACTGGCCTCCGCCTCCTTTTGGACTTGGCGAAAAATCCGGATCAGCTCCAAAAAGCCCGAGACATTGCCCTAAGGTTCCGGCATTTTGCGAAAAGCCCAGTGGAAAGCTAGCGACGCTGACCAGACAAACTGCCCGAGACAATAGGGGACTAGCAATGAACAGAACTTCTTCGTCAAGGTCACTTCCCCAAAATTTTGCGGAACAAACGTAGGCGATCTAAAAGCAACCGAGTGATAAGGAAGTTTTGGCGCACGTGTTCTTTACCCTGCGTGCCTAAGCGCAAACGCAACTCTGGATTTTGAAGGAGCTGTATCGTGGCTTTGGCGGCAGCCTGGTAATCACCTGGTTCCACGAGGAAACCGGTAACCCCAGGGATGACCTGCTTCGTTATTCCCCCCACATTTGTGGCCACTACCGGAGTTCCCTTCCATAAGGCTTCAGACACGGTGAGGCCAAAGCCCTCGCGGCGAGAAAGTTGAAATACCACAGCTGCTGCACGCTGGAGAGCGTTCACCAAAAGTGGATCGGTGATGGTTATGAGTTGGACATCGGCAAGACGTGCAGCCTGAGCTTGAACTTGCTCGAATATTACCGGGCCTTCCGGATCATCTAGCGCCATGTTCCCGATTAGAACCAACTGGCAGTCAACTTTTTGTTTTACTAGCTCATAAACCTTCAGTACGCCCAAGGGGTCCTTCCACTTATCAAAGCGGGATACCTGGAGCAAAAGGGGTTTTTCCAGGGAAATTCCGTGCGCTTCGAGCTCTTTTCTCACCTCTTCAGGAGAAAGTTCCTTATTGACCGCAGAAAAAGGATCAATGGCCGGAGGAATAATTGCTATTTCTGTGGGAAGGCCTGGCTTAGCAAAAGCCTCGGAAGACACCACCACTGCATCATAGCGGAGGATAAAAGCCCGAAGAAAGTCCCAAACAGGAGGATAGGGGGAAGAGAGATCAATGTGACAACGCCAAATCCATGGCACCCGCCGTGTGGCACACCGGATCATGGGGAGCGGCTGGGGATCATGCACAACGATCAAATCGTGGGGATAAACGGGACTGTAGAGAGCAAAAGTTTCGTTTACGCGCAAATAAATGGCTATTTCTTCATCGCTGAGGTCTATAGGTTCTCCCTGTAAAGCGTTGTGAATTTTTTTGGTAACCTGGAATAACTCGGGTTCCCCATAAAGGAGAGCCCAGTTAGCATCAATGCCCACTTCATTAAGGAGGGGGATTAAAGAGTGCAACATTCCGGCTACTCCCCCACCATGAAAGGTGGAGTTTATCTCCAAAACGCGCAGGCCATAAAGAGGCCGGGCTGCTGCAAAAATTTCAGCAACGACTTTTTCTCCCGCAACGTCTATGTATCGCTCTATACCTAAATACTTCATAGCCTCCCTCCTTATGCTATTTTCAGCCTTTTCAAGCAAAAGCTATTTGATGCCAGAAAGGCGAAAACCTTCCACAAAGTGCCGCTGGAAGAGGACGAAAACAATTATCACGGGTATGGCACTTATCACGGTCCCTGACAGAATAAGGTTCCAATTCGCTCCGCCTGCGGCCCCATAATATTGCCGGAAAAAGAGAAGACCGATAGGTAATGTGAACATCTCCATATCTCGGAGGACCACAAGAGGCCAAAAGAACTCGTTCCACGAACCCTGGAAAGTAAGGATGGCCAAAACCGCTAGAGCTGGTTTAGCCATGGGCAGGATAATCCTGGTATAGATGCGAAAAATGCCAGCTCCGTCGATTCTGGCCGCCTCCTCGAGCTCCACCGGAATAGATTCGAAAAATTGCTTCATCATGATTACCCCAAGGCTGGACACTAAAGCAGGTAAAAACAGAGCCCAGTAGCTGTTGAGGAGGCTATCCCTCCCAAAAAGTCGGGAAATACCAAATAACCCATCCCTGAGCAGGACATAGTTGGAGATAAATGTCACTTGTTGGGGAACCATCATAGTGAACATTACAAGGAAAAAGAGCAAGTTTCTCCCGGGAAAATGCAACCGGGCTAAAGCATAGCCTGCTAATGGAGCAAAAAGCAAAGCCACTATGACTTTTCCTATGGCAATTATAAAAGAATTCCGCACCCATCGAGGAAAGATAGGATTTCCTAAGCGATCTCGAAACTCAGTCCAGGCTTGAATAAAGTAGCTAAAAATGTATCCTAAAACTCCGGAAACTAGGTTATCCCAATAAGCCGTGGTTCCCAGGCCCCGAACGGAATTAGGGGCTAGTGTGGCGCGCAGGAACTTAGAATTTGGAGGTCCTACTACGGCAAGAGGTAAAACGGGGTAAGTTTGCGTCCCAAGATTACGAAGGGTGATCCTGAATGTCTTTTCGTAGCCTTCGGGGCCGTGGTGTTCTTCTACGTTTTCTATCTCCACATGGGTAACTGAGCGCGGGTCGGGCGGTTGGTAAGTACTCCGGCCTGTAGGTCGGAGGATTTCCACCCGTAGGTCACCCTCTACACCCGGAGGATAGAAAAAAACCACATCTAAACTGAGGGCCCGTCCTGGAGCCCAGCCGCCTAGCCATCCGTTATTTCCAGCTTGTATGCCCAAGTTCCAGGCAGAGACCCAATTGGGTGGCCAAAGGCGGGGAATATTTAAAGAAGGTGGCCACTCAAGGGGGTTGACTTTGAACGCGGAGAAAACAGCGTAGATAAAGGGGCCAACAACAGCAAGAGCCATGGCTCCCAAAAAGGCATAGACAAAGGCGGCTTTGGCCCGCCTCCGCCGGGCAAACCAAGCCTGGTCAACTTGTCGCTGCTCTGTCACCACGCCTTCTCCCCAATCCCGACGCGGCGCTGGATTAGAACCACAACCAAAGTCAACACAGCTAGGAAAATTGCAGCAGCTGCGGCCATACCCACCCTGGGCAATCCGCCCGCGCCAAACATGTTCCAATAAACGTAATAAGCAAGGGTAATTACGGAATCCAAAGGGGCCACCCCTGAAGTGATCGCGGCCTGGTCGAACATCTGCAAAGTGCCGATGAGACCAAGCGTGATCACCAAAAACATTACTGGGCGTAGAGCGGGGATGGTCACATACCACAGCTTGGCCCACCAAGAAGCGCCGTCCAACTCTGCAACTTCATAGAGTTCGCGGGGAACGTCTTGCAAGCCGGCGAGAAAAAAGAGCATCATCGTGGGCACTGTAGTGCCAATGTTGAGAGCCATGATGGCCCAAAGTGGACGGGGAATCCCCAAAAATTTTTCTGCGGTCTCGAGCCAAATAATATCCACCGGTGGCATGGATTTAGGTTGGATAAGGCGAAAGTGACCAAGAAAAAAAGTGCCTACTCCCCCCACAAACAAGCTTATCCAAAGGTACACCGGATCAAAGGCTCGGACAGGAAAGCCCCGCTTTCGCCCCCAAAGGACCAACGTGGACTGCATAACAATAACGAGGCCCAAAAACGAGAGAAAATAAGGATGATAGTTGCGTGCAACCGTTAGGAGAAAATTCACCACACCTCGCCGATATGTAAACCATATAAAGATGAGCCCGACTATAACTGAAGAAAGAATGCTCGGTGTGTAAAATGCGGCACGAAAAAATGTGAGGCCTCGAATCTTCTGATTTAGGGCGATAGCCAAAAGTAAAGCTAAAAATGTTTGCGTAAAGGTAACAATGACGGCAAAGGACAAGCTGTGAAACAAAGCTTTAAGGAAATGCAAGTCCGCAAAAAGCTTCGCATAATTAGCCAAGCCCACAAATTTGGGCGAGGCAAAGAGGTCGTAGTCACAAAAACTCCACCATAATGCACGAAAAAAGGCGTAAGCAAAAGCCACTCCCAATGTCCAAAGAAGAGGAAGGAGGAAGAGAAAAGCCCAAAAGAGCTCGTTGCGCCGCGGCCCCCTCAGCCAGGACATAAAGGGGGGGCGGGAAAGGCCCGCCCCCTTCCCCATTCAACGTTTCAATTCCGCGTTTAATTTCTTCGCTGCTTCCTGCATAGCCGCAGCCGGCGAAAGCTCGCCCGTAAATATCTTAGTGAGGGCTTCAGCGACTACAACGTGGTAAATCGAGCCCACAGGAGCGAAAGAGAACGGCACGGTGCCAGGAAGCCCTGTAGCTATGAATACTGTGCGCATTGCTTCTTGGAAGGGATCAGCAGGACTGGCCAAGACCGGATGAGATAGGAGCGCAGCCCGAGAGGGAATAGCGTGGCCAATAGAGAGGATGTAGCTTTGGGCCTCAGGACTGGTAAGAAGCTCGATAACTTTCCAAACTAAATCTGGCCTCTTGGATGGGAGGATTTCATCTACGGGCATGCCGTAACCTACTGTAAACAGGTAGTTACCGCGCCGGCCGCCAAAGGTGGGGAGGAAGGTCGTTCCGAATTTCATGAGAGGTGCACCCTCACGAATAGGAGGAATAAGCCATCCTCCCTCGATTACCACCGCAGCCTTCTCTTCTACAAACGCTGCTCCCGGCCAGCCTACGCCGAGGTCTGCGGCAGTCGCACCAAACCCTTCGCGAATAGGCGCGGAGAACCATTCCGCTGCGGCAATTGCTTCAGGCCGAGCAAAGGGTGCAGTGCCATCGGGATTGAGGAAGGGCATGCCCGCGGCAAATGCAAAGGGTAAGAAACGAGCGAAATCCGGGTTTAGACAGATCCCCACCCATTCCGGAGGGTTATGAACCCGCCGGACCTTATCCCAAAACGTGAACCAATCATCATCAGTGCTGGGATAAGGTACACCCTTGGCATCAAACATGTCTTTGTTGAAAAAGACTACAAGGCTGTTGAAGTCCTTAGAAATAGCGTAAAGCTTGCCATCCACAGTAAAGGCATCAACTAGTACTGGAATGAGGTCTTCCTTCTTGAGGATCTCGGATTTGGCAAGGAACTCGTCCAAAGCCCTGACGCGCCCTGTCTTCACTACCTCTTCAGCCCAGTACACGTCAACATAGAAAATGTCCGGAGGAGTGCCCGCAGCAAGCATGGTAAGAAGCCACTGCTTGTAATCGTCCACAACAGGTTCAAACACAACCTCTACATTCGGAGGAAGCTTGGGAGCCACCACGTCCCGGATCAGGGCTTCTTTTACAGGTTTGTCTACAGAGTGGCCAGCAATACGAATGATGATTTTCTCCTGTCCAAAAGCCGAAAAAGCCAAAACTACACTAACAACCAACAGTATCAACCGCTTCATAGGTCACCTCCAAAAGCTAATTTTCTGGAACGTGTTTTTTCTTCTTTCCTTTCTCACCCCCTTTTGAAACCGGTTACAAACATTATAGAGCGCCCAGTAACCACTGTCAAGCTCTCCTCAAGGTGCTTGCACGCACAACAAGAGCTGTGGGGAGGATCACGCTCTCGGTTCCCCCTTCCCTCAGGGCGCGGAGGATAAGGCGGCCTGCCGCCTCCCCCAGTTCCCGAATGGGTTGACGCACAGTGGTAAGAGGGGGGTCAAAGAAACTCGCGTAAGGGATGTCATCAAACCCCACCACCGCTGCCTCCCCGCCCACTTTGATCCCCATTTCTTTGAACGCTGTGCTCGCTCCGATCGCCGCCATGTCGCTTGCAGCAAAAACCGCAAGCACTCGTCTTCCCTTTCTCCACCACTCTTTGACCGCTTGATAGCCGCTAACGTAGGAAAAGTCGCCATAAACCACATCCGGCTTTAGATTGTGAGCGAGCATTACGGCTTTATACCCTTCTTCCCTGGCTATCGCAGCGGTGTGCTCCTTGGGGCCATTAACAAACAGTATTCGCTTGTATCCAAGTTCAATAAGATGCTCTGTGGCCAATCGGGCTCCCCCGTAATTGTCCGCGTCTACAAAACTTACGTTCGTATATCCTATAGGTCTTCCTACGGTGACCAAAGGTATATTGTTTTTGAAAAGGAAAGGCAGCCGAGGATCGTTCCGACGCACGCCCAATACCACTACCCCTTCTGCCAGTCTTTCCTGGGCTATTTGTTGGCATACAAGTTCATAGCGTTCCTCGGAGTCCGGAATGGATAAAACCAAGCGGAATCCATATTCTTCCAACACATGACTTATTCCAGGAAGAAACTCGAGAAGAAAAGGATGAGCAGAGAGGCGGGCCGCGGAATGAGAAATGACAAGAGCGATAACCCCTGTTTTTTGGGAGCTGAGGCCGCGGGCCAGAGGACTTGGCCGATACGAATAGGTCTGGATGATCTTCTCCACTTTCTCCCTGGTCTGAGGGCTAACGCCGGGCCTTCCGTTGAGAACCCTCGATACGGTAGCCTTGGATACCCCAGCCAACCGCGCGATTTCCTTGATAGTCAGCCTTTCCATCCTTACTATTTTGTCCCTTTTGAGACCGGTTTCAAGAGGAGGAGACCATGGAGCTTAAGGCCGTAATCTTCGATCTAGACGGAGTGATCGTGGACACCGCGGAGCACCATTTTCAGGCCTGGAAGAGGTTGGCAGAGGAGTTAGGCATCCCCTGCCCGCCGGAGCGCAAGGACCAGGTACGCGGCGTATCTCGGCGAAGATCTTTGGCCATCGTACTTACAGGTAATCCCCACGCGGCTGAGGAAGACCTGTGCAGTCTTTATACCGATGAGGAAATTGAGGAACTCATGGCTAAAAAAGACGAATATTACCGGGAGTTGATCAAAAAGCTCCGCCCTCAGGATGTGCTTCCTGGAGTGCGCCAATTTCTTGAGGACTTACGGGCTCACGGAGTCAAAACCGCGGTCGCCACCGTGTCTCGCAACTGTCAGGATGTCCTAGGTAAACTGAATCTTCTGGATGCGTTTGATGTCTTAGTGGATGGGCATTCCCCAGCACGAAGCAAACCGGAACCGGACTTATTTCTTATCGCTGCAGAAAAGCTCAAGGTTTCGCCATCCCAGTGCTTAGTAGTGGAGGACGCGCCCGCGGGAGTTGAGGCAGCGGAAGCAGCAGGAATGTGGTCCCTAGCCTTGGGGCCAAAGGAGAGATTTTCAGAAGTCAGGCCGAGTTTGATCCTCCCTTCTTTAGCTAATGTAACATGGGATGAAATTCTGGCCTTACTCATGGCTATCAAAGAGGATCCATGGCGAGTATGGGAATCCCCGCGGCTGACGCCCCAGGCATGGGAGACGAACTTTACCGTGGGCAATGGCTATTTTTGTACCCGCGGAACCTATGAGGAGCCCCACCCCCAGGAGATTCGGGCCACCCTCGTCCACGGCCTCTACGACGCTGTCCCTATCTTTTTTGAAGAGCTTGTTAATTGCCCTGACTGGACAGGACTGGAAATACAAGTGGATGGGGAACCACTGCTTCCGGGACATGGACAGATCCTGGAACACCAACGTTGGTTGGATCTTTATGATGGTTCCCTCCACCGACGGATCCGGTGGCAAAGCCCCTCTGGTAAAAGGGTGTTCCTTCATACAGTGCGGTTTGCCTCCATGGCCGATCCACACCTCGGCTTCCAGCTCTGCACAGTAAGCGTCGAAGACACCCCTTGTGCCCTGGGAATTCGCGCTTTCTTCCCCGTTGCCCCGCAAAACCCTGGTCTTCCGCCTTTTCCTCACCTTGGCCACACCCATTGGCGGGTAGTAAAAACATTTCAAGAGGAAGGAAAAGTTGGGCTGATGCTAAAAAGCAAAGGCCGGGGCCTTGAGCTAGGCGCAACGATGGCCTTTCTTCCCATAGGACAAGGAATTCCTCGCTTCTCTTCTTTCGCCTGTCCAGAAACCCCCGGAGTGTTTGTGGACGTTACGCTACGCCCTTGGCAAACTTTCGGGCTCGTCAAGTTTTTTGCCCTTTACACCTCCCAAGACACCCTCGATCCACTGGGAGAGTCGCAAGCTAAAATAGCGGAATCCTTACGGAGGGGCTATTTCCAGCTTCTTCGAGAGCATCGCCGGGCTTGGCAAAGCCTTTGGGAGAACTGCGATATAGAGGTAGAGGGTGATAAGGAAATTCAGCGCGCTATCAGGTTTAACTTGTATCATCTCCTCATTGCTGCTCCAAAGAGGGAGGGTGTAAGCATACCCGCTAAGGGCCTTACGGGTTTTGGCTATCGAGGCCATGTATTTTGGGATACAGAAATCTTCGTTTTCCCCTTTCTTGTTCACACCGTTCCAGAAAAAGCTAGGAAGTGTCTTTCCTATCGCGCTTTAACCCTTCCTGGTGCTAGGGCGAATGCCCGCCGACGGGGTTGGAAAGGGGCTCTTTTTGCTTGGGAATCTGGAAGTTCAGGAGAAGAGATTACCCCTCGGTGGATTCCAGCTCCGGACGGCTCGCCCATCTTTATACATACCGGGGAAAGGCAACACCACATTGTCGCGGACGTGGCCTATGCGGTTTGGCGTTATTGGCAAGCTACCGGAGACGAAGAGTTTTTGAAGAGCCAGGGCGCAGAAATCATCCTCTCTACCGCCCAATTTTGGGCCAGCCGTGTAGAAAAAGAAGGTGAGACTTATGTGCTTCGCCATGTCATTGGCCCGGACGAGTACCACGAAGATGTGGATAACAACGCTTACACGAATTGGATGGCGCGCTGGAACCTTTTGGTGGGAGTAGAACTTTGGACAAAGCTCGGGAAAGAGGTTCCTGCCCTACAAGCAGAGCTTAGAGAGAAATTGGGATTGGAAGAACACGACATCCATCGCTGGTCAGAAATAGCAAAGAAATTAGTGTTTCCCTATGATCGAAAATCTGGGCTCATCGAGCAATTTCCAGGTTTTTTCCAGCTGGAAAACATCGACCTCAAGGCCCTGGAACCCCGGCGGCAATCCCTTTGGGATCTTCTGGGCCGCGAAAAGGTGAACCGTGCTCAGGTTCTTAAGCAGCCCGACGTGCTCATGATCTTTCACCTCTTTCCCGAGGAATTCCCCCTAGAAATCCTGCGAAAAAACTGGGAGTATTACGAGCCTCGAACTGATCACGCCTTTGGCTCTTCCCTTGGCCCTGCCATTCATGCCGCATTGGCCGCGCGCTTAGGAAAGGTCCAAATGGCTTATGAATTTTTCCGCCAGGCAGCTTTTATAGATTTGGACGATTTCCGCGGCAATACCAAAGATGGAATCCACCTGGCCTCTGCCGGGGGACTCTGGCAAGCCTTGGTGTTCGGGTTTGCCGGGCTCCGCCTTACCCCAGGAGGACCGGTAGCTTGGCCACAGCTCCCTCCCCACTGGAAACGCCTGCGCTTTTCTTTTCTTTGGCGCGGCCAGCGTTTCCAATTTGTGCTCACCCCCGAACAGATTGGCCCCGTCCTTCCTCATTTTGCTTCAGATGCGGAAAGAAGAAATTCGTCTGAAGCATGAATGGTCACCCAAAACTTGGGGGGACAAGATTGAGGGCTGGATTTCTCTCTTTAAGGCTATTTGACAGCCCCGCCAATTAGGCCTCGTACAAAATAGCGCTGGAAAAAGATAAACACTAAAAGGGACGGAAGTGTGGCTAAAAATGCCCCGGCGCTGAGAAGACCCCAATCCACGTGATACTGGCCGCGCAAAAGCGGAATTTGCTGGGTTATGACCATCTTTTTCGGATCATAAATTAAAATCAAAGCAAGAAAAAAATCATTCCAGGCCCATGTGAATTGCAGAACTACTACCGAGGCTATGGCAGGAAGCATGAGAGGAAGCACAACGAGGAAGAAAGTCCGTAAACGGCTTGCACCATCAATAAAAGCCGCTTCCTCCAGCTCTATAGGCAGGGTTTCAATATATCCGCGGAGGAAGAAGACCATCCAGGGTAAAGCCCAAGCACTGTGGGCAAGAGCCAATCCAAAAAGGTTGTTTAGGAGCCCCAAGTGGTGCATCAACTGGAAAAGCGGCCATGCCACCATCTGCTGAGGGACAGCCAAAAGTAGCCCAATTGTCATGAGGACTAGTCCTCGTGCGGGAAAACGTGCCCGAGCGAGCCCATAGGCCATGAGCGACGCGCACAGGGTGGGAAGGAAGGTGGCCAGCACCACCATTTGAACGGAGTTTTTTAGTCCCCACGCTAGAGATGCCGTGGAGTGATGCCAAGCTCGGATGAGGTTATCGGCGGTGAATCGAAATGGTGGCCGCCACCAACCGTAAATTATGTCACGGCTGGGCCGAAAGGCGGTCATTACTACACCCAAAAATGGCACTGTCCAGACCACGGCCACTAAGATGGCGACAAGGGTGGCTAACTTGTGCTGTCTCATGCTCGCAGCCTTCGTACCGCAAACCAATATCCCAACGGAACGCTTACCACGGTGATCAGGGTAGCAATAGCTGAGGCCCGATAAGGATCAAGAGCGCGGAACCCCGCAAAATACATTTCCAAAGCCAGCACAGTGCTGGCCCGGCCGGGTCCTCCCATAGTGGCTACGTAAACGATATCGAAGATCTTGAGCTCCCAAAACAAAGTAAGAACAGCCACAACGATGGTCACCGGGCGGAGAAGAGGAACGGTTATGTACCAAAACTGTGCCCACTCCGAAGCACCGTCAATCTGGGCGGCCTCGAACAATTCCGGATCAATGGAAGAAAGACCTGCGGAGTGCAAGATCATGCTAAACCCTACCCATAGCCATATCGACCCCAAAATTAATCCCAAAAGGGCTGTTTCTGGATAAGCCATCCACCCACTGGACCACGGCTTTGGCACTCCTAAGGCCCCTAGGATTTGAGGGATGATGCCGGAATGCGCTTCAAAAAGATAGCGAATAATCACCCCGCCCACAATCATGGGCGTCACAATTCCCAGAAAAAGGGCACTGCGTGCAAACCCTACCCATCGGGGGGCCTTGGCGAAAACCACTGCCAGAACGAGTCCCAGACCTACGGTAAGGGGAAGATGAATGCAGACCCAGACGAGATTGTGTAACAGTGCCCCCCAGGGGGGTACCTTTGTTGGGAATCTTGCGGGATTCCAAATAGCTTCGTCCCTAAAAAGATTAACGAAATTAGTTAACCCTGCGAATCCATCTTTGTTTTGAAAACTAAGGAAAAGGGTTTGGACGGCGGGAAAAATTACGAATAAAAAGAGAAGAAGCAAACCAGGTCCAAGAAAAACCATAATAGACAACCATTCTCGTTGTTTTCGCTTGCGGAACATAATAAAAGGGGGAGGGGCTACGCCCCTCCCCCGACTTTTTAACCTTTTGCTGCAGGGTGAAGCTGGTCAAGAATGCGGAGGACGTCATCCAGAGCTTCGGGCTTTACCCAAAGCAGCTTTAGCTGGTCCCAAAAGGCCCTCTGCCAGTCGCCGCCGATAGTGTCATCCATGTCCGGAGCGATGGTCAAGGCCCCCACCGCTTGAGCCAATGCCGCTTCTGCAGGTGGATAATTCTCAGGTCCTACGTCAGCACGCATGGAAAGCTTCCCGCCTTTGGATACGCGGAGAGCTACACCTTCCTTGCTTATCAGGAACGCTAAAAGCTTACGGGCGTCCTCAACGCGTTTGGAATATTTGGGAATGAACATGTAGTCCGTACCGCCCACCACTGCCTTGCACCCCGGCAAAGTAAAGACTCCGAGGTCGTTCGGGTCTTCCACCATCCCGGTGATCCAGTTGCCCATGAAGTAGATTCCGTATTTGCCATCCCACCACATATCAAGGGCGGCGGTCCACTCAATGGGCTCGCTGGCATGGCCAAGGAAGGGAAGAAGATAGTTCTCAAAAATGGCTCGAACCTCTGGAGACTCCCATTTCACCTTGCCCTCGATGAGCCCCATGAAGAGATCCAACCCACCGAAAGTAAGGAGAAAATGCTCAGTCATATCGGAGAGGGGCCAGCCCACACCGTCACCGGAAGCAGCCGCTTTTTCCACACCGGGAATGGTCTCAATCCTCTCTAGAAGAGAGATAAAGTCCGTCCAGTTTGTCGGCTCCTGGAGATTATGGGCGGCAAAGAAGCTCTTACGATACCAAAACCCCGGCTTAACCCAGGTCACATATGGAACACCAACGGCCTTCCCCTCAACAATGATGGGCTCTGTAACGAATGGAATCCCTGCGATTTCTGAGGAAAGGTCCACCATGTGGCCTGCAAATTCTTTTATCCACCAACCCCAACCAAAAACCAAATCACCAGGGGTCAAACCCGCGGCAAACTGCGCAGGGAAAACTGTAGCGATGTCTTCGGCCCGCATGACCCGGTACTCCACTGGGACGCCGGTTTTCTCAGTGAATGCTTTCAATACAGCGAGGAAAGGCTCGGCTTCTGCACCAGACCAAGGGCCTATTACCACTAACGATTCTGCACAAAATGCAGAAAAACCAATCAAACCTACCAATACCAACATCCAACCTCGCATGGCCCACCTCCTTCGAGAACGGTTTCTTTATCATAGCGCTTCTCCTTCGCCTGTCAAGTTTGTGAGTTACCTCATTGAATCCGTTACTGAGGTCGAATGCCTTTCGGATTAAGATTCGAGCCACGCAAGAAGCAGAAGTTGCAGGCTAAACAAAGCTTCTATGCCAGCCTTATGATACACCAGTATTCGGGTAAATAAGGTTGGATGACCTTTGAGCCCATCCGCACACAAACCTATACACATTGCCAGAAAGACAGCTTTATGGTAAAACGGTTTTCTGGTAAATGCTGGACGAAAATTTGCAGGCCGAAAAGAGGGCGTGTAAATTCGAAGGCTATGTTGGTCAATAAACGCCTCGAGATCGGGCTTCGCCTTCTTTTGGACTTGGCGAAAAATCCGGATCAGCTCCACAGAGCCCGCGACCTCGCCCAAAAAGAAGGCCTCCCGGAAACCTCCGCCCGCCCAATCCTCCTCGCCCTTTCTCGCGCGGGCTTCCTCTCCT
>Ga0272445_1002294_pt1 | contig 13329 bp, 13 predicted proteins | sample YNPCB0031_FD_194404 | JGI IMG/M metagenome (GOLD analysis project Ga0272445, IMG submission 194404) | Hot spring sediment microbial communities from Yellowstone National Park, WY, United States - YNP-CB-003-1 | ecosystem: Environmental > Aquatic > Thermal springs > Hot (42-90C) > Sediment... | reverse complement strand
GCCAGGTTGCGGAAAGACAACCTTAATAAAGGAGATTTTAAAGGAATTAAAAATTCCAGCTAAAGGGTTTTTTACAGAAGAGATAAGGAAAGAAGGGGAGAGGATTGGATTTAAAATCGTAACATTAAGCGGGAAAGAAGGAATTTTAGCAGAAAAGGGATTCAGAAGTCCTTATAAGGTATCAAAGTACGGGGTGATTTTGAAAGATTTGGAAGAAATTGGAGTAAAGGAAATTGAAGAAGGGTTAAAAGGAGATTTCTTGATAGTGGTTGATGAGATAGGGAAAATGGAGCTTTTCTCTAGTAAATTTAGAGAAGTAATTTTAAAAGCTTTAGATTCAAAAAATAAAATTTTGGGAACGATAATGCTAAAAGAAAACCCATTTTGCGATAAAATAAAACAAAGAAAGGATACAAAGGTTTTTTATTTGACAAGGGAAAATCGAGAAAAGGTTAAAAAAGAAATTTTATGGCATTTTCAGAATTTACAAAAAAAGAAATAAAGGAAGTTTTCGAAGTTTTAAAGAGTAGAGAAAGTGGATTGAGCGAAGAGGAAGTTAAAGAAAGGCAAAGAATTTATGGTTTCAACGAGATTAAAGAGAAGGAAGTTTCGGCAATTGAAATTTTTTTAAAACAACTAAAATCCCCCTTCTTTTACATTTTACTAATTGCAGCAATTTTGGCATTTTTTATCGGAGAAAAAATCGATTCTCTTTTAATTGTAATTTTCGCTTCCTTGAACGTAATTTTGGGATTCTCCCAAGAATACAGGGCTCATCGAGCCCTTTCTCTTTTGAAATCTTATTTTCCACCTGATGTTAACGTTTTAAGGAACGGAAAAGAAAAAATAATCGATAAAAAATTTTTGGTTCCGGGAGATATTGTCATTTTGCAAACCGGAGACATCGTTCCAGCAGATTTGAGAATCATTGAAGCAACAAATCTTTTAGTTGATGAATCGATTTTGACTGGAGAATCAGAACCTGTTGCAAAAATCTCAGAAAAATTGGAAAGAGAAACAAATCAAATTTTTGAGGCAAAAAACATTTTGTTTTCAGGGACTTCAATAGTTTCTGGCAAGGCAAAGGGAATCGTTATTTCAACTGGAAAGGAAACAGAAATTGGAAAAATTGGGAAATTGATTGCAAAAATTGAAAAGCCGAGTTTGTATCAAAAGGAAATTTTGGATTTCTCTAGAGTAATTATCAGATTTGTCATTTTAACAATTTCTCTCATTTTTATTGTTAATCTTCTTTTAAGAAAGCAACAAAATCCCATTGATTTTCTGATTTTTTGTTTGGCTTTGCTCGTTGGTCTTGTTCCAGAAGCCCTCCCGGTTGTTGTCGGAGTTTCCCTCTCAAATGGAGCTTTAAGATTGGCAAAAAGGAATGTGTTAGTTAAAAGATTAGAAGCAATTGAGGATTTGGGAAATATAGAAGTTTTATGTACCGATAAAACCGGAACGATCACTGAAAATAAATTGACACTGACTGAAGTTTTCTCAAAAGATGAAGAAAAATGTTTAAATTTTGCATTTTTTGCTTCCTCACTTTTGGAAAAGGAAGTTGATGTTGTTCAAAACCCATTCGATTTGGCAATTTATGAAAAAGTTAAATCAAGAATTAAAGAATTAAAAAAAGCAAAATTAATTTATGAGATTCCTTTTTCCCCACAAAGATTGAGGAATTCTTCCTTAGTTGAATTTGAAGGAAAAAGATTTTTGATTTTAAGGGGAGCTCCAGAGAAAATTTTGGAGCTTTCAAAAGGAAATGAAAGAGAGGAAATTTTAAAAGTGGCAAGAGAAAAGGGAAAGGAAGGAAAAAGAGTTTTAGCAATTGCCTTTAAAGAATTCAGCAAAAATTCATTTTCTGAATCAGATGAAAAAAATTTGGAATTTTTAGGAATTTTGTGCTTTTTAGATCCTTTAAAGAAGGATGCAAAAAAGACACTGAATTTGGCAAAGAGGTTGGGAGTTCAAATTAAAATTTTGACTGGAGATTCAAAGGAAGTTGCGGCCCAAATAGCAAAAGAAATTGGGTTAATAAAAAGCGAAGAAGAAGTGATTTTGGGAAAAGATTTAGAAAATCTTTCAGAGAAAGAATTTGATGAAGCTTGCGAAAAATATTTTGTTTTTGCCAGGGTTTTGCCAGAGACAAAACTGAAAATTATAAAATCTTTGCAGAAAAAATATGAAGTTGGGTTTGTCGGAGAAGGAATAAACGATGCCCCGGCATTAAAAGAGGCAAACGTTGCCATTGCGGTTAAGGGAGCGGCTGAAATTTCAAAGGAAGTTGCAGATATTATTTTGTTAAAAGACGACTTGCACACAATCGTTGAGGGAATAAGAAGGGGGAGGAATATTTTCTCAAACATTCAAAAGTATATTAAAATAGCCTTATCTTCAAATTTCGGCAACATGTATTCAATGGCTGGAATCTCTTTGATTTTTCCATTTTTACCTATGCTTCCAACTCAAATTTTACTTGAGAACTTGCTTTCTGATTTGCCATTAATTTCGATTGCCACCGACACTTTAGACCCAGAAGAATTGAGAAGGCCAAAAGCCCAAAAATTTTCCCAAATTTTCCCCTACATTTTCTTTTTGGCTTTAGTTTCTTCTTTGTTCGATTTTATTTTCTTTGGAATCTTTTCTGGAATTTTTCCCAAAATTTCTCCTTTTGAAAGAGAAAAACTAATTCAAACTCATTGGTTTTTACTTTCGATTTTGACTGAATTGGTGGTCATTTTTTCAATCAGAACAAGAAAATTCTTCCTCTTAGCAAAATCTCCAAGCTTGATTTTAGTTTCTCTTTCAATTCTGGTTTTTGTTGTTTCATTCACTCTTCCTTTCACAAAATTTGGCCAAAATTACTTCCATTTCATTTCCCCAACACTTCAAACAATTTTAATCATTCTTTCTCTTGGCCTTGCCTATCTTTTGGCAAACGAAATTGTAAAACACTTTTACTTTAGACATTTATCGAGGAAACCAAGTGATTAAATCCTTTCTCATTTATTTGATACTTTTGGGCAATATACTTCTCTTGACATTTATTAAAGATTTTGTAATAATTATAACTGGCACCTTTCCAATTGAAAATGGAAAGTGAATCTTGGCGACTTAAAGCAAGGCTTGGCTCGGCGCAGCAAGGCGCGGTACGGTTCGACCCGGCCAGGCTTGGCGAGGCTACTAAAGGCGTGGCTAGGCTGGGTCTGCTGCGGCAGGGCACGGTCTGGTCTGGCGGGGCACGGCATGGAAATTTTCTCGATTGGAAAGGTGCCAAAAACTAGTATGAGGTGGTGGGATGTTTGAGATGAGAAAATCTCAAGTAACGATAGAGGGGATGGAACCAGGTCTCTTAATGCATCGGTTTAGTGAAAAGACTTACGAAGGTGGAGGAAAAGGTAAGGGTAAAGTACTGCCCCCAGAAGAATATGCTAAAGAAGTAGCCTATTGGAGTAAGGACGGAACTCATTTGATAATACCGGCAACAAATATCCATCGATGTTTGATTCAGGTCTCGACTGTTTATCGAATTCCCGAACAGAGGAAAATGAGAATTACACCTTTTGTTGCTGGTTCTCTACATGTTTCGCCCGAGGAAATTCCATTGAAGAGACCAAGCGGTGAATTGATTAAAGATTACGAGATAGACATTAGGAGTGTAGTCATAAGAGGAAGAGGAAGAGTCTTGAGAACGAGACCGAAAGTTTATCCATGGGAAGCGACTTTCTATATTTCCTATATTACTGCCGATTTTCCAGCAAATTTCCCAAAAATATTGGAAGAAATGCTCAACGAAGCAGGGAGAAGAATAGGTTTAATGGACTATCGACCGGCAAAAGGAGGACCTTTTGGTAAGTTCAGGGTGAAGGAAATGAAAGAAGTCACAACAGAAGAGGTGAAATAAATGGTTTGGGTGAAAATAGCTGAACTAATAATGGATTCAAACTATTATCCAAGAGAGAAAATCGATCCGATAATAGTCTGGAGATACAAAATGGCAATGGAAGCCGGGGCTCAATTCCCCCCAATTTTGATAGGAAAAAAGGGAGGAAAATATATAGTCATCGATGGATGGCATCGAGTTGAAGCGGCGAAACAATTGGGAAAAGATACGATAGCAGCTTTCATTACCGATAAACCAGAAAAAGAATGGTTCGTGGAAGCAGTTAAAGCAAACGCAGCTCATGGAAAAAGATTGACAACCCATGAGATTATTAAAGCAGCATTAAAATTAGAAGAACAAGGCCTCTCTAGGGAAGAGATTAGTGAGATCGTAAGAATTCCTCCAGAAAAGCTTGAAAGACTAATTAACCAAAGGGTAGTAAGAGACGAACTTAACAAACCGGTAGTTCTAAAAGCTCCTTTGAAGCACCTTGCTAAAAAGGAGGAAACGATTCCAAAGGAGGTAGAAGTAGTTCAAGAAAAATTGGGAAGTATTTCCCAACTGTCAATATTGGATCAGTTGCTTTATCTTCTAAGAAATCAGCTTATAGATCTCCGTAGCGAAGCCATTAAGGAACGCTTGAGAGAAATCCGCGGACTACTTGAACAACTACCCCTCTAATTTTTTATCCTTTATTTTTTTATGCGACCACTTTAATGGTCGCCCTTTTTTATTTTGGAATCCAGGAAATTAGATTTTCTTTTATTTCAAATTTTCCACTTATAAATTTCTCAATCACCCAAACGTTTGTCTTACAATGCTCGGTGATTTCAGAAACAGTAACTTGAGATTTCTCCGGAGCCAAGGCCATATAAGGCAAAATCTGATCTGCCAAAAGTTTGTCCAAGCAAGCATTAGTTTTTTGTTCTTTCAATAATTCAAGCGCTGCTTCTTTCCCAACATCTTCTGCCCTCTTTCCTAATTTTCCAAGATTATCCACACCCAAAATTGTGTTTTCGAATTCTGCGATTAAACAAATTTGGCTCCCGGGAGATTGAGTATCATAATATTCAATTTTCTCTTCGATTGGTAAATTCAACTTTCCCAAAACTTCTTTTACGCCAGCAGCTTGTCTTTCTGCCACCCTTTTGTTTTTTAAAGATTGAGAAGCTCCAGAAATTGTTAAAATTTTTTTGATTTTGCTTCTCTCTGTCAAATTTATCGGTTTTAATTTCGCCGGAAAAATTTTCGCTTTTAATTTCGCTCCTCCTTCTGGATAATAACCCCTCCTTAAGATTTCAATTTCAACTTTCGCCCCCATTCTTTCTAAAATTTTTAGAAAAACATAACGGAAATGATCGATTGTTGGAGAAAAGAAAGTATCGGTTGCACCCCCATCAAAATAAATCTCAATTGGATTTTTTGCGAAAATACAGACAGGAATTAAAGTTTGCAAAATTAAGGTAACAGAGCCTGCGGTTGGAATTTTCACTGTAATTTTTTCTTTTTTTATTTCCCCGGGATAAAATTTAATCTCGGTTGAATTCAAATAATCTCCTTCCAATTTCCCATTGCAAAGCTCTGCCAAAGCCCTCAACCCCAACAAATGCTGAGTTTGAAGCCCTGGTTTTTCTCTTCCCTTTCTTATATTAAAAACTCGGCAGGGAATTTTTAGTACTGCCGCCAAAGCTGTTGCAGTCCTCAAAATTTGTCCCCCACCTTCTCCGAAGGAGCCGTCAATTTCGATCATACTTAATTTTAAGAAAAAAATTGGCGAAATTGAATCACCTCTTGACACAGTTTTTTGCTTGCCTATAATTAAATGTTAAGAAAATGAAAAGAGAAAATAAAAATTTGAAAATGAGCATCATTGGTTTTGGCAAGGTTGTTTTCATTTGCAAAAAATCAACAACTGTCGAGAGGTTCGGTAGAAGGAGATGAAAGCATCATTAAAATAAAAAACTTCTGCCGAACCTCCGAAAACGGAGGTTCCTTCAATTTTATGGACAAAAAATTTTACCTAACTAAAGAGGGATTGGAAAAATTGAAAAAGGAATACGAAACCTTAAAGAAAATAAGATTGGCAAAGTTGAAGGGAGAAACTCCAAAGATTTTGCACTCAGAAGATGTTAGCTCTGAATATTTAGCATTCAAGGAAGACATGAATTTTCTAGAGAATAGATTGCTTGAGCTTGAATACATACTTAAAAATTTTGCTCTAATTAAAAAACCACCAAAAGAAAAACAAAACATCGTTGACCTTGGAGCGACAGTGACTTTGGAAGATCAAGATGGTTTCATCAACGAATTCATGATCGTTGGAACTTTGGAGGCAAACCCAAGCGAAGGGAAAATATCAAACGAATCTCCAGTTGGGAAGGCTCTCTTGGGAAAGAAAGTCGGAGACGAAATTGTAATTACTTCCCCGATCAACGTAAAATACAAGATTAAAAAAATAAGGTACGAAATCTCTTAAGGAATTTAAAATTCTCTAATTTTTTGGTATGCTCTAAAAAGAGCTACTTTTTGTTATTTATGAAAAATAATTTAGAGTTTCTAATTGAAATTCAAAGATTGAAAGAAATGCCAAGAACTGGTTTAGTTTGGTTGGGCGTTAAGAATCCTCCTTCTGTTGCCGACCACATCGTTAGAGGAGCGCTTACCGGTTGGTTGTTGGGAGAAAAAAAGAATCTAAAAATTGAAGCAATGATAAAAACCGCTCTTTCACACGATCTTTGCGAGGTATACGGAGGTGATAGAACACCATTTTGGGGTTTGCTTCCAAAAGAGGAAGAAAAAAAGAAAGAAGTTTTAAAAAAATGGATTAAGCTTCCCATGGAAGAGAAGAAAAAAAGAAGTGAAAAAGAATTCGAAGAAGAAAGGAATTTACTTTTAAGATTGCTTGAATTTCTGAAACCAGAATTAAAAAATGAAATTATTTTCTTTTGGTTCAACTATAAAAAAGGAAATACAAGAGAAGGGCACTTCTTTTTGCAAGTAGATAAAATGGAAGGAATGTTGGAGGCTCTTGAGAATTTGAAACCAAAAGACTATGTTTTTGTTACGCCTTGGTGGGAAGAAGCTGAGGAATTAATAGTCGACCCATTGCTTATTCCTCTTTATAAAATCATTCAAAATCGATTCTATCATTCAAAAATCGAAATAAAAGTTAATAGAAAATTGAAGAAAGAATTGGAAAATATTCTTAACTTCATTCTCGAAATCGGAAAGCTAAAAAGAATGCCAAGGCTGTATTGGATCCTCAGAGGGATAAAGAATCCAGAGACAGTAGCAGGTCATATTTTTACTTTAGCAATTATGGCCTGGGTCTTTGGAAGGGAAAGAAAGGAACTAAATCAAGAAAAACTTTTGAAGATGGCACTCTGCCACGAATTATCAGCAGTTTATACCGGGGATACAACTCCTTACGATAGAATTTTGCCAAAGGATGAAAAAGAAAGAAAAGAAGTTCTAAAGAAAATGATCAGACTATCAAAGAAAGAAAAAAGATGGATATTTTTAGCAGATTATAAAACAGAAAAAAGAGCCATAGAAAGGCTTACTAAAAAACTGGATCTTTCGATAAAAAAAGAAATTTTAAATCTTTGGCACGAATACAGAACCAGAAGCTCTCCTGAGGCAAAGTTTCTAGGACAGCTGAATATTTTGGCAGTTTTACTCCAAGGGCTTATTTATGAGAAAAAATACGAAGAGTTTTCAGCTGCTCCCCTTTGGGAATGGGCTTTTGAAAATTGCGACGATGAAATTTGCGTTTCTTTGATGGAAGAAATGAAAAAGAAATTCTATGGTTAAAGTGGGTTGTTGCGGATTTCCAATAAATAAAAAAGAATATTTTAGAAAATTCTCCTTGGTTGAGCTTCAATCGACCTTTTACGAAATTCCTTCAAAGATAGAGACTGTTAAAAAATGGAGAGAAGAAGCACCAAAAGATTTTGAATTTACTTTAAAAGCCTTTCAAGTTATCACCCACGATTCAAAAAGCCCAACTTATAAAAGATTGAAAAGAAAATTTGGAAATCCCCAAAATTATGGTTCTTTTAAGCCGACTAAAGAAGTTTTTGAGGCTTGGGAAATGACGAAAGAAGTTGCGAAAGCGTTAGATTCAAAAATTATAGTTTTTCAATGCCCTACTTCATTTAAGCCGGGAAAAGAAAATATAGAAAATTTTAGAAAGTTTTTCAAAAAAATCAAAGAGAAAAATTTTATTTTAGTTTGGGAACCAAGAGGGAATTGGTCAGAAGATTTAATAAAAGGACTCTGTGAAGAACTAAATTTAGTTCATTGCGTAGATCCTTTCAAGCAAAAACTACTTTTTGGAAAAATTAATTATTTCAGGCTTCATGGAAAACCTGGCTATAATCTCCGCTACGAATATACTGAAAAAGATTTAAAGGAACTTTTGAAATTTTGTGATAAAAAAGAGAACTATGTTTTGTTTAACAATCTTTCAATGGCAAAAGACGCTTTTAGATTTCAAAAATTATGCCAAAAGTCTTCATAGGAACATCAGGTTACATTTATCCTCATTGGGAAGGGATTTTTTATCCTAAAAATTGGCCAAAATCAAAAAAACTTGAATACTATTGCCAACATTTCGATACTGTTGAATTAAACAACACTTTTTATAGGTTGCCAGGGGAAAAGGCGTTTGAAGGTTGGTATAAAAGAAGTCCAAAAAATTTTATTTTTTCAGTGAAGGTTTCAAGGTTTATTACTCATGTTAAAAAATTGGTAGATTGCAAAGAACCTTGGAAAATCTTTTTAAAAAGAGCATTAATCTTAAAAGAAAAATTGGGTCCCCTTTTGTTTCAATTACCCCCTTTTTTGAAGGCAGACTCCGAAAAATTGGAAGATTTTGGAAAAATGATTTTGAAAGAATCTCCAAAAGGATCGAGGTTTGCTTTCGAATTTAGGAATGAATCTTGGTGCAATGAAAAAATCTATCAAATTTTAAAAAAATTTAATTTTGCTTGGGTTGTTGCCGATTCCCCTTTTTGGCCAAAGGTTTATCAAGTCACCGCAGATTTTGTTTATGTGAGAATGCACGGTTCAAAAATTCTTTTTGGTTCAAAATACACAAAAAAAGAATTGGAGGATTTAGCTCAAAAAATAAAAAAATGGAAAAAGCAAAATTTAGATGTCTATGTTTATTTTAACAACGACGCTTATGGTTATGCGGTAGAAGATGCAAAAGAACTTTTAAAACTCTGCCAGGCTTGACAAGGCGATTTGAGGAGTTAGGATGAAATTACAATGTAAAGGTCGGAATTTAGTAAAAAGTACAAAGATGAGAAAAAATTTAAATATTTTTGTAATAGGAATATTAATTCTTGGAATATTTTTGAGTTTAAGTGGAATAATTTTTGTTTCTCAAGCAAAGGGTGAACCGAAGGTAAGAAAAATTGTAGTTTTTAAAGAGGGAGTTGATGAGGCAACAAAAGAGGATTTAATCAATAGAGCAGGTGGAGAGAAAATTAAAGATTTAAAGATTATTAGGGGAAAGGCAGTTTGGTTGACACCTCAGGCAGAAAAGAATTTAGCAAAGAGAGCCGAAGTTTTGAGAATTGATCCTGATGTTGAAGTTTATGCTTTAGAGAATGTAAAAATTAAAGGAGCTAAACCACAACCATCCCAGACTTTAACTTGGAATATTGATCAAGTTGACGCTGAAATTTCTTGGGGAATTTCTACTGGTGATCCAGTCAAAGTTGGTGTCATTGATACTGGTATTGATCTAAAGCATCCTGATCTTCAAGCAAACATTAAAGGAGGATACAATGCTATTTATCCTTGGAAATCCCCTAACGATGATAATGGTCACGGTACTCATGTAGCAGGAATTATTGCTGCGTTGAATAATAGCATCGGAGTTATTGGCGTGGGTCCAAATATTGATCTTTATGCGATTAAAGTTTTAAATGCTGCGGGCTGGGGTTATCTTTCTGATGTTATTGAAGGTATTGAATGGGTGATTAATCAGAAAAATACTCAAGGCGGAGATTGGGTGATTAATATGAGCCTAGGAACATCACAAGATCTTGAGTCTTTTCATAATGCTATCGTAAGTGCTTATAATGCTGGAATAACTATTGTAGCTGCAGCTGGAAATTCTGGTGGAGCGGTTTCTTATCCTGCTGCTTATCCTGAAGTGATTGCTGTTTCTGCCACTGATGATACTAATCAAATTGCTTCCTGGTCCTCACGAGGTCCCGAAGTTGATTTAGCTGCTCCAGGAGTTAGTATTTATTCAACTTATAAAGGGCAAAGTTATGCTACTTTAAGTGGAACATCAATGGCTGCTCCTCATGTGAGTGGCGCCGCTGCTTTAATTATTGATACTAAAAAATGTGATCTTAATTTAGATGGTGTTTGCACGCCAGCTGAAGTTCAGCAAAGATTAGAACAAACAGCAACAGATTTGGGAGCTCCTGGCAAAGATAATCTTTATGGAGCGGGTTTAGTAAATGTTTATCAAGTGCTGACTCAACCATAAATTTATCAATCTTCAAGAATTTCTTTTCCTTGTGGAGATAAAATCCGCCAAAACGGCGGATTTTGTTTTGAAATGAGAAATGAAATTTATTAAAATCGATTAATGAGGTTTACTATTTCAACAAAAGGATTTTGTGATATTATTGATATTACTTCGAGAGTGGAAGAAGCAGTAAAAAAATCTGGAGTAAGAGAGGGAATTTGCATTGTATCTTCTCCTGGTTCAACGATTGGAATTACAACGATTGAAAATGAACCCCAACTTTTGAAAGATTTTAAAGAATTGATGGAAAAATTGGTTCCCTCTGATAGAAAATACCATCATGACGATGTTTGGGGAGAAGCAAACGGATTTTCTCATTTGAGGTCCTCTTTGATAAAACCGTTTTTAACAGTTCCTGTTGAAAATGGAAGGTTAGTTTTGGGTCAATGGCAACAAATTGTGTTTGTTGATTTCGATAATAGACCGAGAGAAAGAGAAATTTTTGTAAAAGTTTTTGGAAAATGAAAGCCTCTATCAAAATTGATTTTGGCAATTTTAGAATTAATAAGGTTATCAAATATCTGATTTTCGGAGATTTGGTTTTTGAGGCATCTTGGGGATTGATTTCTCCGGTTTTTGCAATTTTTGTAGTTGAAAAAATTGTTGGGGGAAGCCCGGCGGTAGTTGGTCTGGCATCGGCAATCTATTTGATTTTGTTTTCCTTTGTTAGAATCCCTTTTTCTATTTATCTAGACAAGAGAAAAGGAGAAAGCGACGATTTTTGGACAATGTTTTTCGGATTTTTAATATCTTCCTTTTTACCCTTCTTTTACATTTTCTCAAAATTTCCTTGGCAAATTTATCTTTTGCAAGGGATTTATGGAATTTCGACTTCAGCTGCTTTTGCAGGCTACATGTCAATTTTCACAAAAAAAATTGATAAAGGAAAAGAAGCAACCGAATGGGGGGTCAGAGCAAGTTTGATTTCTTTGGTAACGGGAATTACCGCAGCAATCGGTGGATTTTTGGTAACTAAATTCGGTTTCAATATCACTTTCGTTTTAGTTGGCATTTTTAGTTTATTTTCTTCGCTTTTGATTTTCGCTTTAAAAAATGAATTCTTGAAAAAATGAAAAACCAGGAAATTGCAAAAATTTTTTATGAGATCGCCTATTTTTTGGAAATGGAGGACGTGAAATTTAAACCATATGCTTACGAAAAAGCAGCTTTAACCTTGGAAGGATTAGAAAAAGATGTTGAGGAAATTTATAAAAAAGAGGGATTTGAAGGATTGAGAAAAATTCCAGGAGTTGGAGAAAGTATTGCTAAAAAGATCGAGGAGTATTTGAAGACTGGAAAAATTCAATATTACGAGGATTACAAGAAAAAATATCCGATAAACTTGGATGAGTTAATGGGAATTGAGGGATTGGGGCCAAAAAGATTGAAAGTTTTGTATGAGAAATTGGGAATTAAAAATTTGAAAGAATTGGAAGAGGCAATTAAGACTCACAAGATTGCAACCTTACCTGGTTTTGGAGAAAAGAGCGAAAAAAATCTTTTGGAGGCAATCGAATTTGCAAAAAGATCGAAGGGAAGGTTTTTATTAGGGGATATTTTGCCAATAGTAAAAGAAGTTTATGAAAAGCTAAAAAGTTTAAAAGAAGTTGAAAGGATTGATGTTGTGGGGTCAATAAGGAGGATGAAAGAGACGATCGGAGATGTTGACTTTTTAGTAATTTCAAAAAATCCAAAACCAATAATGGATTTTTTTGTTTCTCTGCCAGGAGTAATTAAAGTTTGGGGGAAGGGGAACACAAAGGCATCGGTGAGAATGAGAGAAGGCTTTGATATGGACATTAGGGTTTTGCCAAAAAGGTCCTATGGAGCTGCACTTCAATATTTTACAGGTTCAAAAGAACACAACATTGCCTTGAGAAAAATTGCAATTGAAAAGGGGTTAAAACTTTCTGAGTATGGGCTTTTTAAAGGGCCAAAAATGATTGCCGGAGAAAAAGAAGAGGAAATTTATCAAAAATTGGGAATGGATTGGATTCCGCCAGAATTAAGGGAAGACAGAGGAGAAATTGAAGCTGCTTTAAGGCATAAACTTCCAAAAATCATTGATTACAAAGATGTCAAAGGAGATTTGCATATTCATTCAAAATGGGATGGAGGGAAAAATTCAATAGAGGAAATTGCTGAATATGCAATTAAAACGGGATATGAATATGTTGGAATCGCAGATCACACAAAGTTTTTGAAAATCGAGCATGGATTGGATGAGAAAAGATTAAAAGAAAGGAATAAAGAAATCGATAAATTAAATCAAAAGTTTAAAGGGAAAATCAAAATTTTGAGAGGGTGTGAAGCAAACATTTTGCCAGATGGAAAAATTGACATAGATGATGAATGTTTAAAAGAACAAGATTTTGTAATTGCAGGAGTCCATTCAAGGTTTAAAATGACAAAAGAGGAAATGACAGAGAGAATAATTAGGGCGATGAAAAATCCAAATGTCGACATAATTTCCCATCCTACTGGGAGATTAATCCAAAAAAGGGGAGAGTACGAAATTGATTTTGATAAAATTTTGAGAGTTGCAAAAGAAACTGGAACGATTTTGGAAATCAATTCTTATCCTGAAAGGTTGGATTTAAACGATCTAAACATTAAAAAGGCAAAAGAAATGGGAGTGAAAATGGTAATTAACACCGATGCCCATCATGTTGATCAAATGAGATTTATTGAACTTGGGATAGCTCAAGCAAGAAGGGGTTGGGCAGAAAAGGAAGATATCATAAACTGTTGGCCGTTGGAAAAAATGCTAAAATTTCTTAAAAAATAATGCCAGTTGAAAAATCAGCCGGAGCAGTAATTTTTAGGAGAGAAAATAATAAAATTTATTATTTGCTTTTACATTATCCTGGAGCTTCTCATAGAG
>Ga0272445_1002288_pt1 | contig 13345 bp, 16 predicted proteins | sample YNPCB0031_FD_194404 | JGI IMG/M metagenome (GOLD analysis project Ga0272445, IMG submission 194404) | Hot spring sediment microbial communities from Yellowstone National Park, WY, United States - YNP-CB-003-1 | ecosystem: Environmental > Aquatic > Thermal springs > Hot (42-90C) > Sediment... | reverse complement strand
CGAAGGCTCTATCCTCCACGTATTCAGTCATGATTAGGAGGTTGTTTGATATTTCGCGGATTTCATTGTATGCCTCCCTCCCCTCTAGGCATTCTAGGAGGGATTTTGAAACTGCATTGTAGGCCATCTCCCCCATCCTATTTAGGGTTGATGAAAGTCCTTCAAGACTTACATCAATGATTCTGCTCATCCCAATTCACCTCAACCAAACTTTCCAGTTATATATCTCTCCGTTAACTCGTTTTGGGGGTTCTCGAATACTTGTCTTGTTGGGCCGTACTCTATTAGTTCGCCGAAGTAGAGGAAGGCTGTGAAGTCTGAGACTCTCGCTGCTTGTTGCACATTGTGTGTTACGATGATTATCGTGTAATCCTCAGCCAGCTTCCTTATCAGCTCTTCTATTTTAGCTGTTGATATTGGGTCTAGGGCTGAGCATGGTTCATCCATTAGGAGGACTTCAGGTTCAACGGCTAATGCGCGTGCTATGCAAAGTCTCTGTTGCTGTCCACCGGATAAGCTTGCTCCAGACTTATGTAGTTCATCTTTAACTTCATCCCATAGGTTGGCTAGCTCTAAGCTTCTCTTTACAGCAGCATCTAGAACCCTCTTATCCCTAACGCCACTCAACTTCAATCCTATTGCTACATTGTCGTATATGGACATCATTGGGAATGGGTTTGGCTTCTGGAAGACCATGCCTATCTTCCTCCTCACCATAACTGGGTCAACACTCTTATCATAGATGTCTACCCCATTAAATATAACCTTTCCAGAAACCCTTGCCCCCGGGGTTAATTCATGCATCCTGTTGAGGCATCTGAGGAATGTGGTTTTACCGCATCCAGATGGACCCATTATGGCTGTTACAGTGTTCTCCTCAATTTTCATGTTGATATTCTTCAGTACATGTTTGGATCCGAACCATGCATTCAAATTTTGGATATCAAATTTAACCACCATAATACCACCCCTTCATGAGTAGAGTTCTTGCAGCTACACTTATTATTAAAATCATTAAGATAAGTATTAGTGCGGATCCCCAGGCTAGGGTTACCCAGTTTTTAAATGGGGACATGGCGAATATGAAGACGTTTAGAGCTAGGTTTGCCACTGGACGGTTTAACCCTGAGAACCACCATCTCCAAAATCCCATGGTTACAAGTACTGGGGCTGATTCCCCTGCAATTCTTGCAATGGAGAGCAATATTCCAGTGACTATAGTCTTTTTTGCGCTGCTAAGAACAATTGTCATTGTAACTTTCCATCTCGGTATTCCAAGGGCTATTGCTGCTTCACGTATACTCATGGGTACAAGTTTCAATGCTTCCTCAGTTGTCCTTGTAACTATGGGGATCATGATAACAGCCAATGCGAAGGCTGCTGCAGTTACTGAGAATCCAATGGAACGTGTAATTAGGGTGTAGGCGAAAACTCCGATGACAATTGATGGGATTCCATTTAAAACGTCGTGGAGGAATCTGATGATCATGGAAAGCTTGGATTCACTGTACTCGCTTAGGAATATTCCTGACATCAATCCTATGGGGACACCCATGAGGGATGCTAAACCAATGGTTATCAGTGTCCCCTGTATGGCATTTGCAACTCCTCCCCCAACCTCGCCAACTGTGGGTGTGGGTTTAATGAAGAAATCCATGTTTATTGTGGAAGCCCCCCTCACGAAAACCTCGTATAGTATGCTGAATAGTGGGATTAATGCTGATATGAGGGCTAGGTATATGAGGATCCTCATGAAGTAATCCTTAACAAACCTAAACCTATGATAATCCATAACCTACTCCCTCGCAATCCCCCTCACTAGTCTAAGGGTTCTCCAAACAATCAGTCTAGCGAGGATATTGACTATTAGCGTTATGATTAGTAGGATTAGTCCAACATTTATTAATGCGCTTACGTAGAGGTCGTAGGTTGCCTCTAAAAGTTCATTGGCTATTATTGAAGCCATGGTGTACCATGCATCGAAAAGTGAGGATGGCCAAACTTGGAATTTATTCCCAATAACCATTGTTATCGCCATTGTTTCCCCCATGGCACGTCCCAAGCCAAGAACAATTGCACCTATAACTCCAGAACGGGCATAACTCACCACGATTTTAGTAGTCTCCCATTTAGTTGCACCCAAAGCTATCATGGCCTCCCGCTGAGAATTGGGAACTGATGAGAATAGGTCACGCATAACTGAGGAAACTGTTGGGATTATCATTATGGCTAAAACTATTCCACCAGTTAAGACGCCGCCACCATAGATGGGTCCAGAGAAGAGTGGTGTGAAGCCTAAGGCTGCTTGTAGATATGGGTATACGTGGTCGCGTAGGAATGGGATGAGCACAAACATCCCCCAAAGCCCATAAATAACGCTTGGAACTGCGGCTAAAAGCTCAACGAGGAAGGATAATGCAAACCCGAATCGTCTAGGGAGATATTCTGAGAGGGCTAATCCAACCCCGAGACTTATGGGTACACCTATAAGGAGGGCTATAGCTGACGTAACCAGTGTGCCAAGTATTAAGGGTAGGGCTCCGAAAACTTTGGAGATGGCTGGATCCCATGTGGTTCCCACAATGAAGTTTAAACCGAATGTTTGTATGGATAGCCAAGAACCCTCAACAAGCTCATATATCATTAAACCGAGGAGGATGAATATGCTTGAAGCTATTAAGGCGCTTACAAACTTGAAAACCTCATCCCCCCTAAAATGACCTTTAAATCGTGAATGAATCTTCAAATTTAAAAAATTATTGGGGATTGTAGGTGTCTTCTTGCGTATACCCATTTTTTATCGCCTGAAAAGCTGTTGTCCATTGAATGTTATCATGCGAATTGTCTCCTCATTGTGTGCCACGACATTTTGGGGTAGAGGTACATAGTATAGGTTGGCTGCATAGCTTTGTCCATCATGAATAGCCCACCATAGGAAATCCACTAAAGCCTTAGCCGTAGCTTCATCCATATTGGGTAAAACGTTCAACTCCTTATATACGAGGATGTAGGAGAAGCTTGTTATTGGGTAAGCCCCATATGCCTGTGTATTGTTTGCTAAACTATCCACTATTGAAACCTTTGACCAGCTTTCATCTCCCCTGGGAAGGGTTAAAGCAGCGTATTCCGCTGCCTTTGAGAAGGATTCTATGCTTGGTTCAATGAATTCTCCAGCTGCATTCTGAACATATCCATATGTCAAGTTATTCGTCTTTGCATATGTGAATTCAACGTAGCCAATGGAGTATGGCGTTTGCTGTACGAGGGCTGCAACACCATCATTCCCCTTCCCACCTAGACCGGTAGGCCAATTAACAGAAGTCCCCCTACCAACATGCTCCCTCCATTCTGAACTAACATCAGACAAGTAGCTTGTCCAAATATATGTGGTGCCACTCCCATCAGACCTATGCACCACGGTGATGGGTTTATCTGGAAGATTCACATTTGGGTTTATTGCAACAATTTTTGGGTCATTCCACTTTGTTATCTTCCCAAGATATATGTCTGCAAGTATCTCCCCAGTGAATTTAAGCCCCTTAGATATTCCTGGAAGATTGTATATTACGACAACTCCCCCAATGGTTATGGGTATGTGTAGAGTGTTGGGGGCTTTTGAAGCTTGAGCCTCCGTTAATGGGGCGTCGCTGGCTGCGAAATGCACAGTCTTCTCAATGTGCTGTTGTATTCCACCACCACTCCCAATCCCCTGATAGTTCACTTGAACGTTTGGTTTAATTTTATGGTATTCAGATGCCCACTTATCAATCAATGGGAATGGGAATGTTGCTCCAGCACCATTCAAAGTTACCGTAGGTTCACTCCTCATCAAATACTGATATGCGAAAACTCCCATGACAGCTATGGCAACTATTAGTATTGTAACGGCAACTCCACGCGCCATTTTCATATGTTTCCCTCCGCCGCCTATTTAGATTGATAACATTTATATATTTTTCCCGAATAGAATATATAGAATTTGAATATCTATATAGGTGGTGATGTGAATGGAGGAGCATGTGGATGAAGAGACGAGGAGGATTCAATTTACTGGGAAATCCACATATATAGTTTCACTTCCAAAGGAATGGGTTGTGTCGATGGGGTTGAAGGCTGGAAGCCTAGTAACGATAACCCGGCAAGATGGTTCACTCATATTAACCCCAAAGGGGGTTGCTAAACCTGCAACTCAACCCACAGAAGCCACAATCACCATTTCAAGTGGGGAAGACCCTGAAACGATAGTGAGAGCCATAATCTCCCTATACTTGGTGGGCTACAATTCCATTATAATAAAGGCAAGGGAGGATCGGATAAGCATCATGCAGAGGAACTTGATAAAGGAGTTGACTAGGAAAAAGTTGGTTGGCACAGAAATAGTATCCGAAACCTCTAATGAAATTAGGTTGCAGGTATTGGTGAGCTACCCAGAACTATCAGTTGAAAATGCTTTAAGACGCATGTGCATAATAGCCACCTCAATGCATAATGATGCGATGCAAGCATTGAAGAATATGGATAGGGAGCTTGCCGAGGAAGTAATCCAATTGGATGATGAAGTTGACAGATTCAGCTTCTACATAATACGCCAACTTAAATTAGCTGTACAAAATGTGAAGATAATAAGGGATATTGGACTCTCCAGCCCAAGGGATTGCCTAGGATACAGGGTAATCGTAAAATTTGTGGAGAGAATAGCTGATCACGCTGCAAGAATTGCTAAAAACGTCCTCTCACTGGAGGAAAAGCCAAGTGAATCAGTCCTCCAAACACTCTATGAAATGAGCACATTCGCCCAAAACTTATTTGAAGATGCAATAAGAGCCCTATTCAAAAAAGACTACGCCCTAGCAGATCAAGTCATATCCAAGACAAAAGCAATAGTAGCTCTTGAAGAGAAAGCATTAAAGGAGATACTATCAAAAACAAAGCAGGCAGACATCTCCAGCATAAGAATGATAACTGAAAGTATACGTAGGATAGCTGAATATGCAAGCGACATAGCAGAAATAGTCTTAAACCTAAATGTAAACCAGATAATCGCAACTTGACAAATCCACTACAACCGAGGATAACATAGATTTCAAATGCACCACCTTCCCTAAAAGAGTTATTAGAAATCTCGTCTGCGCAAAAGGATAAAAGCAATGCAGAGATAAAGGGGTATGGAGGGATTGATATGAGTCATAGGGAAATGATCCCCCTAGATGAAGCGAAAAGGGCAATTGCAAGCGTTAGCAGAAGAGTGGCATTACTACACCTCTCATATGCTAAAGCAATAATTGAAGAACTTGGGGAAGAGAGGGGTTTAGAGGTCATTGCTAAAGCCATAAAGGATTATGGTGCTAGGATAGGTGAAAAGACTAGAAGGGAAGTGATGAGCCTAGGTTTGGAGCCAACCCCAGAAAACTTTAATGCTGGAGAAAGCTATAGGCTACCCCCATTCGGCATGCACGACAAAATCGAAACGGTGAAAGTTGATAATGAGCAGAGGGTGAGAACATATGGATGTATACTTGCAAAGGTATGGCAGGAGTATGGTGAAGAAAGGTTGGGACGCCTCTACTGCTACATGGACGTATCAAAATACATGGGCTACAACCCAAACTACAAACAAATACACATAAAAACCATCCCAGATGGACACCCATACTGCGAACTAACAATTAGACCCACAACAGAAGAAGAAAGAAGAATCTTCCTAAGGGGAGAGGGGAAGGATTGGCTAAGTATAGACAAGTAACTTCCATTTACATTTTAAACTAAATGTGAGGAGGGTTAAAGAGCATGGAGGCCAACTTAATTCGAAGGGGGTTAGAGGAGCTTATTAAGAGTATTGACCTTGAATTGGCAAGAACAGAAGTTAGGTTAACGATGATTGCCGAAAAATTTGGCTTAAAATCATGGAAGGAGCTTGAGGAATTCTTTAAAAGAGGGGTAGATAATTTGGAAATTGACCTTGCTTGGGTTGAGTATCGCTACCTTAAAGACAAATATGAATCCCTATTAAAGGATAGGGAGAAGGTTTTACAGCTTCTATCTTCAAATTCCAAAAGCTAACTCCAAAAACTTCCAAACCCCCAGAATTATTAGGATTATGCCTGAAAGGATTGATGGGAGTCTTCTATTCAAACTCCTTATCCAGCTACTTAGGAGTGTTGCGAATAATATTAGAATGGTGTTTGCCAGGATTACTGCCACTATTATCCATAAAATGGGGATTCCTAGAAATGGGTAGCTGACTCCAACAGCCCCTTCATCAATACTCCCCAAAACACCAATGGCAGACAATGCTAGAAGAGATGAAGCTTTCTCCATACTCAATTCCGGCTGCTCATCTTCGAAGGCTTCTCTAATAATCCACACCCCAACACATGTAAAGACAATTAAAATCAGCCAAGCACTGAAGGATGCAACCCACCCATATATTGCCAATCCCACAAGCCAACCCAGCAAAGGCAGTAAAGCTGATGATATGGAGAATGCAACCGCCATTTTACATGCATTAACCATCAACCTCCCAAAAGTTCCACCTGGCATTAGTAGGCTTAAAGCAAAGGCAAGACCAAAATCATCCAAAGATAGCCCCAAGGACAACAAGGTAAGAGTCAAATAATCCAATGTGATCACTCATAATATTCGATTATAAACATGCCTTAAACCTTTCCCCAAATCTCCTTCAAAATACGTGTCTCATATGTCTTCCACTTTAAAGAGGATTTCAAGATGATGGAGGGAAAAAATGGAGGGTTAATTTGTGTGTTAGAAGGGTAGTTTGTACTGCTTCACAACTATGTCGTCTATCTTCAGTTTTTCTAAGATTCTTATTGGTGCTTGAAGGGTTACTTGCACTATGCCTGGTAATCTCCCTATCTCCACAGCTCCACTAACAGTTACCCTGTTCCTTACCTCTTCAATGCTCATTCCAAGTAGTTTTGAGGCTCTTATGAAGCCTTTCATAGCTGCTTCGTTTATGGTTGGCCCTGAACCTATTATCTGTATGGGTGCCACGGGCTCTGCTTCCACATTTAATTTCCTAGCTAAATTTAATATGTGATCCCACTCATCCTTCCTCCAAGGTTTAGCTATTGGTGGTAGGTCTTCTTCTGGTGGGAGTAGTATTGGGCCATCTAAATTCAAGTTCTTGATAACTGAGACTTCAACTATACTCTTGGCTGCAACGTCTGTTGTGTGTCCAGCTACTTCACCATCCCCCTGCATTGCATGGGCATCCCCAGCATAGATTCCCCCACCCTCCACCTTGACTGGAACTATTAAGACGGCACCCTCCCTAACGGAATTCACATCTAAATGTCCATCTGTAAGCTTGGTTTCATAATCCTCCTTAGTAATAGCGTAGGGATGGGGGGCATTAACAAGGAACCAGCCGAAATCACCAGCATTATGCGAATCAGGTATGTCAATTGCAGGTGTGCTACCCAACTGACCTAGGAATGGCTTCATCCTTGCCGCTAACCCCACAACATCACTCTTACCCAGCACTAGAACGGGAACTTGCTTAGAATTCTTTGGTAGAGCAGCCCACTCCCATGCATTTCTAGCTATCTCCTCAGCCATCCTCTTGTCAACAGTTATTCCAACACCTAAATCCAAATCAAACACCATTGTGTAACCATTAACCATTATGAATGGGGATGATGGAGCCCCACACTTCCTACACTTAACAGCATTATCCCCTATACCATCCACATAGAAATCTGGCCACGGCTCATTACATGAAGGACACTTCTTCATCACATAAGGGTCACCAACATAGCTACCGGGACGCGCCACATCAACACCTGAGGAAGAGGCTTTAGAAAGCACCTTCACACTCAATATGCGAACTGCTATTGCATCACCAACCCTAGCCCCATCCACAGTCACAGGGACATTGACCTCATGCCCCCCTCTTATATTGGGAGTTATCATAGGACCCCAACAACCAGGGGAAGTAACAAACACTATCATACCACCATCGGCAACAGGCCCCAGCATCTTAGCATGCGGCCCAATAATACCATTAGTCTGAACATCATTATACAATTCATTTACAACAGTCAAAAACGCCACCTGAAATATAACTTTAGCATGTGAAGAATATTTATTCTTTTGTAAATATACCATTTAGATTAATTCTTCCTCCACCTTTATCATTTGGCTTTGAATGCTACGTTTAGGTTGCTTAGTAGTGGCTTGTATGGTGTGAGTGTGGTGGTGTCTCTGTAGGCGTTGGTGAATTGCCACCCATTCTCCTCAGCCAGTTTCACTAGTTCGTGAAGTGTATATACCCTCAGTTTAAATGACATTTCATCTATGAATATTAGGTCTCTGCCAACCCTCCTATAGAATGTCCATGTATTGGTCATCACTGCTTTTAATGGGTCGAATATGGGCTTCTCTACGCAGATCAGTTCATCATCTACCTCATTGAAATAGCTTATGCCAGTTCCAAGGAGTCCAACTCTCAGTATGGTTGAATCAAAGTTTACAGTGTTTAGTATGAGTAGATATCCATTGTCACATGTGACTCTACGAATTCTCCTCAATATGTCTGCGTCAACAGATTCATCATAATACCCTATTATCGTAGTCCAGTACATTATGGTGGCATCAAACTTCACGTTCCCATTAAACTCTTCATCTATCCTCCTAGCATCACCAGTTCTAAAGTTAACTTTATCCTCAACTCCATGCATCTTCGCCTTCTCAAAGGCATCCCTAATAAACACTGGTGAAACATCCACGCCCACAACCCTATAACCCAATTTAGCTAGATTCACAGCTATCCTCCCATTACCACACCCAAGATCAAGTATTAGAGAACCCTCCCCCAAACCAAGAGACTCCAATATTCTCTTCACACCTAAAGCCTCCACATCTGCCTTCTCCCACATCTTATTAAGCACTCTAAGAAACAACTCCCCCTTATCGATGAAAACTCATTTATCCAATTCGTAGAGTTACTCAAAATGGTCACCATAAAATCAGTGTGGATCTATATAAAGACATTGTTATCTCTCTTCTTGCAACTCTCTTATCATCTGATATACTGCTTCCTTAGCCTCTCTGTCTACACCAAAAAGATCTTCCAATGGAATTATTGGGACAAGTAATATTCCCCCATCAGTCTCTATGAACTTCACACGAGACCCCTTCTTCAACCCATACTTCCTTCTAATCTCAGCTGGAATTGTCACCGTACCTTTCCCGGTTATAGTATAAATCAAATCGTTTTTCACCATACTTACATGCTAAAAGTATTCTTACAATTTAAATTTTCCCAATATTCAAACATTCCCCGCTGATAATACATGCAAAACAATAAGTGCTTCCAGCTCTTCCAAAGTTAGGCTCCTCTCCTCTCCCTCCTACCAAGTTCATCTCTGAAACACCAAACGCCTTCAAAGGGGTCGATAATTACAACGCGTAATCTGCTAAGTAGAGCATCATTTAATAGTATAAATCTTCCTCTAGTGATGTATGCATAGCTCTTCACAGGCCCTTCAACCTTATCCTCGGTTACCAGGTATATGTTGAGGGGATTTGAAAGTTTTGGTAGGAGAACTCTACTCCCATCAGCCAGCACCCTCTCAACTAGGATAACGCTAGGCTCTCCCCCCATCAACTCTCTTACAAGTTCTTGTGGAATTGCAATCTCCGGCTCTTTCCCAGCAAAACCACTATTAGCTATCCCTAAACCTTCAACGCATTTCTCACCATAGCACACTTTAATCCTCAACCTTAGAACCATGCTCCAACTCCTCTTCAGGGGGCAGGATAGCTGGCATCAGCTCTTCCACATCTTCAATAAGTTCTGGAATTAGAATAGTTAATATTTCCTCACCACTCATATATCCTATCAAGACTATTTAGAGAATGGAGAATTTAAAAAGCTTTTTTGAAGTGGCATGGAGGCGCTATGTTTTGTAGCATGTACTGATAACAGTACATTCATTAAAAGACGCACATCCATTAAACCCAGATCTTAAGAGAAACACATAATCCACATTTACTAAAAGTGCTTATTTGACGTTTAGCTAAAATATGAATATTCTGATCCTTGAGCTTTAAATACTCCATCAATAAATTGTTTATTGATAAGTATGCCAGAAGAAATTTACACGAAGAGGGAATACCAATCCATTTTGCTAAAGACTCTGGGAGACCCCCAAAACTGAGGATAATAGATTTCTTCCTAGACAACCCGTTATTCGACTTCACCAAGAAGGAAGTTATTGAAGCTCTGGGGATGAGTAAGCAAACCTTCTACAAGTACTTTGAAGATATAGAGAAGTACGGCATAGTGAAAGTTTCCAGGAAAATGGGTAGAGCAAAACTCTATAGGATAAACCTCGAGCATCCATTGGTGAGCATGCTAAGGGAATATGAAACAAAGGTATCAATGCAAATAGCGGAGGAGGAAGCCAGGAAAGTAAATGTTCCAGCAAAAATTAGTTCAACTTATATTGGGAATTGAAAACTCATACTTTGTCGCTTCTCCTTCATTTTCAACCTTACCTTTAATCCTTTCAAAGCCTTCCAACAAATAATTTTCTAACTCATTTTCCACCGACTATTCCATGGGGATTACCCTTCCCTAAACTTCTTAAGCTCATTCTCAAATAACAATGTTTATAAGCTATTCCCAATAAACAGGGGAGATATGTGAGGTTTAAGTAATGACGCAATGGACTGAGGATGAAGTTAAGAAGCTGAGTGCTGTGATATTAGAAAGAATCTATGAGGATTTAAAACCGTTGGATGCTAAGAAGATTCTATTGCTTTGTAATGGTGAAGGTGATGTTGCCTTCTGGCTTGCGGGGAAGGAAAAGGGCTTTAATGGGAAGATTATGGGATTAGAGCTTGATGAGGGATGCTTGAAAAGGAGCTTGGAAAGATTAAGGGAAAATGGGTTGGAAGGCATTGTAGAATTTCATAGAGCTGAGAAATATAGGATTCCATTTCCTGATGAAGAGTTTGATGCTTTAATCAGTGAATTCATAATATTCCCCACACCTACACCAACAGAGATAGGGCAAGTTGAGATGGCTCGTGTATTGAGGAGGTGTGGGAAGATGATACTAACAGACGTTATTGCCACAAAGAGAATTCCAGAACACGTTGGAAATGAACTCAAATCAATAGGTCTCAATTACCTATGCTATGCCACCAAAAACGACTTCAAGGAATGGATGACAAGTGCAGGCTTGAAGAACATAGAAATCGTTGATCTTACACCTCAATTAAAACAGATATGGGAAGAACGCTACCACAAAAACGCAATTCATGAGCATAAAGAAGGTTACCACTACCTCTTAAATAGTGAATTCCGCTTAGGAGAAACCGTATTCTACATTTATGTTAAGGGAGAGAAATTATGACAATAATAAAGGAATATTGGAAGCCCATAAGATCGCATCCAAAATTGCATGCATATTATATGCTTCATTAAAATTGCTGATAAAAATGTTGACCACATACATCAATAAAAAATTAGCATTAAACAACTTATGTCAGTTAGCTGATATAAGACCACTTTCGTCAGATGTGGGGGGTTGGGAGAACTTTAAGAGAGGCTGAAAACAACATGGGGATCTAGGAGATTACATGCAGTTTTAACATGGTGCGTGTCATGGGTTTTTTGTATTTTTGGAAAGGTTTATTTACAAAAAGTTTCATAGACGTAGGTGTGAAAAGTGGGGTTAGAAGAGTTAAAGGTCAGTTGAAGAGGGTTTTGAGGGAGGCTGGTATAGAGTTTAGGGAGGATGTGAAGGTTGGGGGGAGTTTGGAGTGGGTTGTGGATTTTGAGGTTCCTGGACGTGATGTGGTGATTGTATGTTGTGAAGTGGAGGGGGAAGCTTGGGAGAAGTATATTGAATGTCAAGATATAGTTGAGAAGACTGGGAAGACATGTATACTTGTGATGGCTGGTCCATGGACTACTGTGGAGATGATGAGGTTGGCTGCAATTCATGGGGTGATTATTGTGGATCATGAAGGCATGGACAAAATACCACCAATAATTCTAGGGGAAGCGTGGAGTGGACGTGTGGTTATGAAGCCTCCGAAGATTAGGGGGAAGACTCCTAGGAGAGTTGTGGAGGAATGTCGGAGGGATGTTTTGGCGTTGCTAAGTAGTAGGCCATTAACGAGGAATGAGATTGTGGAGGCTTTGGGTGGAAGGTATCCTGAAAGGACTGTGGAATGGTGTATATCTAAGCTTAGAACTATGGGGGTTATAAGGGTTTTGGGGAGAACTGCTGGTGATGGGAGGGCAATATATGCTGCCACAAACATGGAGGGTTGGGGGGAGGCTATGGAAAGGTATATGCCATCAAAAGCTTGGATTAGGGAAATTAGGAGAAGGAGGGTTATGGAAGTGTTAAGGCAGGCTGAGGGATGGATGAGCACAAGGCAAATAGCGGATGCAACTGGCATGAGCATACCGCAAACCATAGCAGTCCTAAGAAGCTTAATGGGGAGGGGAATCTTAATGCAGAAGAAGAGCGAGGGGGTCACGCTATGGAAAATTAGAGGAGGAATAATTGAAGGATTATGAGGGAGATTGCAATCGAATATGCTATTAGTGTGGGAACAGTGCATTCCCTAACCCAATCATCTAAACCCACTTTCACACCTTTACCAGCAAGTATTCCGAGAGCTACAATGTTGGCTGCGGCTCCGAGTGGAGTTAGATTGCCGGCGTAGCAAGCTGAGATGAGTAGACCCCACCATGTTGGATAAACATCTACAGCCCCCTTGAGGGAAAGGGCTATGGGGGTTATGGTCGCAATGATACTGATGTTGTCTAGGAATGGTGAAAGTGTGAAGGTGAATAATGAGAATTCTGTGAAGATTAAGAGGCTACTCCCACCAGTAACTCCGAGGATCATTTCTGCAAGCCTAGCGGTAACTCCAGTATATTTTAAAGCTCCGGCTTCGCCTAAAATGCACATTATGAATAGGAGGCTCCACCAATCCACCTCCCCCTCCACAATCTCCTTTGCATCTTCCCTATATAGGATTAGGGATAATGAGGCGCCAATAAATCCGAAGCCTAGAAGCATGGTTCCCTCCCCTAAGCCAAGGGTATGCTCCCAGAAGCTGTGGGAAGCTACACCTAGAATTGAGAAGAAAAATATCATGGCTGCGTAAACAAGCCTCCTATAATCAGTTACAAATGAAGCTGTGTCCACAATCCTGCCACTCTCCTGTAAAACCTTATTCACTGAGCTTTGAGCTTCAATCACATATGTCTCCCTCTTCCTCATGAAGTAGATGCAGAGGATGAAGACTGATAGGAGACCTATTGGGAAGCTCCACCTCAATAATTCTGAGAAGC
>Ga0272445_1002285_pt1 | contig 13354 bp, 7 predicted proteins | sample YNPCB0031_FD_194404 | JGI IMG/M metagenome (GOLD analysis project Ga0272445, IMG submission 194404) | Hot spring sediment microbial communities from Yellowstone National Park, WY, United States - YNP-CB-003-1 | ecosystem: Environmental > Aquatic > Thermal springs > Hot (42-90C) > Sediment... | reverse complement strand
ATCATCCGAACCAATCCTGTCCTCGAAATGTCGCACCAAATTGGTCGCGACCGCGAACTCCTTTGCAAAATCGCAGGTATCGCTGACGGTTGGCAAGCCATTGAAGCGTGGACAAGGAGCGAAAAGGCGAAAGGTTCGCCAGACTTGTGGGAAAGGGAGCAAACAGCGATAATTCGCTACCTGCAAGACAACAGGGACTTTCAGACTTTCTTCGCCCTTGATGCCGAGACTGGGGAAGAATTGCCTCCATCGCCAATTCTCTGGGTTGCAGGTTGTCAAGGTGTCGGAACTCCTCCCGTTGTTTTGCCTGACGGTCGCTTGCTTGTCCTTTATCGGAGCGCTTACGGCAACTGGAACTTGGGTGTTGCGCCTTTGGTCGCACTTGGGCTGTTGGACTTGACAAAGCGACGGATAATCCCCCTCTTCCACGCTCACGGGATGACGCCACCTTGGAACACCTTCTGGGGCACAGCGGACGAGAGCCAAAACTTTGTTGTTGTCGGCGACACTGTGGTCATCGTCCATCAAGGGACTTTGAGTGGCTTCAACTTGCGCACTGGCGAACTCTTCAAAATTTGGGGCGAAAGGGATAGTTGGGGCGGTTTCCGCAATTTGCCTTGGGCTCGCAACGAGTGGCACGGTCCAGCGCGAAGCGGCGTCGCTGTTTGGGGCAACCGAATTTACTGGCAAACTGGCAGCAGAATTCTCTGCATCGTTTGGGGAGAAAGCGGTCAACCAGCCAAAGATGTCGGCATTGACGGTGCAACAGTCAAAACTCAAACAGCGCCAAACCTGCCACAGCCTTCGCGAGCATTTTTGAGAAAGCAACTTGAGTCCGTCGTGAGCGAAATCTTGTCAACCCGATGGATGCCACTTCACCTTGAACCTGGGCTGGGAGGTCATGAAGTTGCTTTCAACGACAGCGGCGAATTGTTTGAAGCGTTGGCTTGGGCTTACCCACATCTGACTGCCGATTTGCAAAGGCAAGTCAAAGATTTCCTCGCCCGAGAATGGCAAATTCACCCGCCATTTGCTAAGTCGGCATGGTATCCTCCCAACGAAGGCAACCCGCGAGAGTGGTTTCCGGTCCCGAGCGAGTTGCGGAAAGACAGTGGTGACCTCCATCATCCCTTCGGAAACCTTTACGCTGTTTGGCTGTGGGCTTCGCGATGTGGCGAATGGGAGCGGGTTAGGGCATCGTGGGAAGCGATACGAAGTTGCCTCGGTGAATTTGCTGAGTCGGGCTGGCAGTTGAATCCAGAGAGAGGCGACTTGATGGCGAACCGCTATTTGGCTTCGCTTATCGCCTTCAGGAAATTGGCTGAGCGGTTCGGCGACAGCGATGGGGCGGCGAGAGCGCAAAGGCTGATTGAAGCCACGCAAAATGCTTTGCTGGCGTGGTGGGAACGAAGCGCCAAGCAAATGAGTTTGCCCGTCTTCCGCGACATCAACGAATGGGACGCTTTCATTCGCGACGGCGATGCCCTCTTCTTCCGCATCGTCCCTCACAGGGCGAAAATTGCCTTGTTTCACGACTTGACTCAGGAAGTTGCGGAAACGGTGAAAAGGGAAGTGCCGGAAGCGGTGCAGCGAATTTGGAAAACCTTTGAGTTGCTTTGTCCCACTTGGCACCTCGTCGGCGAAGAGCGCCAAGTCCATTACGGTGAGCGCTTCGTTGACCCACCAGATTTTTCGCTGAACGCCTTCAAAGCATATGCGTGGTTGCTGGATGCCCCTGCTTCGGAACTCGCAAAGAAAATTGACATTCCCTTTTGCCGAGCCGACTTAAGTTATGTGATGAAACTTGCATTAGTTTTGGAGCAATTGAGACGCCGCTAAAAGCGCCTCTGCTTCGGCTTAGGTCGTTGGACAAGGTAACAGCAAACATCTTAACGGGTGCGTCGTTTCCTCGGTCCAACCTTGCTCAAGTCAAAGGGCTTGAAGCCAAGTGGGTCTCACCGATTTTAATGCTGCCTGCGCCCAAGTCTCGCAAAGTGCAACTGACGATTCGGTTTTCGTGACAGCCTCTGGCGAGTTCAAGCCCGTATGTCCCGACATGCTCAATGGTGCAATTTTCAAAAGTGCATCGCCTGATGCCTTTACCGTAAACTGCTTCGGGAATTTCCACCGCTGCTTGCGGGAAGCCACCGACATCGGAGTTGAGGGATAAAGCTTCTGACATTGGAATGAAAAGTTGGGAGGCGGAAAAGTGGCAAAAACTTGGGAAATTTGGGCAAAATGCCCCGTGCAGTAAAAGACCTAAAGAGGCTTTTTACTTCCTCGTTTTGAGGTGAAAATGACCCGAGCGGGGGCGGTTTTTCATGATGGGCTATGAGCTCACTTACTACGATACAACCTCTGGCAGGGTGAGCATTGACTTTGAGAGCACATGGCACTACTTTGACGGTTTGGGCTTGATGCCGTGCTCTTTCATGTGCTTTTTCATCCTTGCTACAATGCAGCGGATGACCTGATGGTGGACACCAAACCGTCGAGCAAGGGTTCTGTAAGGGACGGGGTAGCCTTCAAGCAGGAAAACCACTACCGTTAGCTAAAGCCAATACTTGCCTATAGTAGCTTTAACCGCTTGGTTTCAGAGCTGGTTGACAGCAGTCTACTGCCTAAGCAGCTTGGCTCGGACAGCTCCTTTGGCTAACGCACATTGCAGCGCAACCTACCTTAGGGGGTTTCTTTTGTCAGCCAATGCTTTTAGCCATTCTCTGCACTTCCCAATTTCTTCCATTTATTTTGTGTTTTTCCCAGTTTTTTCACCCTTTGGCTCTTAGAGTATCTGATAAAGTGGCATCGCTTTCAAAATTGCCTAAAAATGTAGGGGTTTAAGTGAAATCTTCAGCTTTCATAAAGGGCAGCCCTGACTTTTGGCATAGTTGCTGTTAGTGTCGGTGTCAAGACGATGGAAGGGAAGATAGCAATTCTTGGCTTGAAGTGCTATTGCCTTCTGTGCCTTTGCCTCACCACTATCGGTCACACACCCACCACCTTTACTGGCTTCATTTTGAGAGGCTGGAGCACCCCACTTTGACATCAAATTTCTTTTCTGGATTCAAGAGGTTGTTTATGGAGGTGGTTCATGCGAAGAGGTTTGTGGTGATGGTAAATGTTGGGTTTGGGGGAGGTGTCGGTTCTCTCTGCGGTTAGCTGACCTCGTGACATGAGTTTGGACAAGGGATGATGTGAAGGGTGTGATATAATATTAGGCGGAAGAGAGCACCAAGGAAGGGAGGGATGAAAGGATGAGAGCTCAGGTGATGACATTTAGGAGGATGAAAAAGTTCGGGTTGACAATCGGGGTAGTTTGTGGTATAATTATAACAAAACTAAAGATTGGGGTTAAAAGGTTGTTCAACAAGGCAATGAGCGATGCGTGGTTGACCATAGGGGTGGGGTTTATCCTTCTTACTCACGCGGAGGCAGCACTCTGGCATTATCGAGTGCCATTCGAATCCAGCCGTGTGCGGGACGGACAGGTCCTAATCTGGCTGCCGCCGCGGGCGACCGAAATTCGTGGATTACTGATTGGTGGGCGCCTGGGCATCGAGCTTGAAATTGCGCTACATCCATTGATCCGAAAGGTCTGTGAGGAAGAACGTATCGCGATCGTCTATTTTGACCCTCATATTTCAGCCACGTTTAAGTTCTGGGAAGATCCGACGCTGGAGTCTTCTTGGCTGAAGGCGATCGATGACCTGGCTGAGCGCACAGGACATCCGGAAATCCGACGGGTCCCATGGATAACGATGGGGCACTCAACGGCGGGGATCTTTGCACGAAATGTTGCCTACCGGTGGCCGTCTCGCACCGCCGGCGTGCTGCATATCAAGAGCGGGAATTTCCATCAACGAGACATGCTTCCCCCCGACGGAAGCAATGGCGCGTTTTCCCTCGTTGGCGTCCCCTTATTAGCCATCAATGGTCAGTTCGAGGAGTACGGTCCCGAAGGAGGTCTTCGTCCGGAATGGGGACGAGAGACGCAATGGGTTTATGTAGTCAAGGATATTCTACGATTCCGCGAAAAGGATCCGAAGCATCTTATGTCCTTGTGGGTGGAACCAGGTGGTAACCATCATTTCGGCTCGCCAGAGTTCTTCAGGATAGTGGCCCTTTTCATCCGTAAGACCGCTCAGTATCGCTTGCCGAAGGAGCTGCCCATGGGGAACGACCCGATCGTTTGCCAACCCCTTGCACTGGAGGATGGATGGGTGAGCGACGCTTCACTGGATGCCCCGCGGCACCCGCCAGCTCCTTATCGGGAATACACCGGAGACCGTCTGCACGTTTTCTGGCACTATGACGAGGAAATGGCGAAGGCCCATGCCGAGTTTCATCGGCTTATGAATCGCCATCAATGCCTGTCGCGGCCCCAACTGCGATGGCTCGATGAGGGCGATGGCTGGCTGATAGAGGCAGAGGCAACGTTTCTGGATCGGATGCCGGAGGAATATGGGGGCCGAGTGGCAAACATGCCAATCGGGCATGCAAGCGGGGAGATCCTCTACCTGTGTCGGATTAGCGACCCCGTGCAACAAGTCGCTCCGAATCGGTTCAGGCTTTTGCGTCCAATGAAGAGTGTCCCCATCGCCGCCTACCATCCGGGCGACGCGCAATACCGACCGACAATCCGTTGGGCGACAATTCCTATGCCAGCAGTTAAGGGGGCAACACAGACCATCGAATTTCCACAGCCGCCCAACCTCCGGGTTTCAGAGGGCTTTATTAAGCTCGAGGCACGAGCAAGTTCAGGTCTTCCGATTTATTACGAGGTCAACTATGGGCCTGTGATCGTCAAGGGGGATCGGGTGATAATAGATGAATTGCCCGTCCGTGCAAAATTTCCGATAGAGTGCAAGATCACCGCCTGGCAAATGGGTCGTCGTATAGAACCGCCGATACAGCCGGCTGAGCCCGTTTCCAGAACTTTTTTAATTGTGCCCTAACTCGCTGAGGAGTAAATAACATGTAGTTTGTGGTATGCGTAATATTAGGCGGAAGAGAGCACCAAGAAAGGGAGGGATGAAAGGATGAGAGCTCAGGTGATGACATTTAGGAGGATGAAAAAGTTCGGGTTGACAATCGGGGTAGTTTGTGGTATAATTATAACAGCAAAATATATGATGCTGTGGGGAGTTTTGCCCGCGTGCTGTGTAACGGCACAGCCGCCGCTGAAAGTTCTCACAGCTTCTCTTTGGGGCACACCTGGCGACGATGATCTCCAAGGGGTGTGCCGCTCTCCGGATGGTTCACTCTATGTGGTAGGAAATACCGCAGAGCCGGTGATGAGCATCCCGGGCGGGTCTAAGCCAGTCCGCTTTGGCGAGGATATTCCTCCGCCAGCGCTCGACCCTGGCTATGCGTGGCGCGGGGTAGGCTATGTAGCGCAGGTTACCGAAGACGGCAGCCGAATATTGCGCTATGCCGAATTCCCGCCTGGTATGGTGTTCCTCACAACGGTGCTGGCAACCAATCATGGTGTGTATGTGGCGGGGTATGCCTCCGAAACGCTGGAAATTCTCCTCCACCAAACGGGAGCCTCCGGTCTGTTGCGGAAATATCCCCTCACCGAGGCAATCCAAAAACATCGGGAGTCGGTCAAGGCCGGCGCTAAAGATCCCATTGCTGGTCGGCCGGGTCTCGGACGCTATGGCGCACCTTTTGTATTGCGATTGTCTATGACGCTCGATCGGATTGAAGCTGGAACTTATCTTGAAGGGTGGCAACAGGTATGGGAGAAGAGACGCTTTACTAATTTCCGCAGGAAAATGGAAGGGGGATGGCTGGAGTATTATTGGCAGCCCACCCACTTGGCGGCGCTGAAATCTGGCGATCTGATCGTCGGCCATGACGGCGGCTATTTTCGGCTTCCCAAACCGGAGGATAGGGCATTAGCCGGGGACAATCCGAAATTGGCAGAACAACTTCTTTTCTATGATGTGTGTGATTACATCAGCCGTCTGTCGCCAGATCTCTCGCAGCGGGCATGGGTCACTGAGATCTATACCCCCGCTGTCAATCCGGAGGTGGCTCGGCAGGTCAAGGATGGTTGGCCCCTCCCGCACTACGGCAACCCACGCACCCTCCGAGTGCGATTGGATGCCAATGAACGAATTTATTTGTGTGGTTGGTCAGCTTCGGCCACCAGTCAAGAACCGTGGTGGTCCCCCTATGTTTGGGTGCTCGACTCGACCACCGGACAGCTCATCAAGAAAGCGTATGAATATGACCCGATGTCTGGCGGCGGGAACCGAATGGGCGGTATGGTCGCCGATACGGCGGTGACTTCCATCGCCGTGCTGGAAAACGGGGAATGGCTGGTCGCCTTGTTAGCTGATGGCGGCAATACAGTTATGGGCCTCAGTCCCAAAGCGGATGGTTCCCGTTTCGAGAAGGATTCCGTAGGTCCCCAATTTCCGGTCCATTTGGTCCATTGGTGGGGCAATATTCATCGAGTAGACGGCCGAACGCTTACTGGTTTGGCGCGGGCGCGAATCGGCCCTTGGGGGTGGGCGGTGGATTTGACGCCGCTGCCCAATCGCCAGGTGCTCGTGGTGGGCCGCTGTAACGGTCCCTTCCAAGTGACTCCGGATGCCTGGTGCAGCGAAAGCGAGATTGAGAATCCCATTGCCTTCCTTCGTGTCTACGACGAAGATCTGCATTTCCGGTTCAGCACATTGATTCCTGGGATCGTGCCGTTTGAGATTGTTCCGCTCGGCCAGCGTCGATTCGCCATCCCCGCCCGTGCGGATGCGCCTCCCCCTCTGCGGCAAAACAGCTGGCTTGAGAGGTCGCCCGGAGGCTCGGATGGTTACCTGTTAATTGTTGAATACCTGGAGGGAGGTTAGGGCATGAGTAATCTCCTGATCGCTGGGTTCTGCATAATGTGTCTGGGTAGCCTTGCGCCGGTTCTACCGAACGGAGCGGTGTCAGTGATTCGGAATCCGACACAGCGGGCGTATCCCTCCGAACTTGTCCGACTGACCGTTCCCGCTCCGGCGCCGGAAGGCTTTTTCACGGTATTCAGCGAAGGCCAGGAAATCCCTTATCAAGTAGAGCGCATGGAGGGCACGAACTGGATTTGGGTGTGCACGGATTTCGCACCAGGGCAGTCTCGCACCTTCGAAATCCGGAGAGGAACACCATCACCTGTTCCGCCACGGGTCCGTGTGATGAGAACCGATACGTCATGGGTTCTGGACAATGGGCGTATCGCGGTGCGCATACCGGCAGTCGCCAGCACACAGCCCCCGGGTCCGATCGAAGCGGTTCGACTGGCTGACCGATGGGTGGGAAGGAGCGCTTGGCACACCGATTTTCGTCTGAAGGCGTTCCGGTCTGAACTGGTGGGAAACGGCAAGCTCTTTGGTAAGATTCGGCTGTTTTATGAGTTTGATGGAAAGGCCGGGCTAAATGGTGACGTTCCGGCGTTCGCTATCGTTGAAATCCGCCTAGGTCCTGATTGGGATCATGTGGAAATTTGGGAGCGGCATGAAATGTCGCGATCGGATTTTTGGGAGTTGGACCTGGCGGCTGGATGGGCACCAAGGCTCGGGATTTCGAGGCCCTTCAACCGTCGCACGGGATATCCAGACCATCCAGGCGAAATCCCTACAGAACGCCCGTTGCTGCCGAATGGACTGCCTTATCAGCAGCCGGATTTGTTCATAAATTTGATCCCGCGATGGAATCAACATTTTAAGGACGGCTGGGCGTTTGCCGCCACCGACGGCGTTCATTATCTGGGGGCGGTTGTCGTGCGAGCCGGTCAGTGGGTGTGGCCGCATCAGAATAGTATCCGGGTCATTGTGAAGGATTCCGGAGATTACGCTGGACTTCGATGCCCGACCTGGAAAGGTCAGCGGCTGTGGTGGCTCTTCGGTCCGTCTAACGCTCCGATGGATATCGCCTATGTGCAGCGTCATGCCTGGGAATCGCTGGACAAACTCAACCACGAATTTGACCTGAGCTGGCCCGGTGCCGTCACGGGCACCTTTTCCGGAATGAACATCTATGCCGGTAGTGAAGTGAATCCGACCAGTGGTATCCGCGCGGCCGGCAGGCGTGCGATCGCTGAGGCCGGCAAACCCGGTGATTTCAGTGCATGGACACGGGCACAGGTGATGTTCCATCCGGACACTTTCGGCACTTATTGGAATTTCTGGAGTCCGGAGAATCCGAATTTCTTCACCGATTTCATGCGGGTTCCCATTGCCCTGACCACTCGCTTTAAGGACCATCCGAACTTCGAGCGACTGCGCCGCAGGGCAGAAGAAGTGTTCCTTGAGGATGTCTACCATTCCGTCACGATGCCAGGCGGTGCGGGACAGGAGTGCCCCGGCTATTTGGCTTATGCGCTCGAGCGTTGGCGGGAATTGGCACCGCTTTGTCGCGAGTATCTTGGGTTCGACCCGCTGCAGTGGCCGAGGATCAAGGCTGCGGAACGCTTCCTACGGCGCATCAGCCAACCGGACTGGCCTGTGCGGCGGATGAATCCGATCGGAGATACGCATCCAGGGCCGGATGGACCGAAGATCATCGAAGTAGATCCAGCAGAAGTCCGTGCGTTCGTGACGGAAGAATTGCCCGGTTTTGGCGTGATTTTCACGCACCGCCCCGGCACAGAGCGGGAGACATACCTCTCCTTTAAGAGCGGACCTAACCGCGGCCATTATCATGGGGACCAGCTTTCGTTCCACTATTGTGCGAACGCAAAGCCTTTGGCGGTCGACCATCACTGCTCCTATAACCCCCGTGCCGGCCAAGAGCACATGCACAATCGCGTGGCCTTTCACCTACCGCACATGCCATATGCCAACATGGACGGCTACGAGCGCCTGATCGCCTTCAAAACCTCACCGGAAGCAGATGTGGCTGTTGGTCAAGTGGAATCCGACCGCCTGCGCGCCGTCCCGAAATATCCGCCGGAAATTTGGCATCAGGAGTATCCGCAGCACAGGCTGAAAAGGCCACTGATCTATCGGCGCACGATCGTGTTCATCAAAGGGGAGACGGATTATTTCGTCATACGGGATGAATTTGACGCCCCCGAGGTCGTGTTTGCGACATATTGTCTTCATGTGCGCGCCCCGACTGTTGAACGCGACGGATCGCGGATTCTCTTTGGTGATCGCCTTACATTGGTCTGCGTCGAGCCGGCTTCCTTTCATTTTGAGCCGTTTCCTTGGAGTCACAAAAACGGTGGCGGCGAGGCGACGCAGGGCGCGCGATTGACGATACAAGGAAAAAAGGGACAATTTATCACCGTCCTTTATCCTAATCGTCGAACGCCGCCGGTTAGCGGTCACCGACGCGGGTCGGCGTTCAGTGTTCAGGTGGGAGAAGATGTGATCCTGTTTGATGCGGCACTGGGGGAGACACCGCCCAACGGCACGGCTGCCGTGCGGGTATGGCGAGGGTCCAAGGAGGTCCTCTTGCTGCGGGCGGATGAGCTGGACCTCAACCGATCACAGGGCGAGGTCGGCTTGTTCATTCCGGATGCCGGCTATCCGTTCGGGGAGGTTCCGGACTGGCTGATTCGTCAGCGCGCCGTTCGACCTCCACCAGAACGGATGCGGTGAAGCCGGCGGATCGGCATGCGGGCGTTTCGGACCACTAAAGCCATGGCGCGGTCAATCTACGGCCAGAACCCTGACGCGCAACAGCTTAGGGCAGCCAGCGTCGCCAGGGATGGGACGGCTGCGGCGGAGTGGGATGGGTGGGCGGGTTGGTTTGTTTTTCCCATTGCATGGTTTTCATGGTCTGCCCTCCTCATTGGACAAAGCACTTGCTGGAACCGGCGCCACCCGGCTTGCGCGCCTCGTCAGATATTCCGCACTGTAGATCCTTCATCCAAGTCAAGGTGAAGGCAAAGGCGGATGTCATCATCGAGCCTCTGTTTAGCTACCATGAAACGAAGTGAGTGCATCGTTATCTAAATCAAGAAGATGCAATGGCACATAGGCAAAAGCTTCATTAGCGTGCTATACTGATAGACAGAAGTTTGGAATCGATCCCTGTGGCAGGAGATGATGATAAGGGTGCTTCAAAGGGCGTGGCGTTATCAAAATCGCTGGCAGATTAGGCGAGGCGTTAACCTTACTTGCACGGCTTGCCTTTTGCTGGCGTTTTCTTTAGCTACAATGTTGGCAATGGCACAGAAGGTGAAAGGCTCGCAAGCGGAGACGCGGGTGCAGTATCAACTCGAACTATACGGCGCGGTGTTGGCAGGTCCCTCAAAAGTTGCCAAATTATTGATCCTCGATCTCGAACGGGCCGGTTCCAATTGGGGACCTGTTTATGGGGTGGCAAGAGATTACAACCAAGCCTTTCATAAGGGAGCCGTCCTGGACAGCGAGACGAAAGGTGAGAGCCGCCGAATCAAAGTTGGGATTTTTTTCCACGATGATATGTGGGTCAAGGGGGGATGGGGCCTGTATGAAATTGAATTTCGCGAGGACGGTGACACGGTGAAGGGGAATTTCACAGGGATGTTCAATGGTGAAGCCGTGAGTGGGGCCGTGAGCGGCAAGGTCTATTCGAGCAGGCCTGATCCGTCTTACATCCCCCCGCTTCCTGGGGAACATCCGCGTCTGCTGTTCCGTAAGAATGAGCTCGGGACGCTACGGGAAAAATTGAAAACCTCTTTTGGGCAGGCGGCGCAGCAGCGGTTGGCGGCGTCGGGCACTCCAGCTGCATTGGGCCTTCTGTATCAGTTGACAGGGGATCGGAGTTGGCTGGAAAAGGGCTTGTCGGCGGCGTGGCCGTATGTGCAGAAAGTAAAAGTCGGCAGCGATCCCTTTGTGCCGCTAAGACCGTTGTGGTCCCAGCTCGAGCAGACTGCGCTGTTTTATGATTTATGCCGCGAGGCACTCCCAGAGGATTTTATAAAGGCCTACTTAGCGTGGGTGGCCAACAATGTTTATGCGGTGTTTTATGCCCCGGAAACGCTGGGACGGACCAACTGGGTTGTCGTCAGCAACCATGTGGCAAATGTCTACTCGGGTATGCTGCTGACGGCATTGGCCGTTTTCGATGAACCGGGGACTTTGACGATGCAGGATCTGGTGGAGCCGTTTTGGGGAGAACATATCCCTCCGCTTGAGGGGGAAATTGCGCGGGCTGCTGGAATTATTGAAGAGCGTTTGGTGCCCGGCAAGTCTCCATCCACTTGGCTTCACACCCCGTTGCTACCTCATGCTATTGCTTTTGATTCTCGCGAGGTCTTTTGGGGGCTTGAACGATGGTCCCCCCTCGCAAATAGACCGGTTAGGTTATGGCGTTTCGAGGTCGAATTCGGCAAAGGGAAGATCCCGTCGCATCGGGAACAGGGCGGTTTTGCCTTGGCAGAGATTCTGAAAGCGGGTGCTGATGCCCGTTTGGAGCAGCCAGTCACTTTCGCCGCCTACACCGTAGTGAAGGTCGAACAGCCAGGCTGGTATGTGGTCAGAAATCCATCCACGCGTGCGAACACAGTTCAGTTGGCCATCAACGGTCGTTGCGTGATGGATGGGCAAGTCGTGCAGTTGGATGCCGGCCAATATGCGCTGACGCTGCTCGCTCAATGCCGTATGAGGTGGCAGGCATTGGCTCCGCACTTGGCGTTAGCCGATGAGCAGGCAATAGCGCTCTGGCGCGAGCGTGTAGAATCATTGAAAAAGGAATATGCCATCCGAAAAGCCTACTACCAGGCCCTGATACAATGGAGTGGCAAAGCTGATCCGGTTTTTCAAGAGCTGTTTCGTTTGTCGCGATTTGTCGGCAGGCTCCACTGCGAACATGCCGTCGGACGTGGAGGGTTTCAGGCTGAAGTGGGACACTATTCAATAGATGCGATGTCGGGCTTTGCGAAAGCATGGCCCGTGTTTCGCCGGGTCATGGGTTATGATCTCTCTGATGGCGAGGAGTATCCCAGCGTTATTCCCCGCAAACTCATCGGAGGACCGCAGGATATCAATGGAACTACAGAATTGCCTGCAGGTTTTTTTGCCAGCTTGTTTCCGTCGCTGCGGGAGGAATGGAAACCTGAGATTCTCGAAGCGTGGCATCAAAAAGCTGGCGTCACCGGCAGCGACACGGTTTACAAGGTCCTCGATCATGAGCCGGTCTTCGCATTTATCAACTACCCCCTTGGCATGAAGCCGGTCCCGCTGGGAACTAGACTGCCCTTGGTATGGGAAGCACCGGGGATGGGCTATTATGCGCTGCGTAGCGGCTGGACCGCCGATGCATTTATTGCGCAGGTCTTTGCCAAAAGCCGGCATATCTCAGGATGGAATGGTGCCAATGCGGGTACGTATCGCCTTTTCGGCATGGGAGTTGAATGGGTGTGTGGGCCGACCGACCGGGTGCGCCGCCGTGTGGAGGAGAATGTTGTCATCCTGCCTGAGTTGGAGCTTCAGGATAACGCTTGCGGACAGGTCACCTATTTCAGATCCGACGGGCGCACCATGGTTGTGAGTATGCGTTTGGATGATGTCTATGAATACGAGGGTCGGTTTGAATACGGTCGGTATGGCAGGGTGCGGTATCTCCTGCCAGACGGCCCGCCGGAACCCTCCGGAATTCGGGCGTGGCGGTCCATCGCCTTCGATTTCAGTGGGAAAGCAGGAGTGCCGTGTCTCTTCGCCGTTGTTGACCGTATCGAGGGTGCTGAGGGTAAGAAGCGAGTTTGGCTGTATCAATATGCCCCTCGCAAAAGTCGGACAAAAAGCGTTTCGATCACGCCTACTCAAGGGGGTTTCGTACAACAGGTGGAAGGGACTGCCGCCAAACTGTATGGCACCTTCATTCATCCGAAGACGGTCTCTGTTCGCATAGAACCGTTTTCCTATAGTTACGTAAAGACTTGGGGCCAGCAACGAGGTCAGAAAATAACGGTCGAAATCAATGCACTGACTGCGGAGAGTAGCGATCACTTTTTCTTTGTCGGTATGGTGACCGACCAGGAACCGCCCGTCCTTAGCCTCAAGGGCAACGGATTGAATACCGTCGTAAAGATCAAGGACCGCGTGATACGATTTGACGGGGAAAACCTGCACCTGGAGTGACTCGAAAGCGAGGAATATGCTGCAGGCACAATCGGCTAAAGCGCTAAGGAATGGACCACAAGAGTTGAGATGCCAGCCTGGGATATAAGTTGTGGAGCTTGAGCCAGGCTCGTAGTAAATCACGATCAGGTGCCCAATACCAGGCTTCAGGATTTTCTATGGGTCGGTTTGCAGCCATGCGAACAAGATTTTCAGGTGGTATGAGGCCTTGTTCTTCATCAAAAACGGGACTAAGCTCATCCGGCCAGGGGATCGGCTGAAAAGCACCATGCTTGTCGCATCGCAGTGCGAACCAT
>Ga0272445_1002283_pt1 | contig 13359 bp, 13 predicted proteins | sample YNPCB0031_FD_194404 | JGI IMG/M metagenome (GOLD analysis project Ga0272445, IMG submission 194404) | Hot spring sediment microbial communities from Yellowstone National Park, WY, United States - YNP-CB-003-1 | ecosystem: Environmental > Aquatic > Thermal springs > Hot (42-90C) > Sediment... | reverse complement strand
TTAAAACTTTTCTTTTTTCTTACAAAACTTAGACCCCAAAATGTGAAGAACACATTTACCTCCATGTTCATAGAAGCAGCTGTTGTTGCTAAAAAAAGCATTGCTAAAGCTTTATCTAATGTACCACTAAAAAATATAATATTAAATTTTTCTTTCATAATTTTTATACCTCGCTTTCTAAAATTTCTCCTTTTATAGACACCACAACTTCACAATAAGGTATTTTTTTCTTACTATTTTTTATAGCTTCTTTAACTATATGTTGCAAACCAAAACAACAAGGTACCTCCATATTAACAACAGTAATACTTTTTATTTTTGAGTTCTTAAAAAGTTCAGTAAGTTTTTCTTTATAAAATTCAGCATCGTCTAATTTAGGGCATCCTATTATCAAAGATTTTCCTTTTAAAAACTCACTATGAAAATTTGCAAAAGCAAATGGAACACAATCCGCTGCAATCAATAAATCGGCATTTTGAAAATATGGAGCTTGCGGATTAACTAGCATAAGTTGTATTGGCCATTGACGTAATTCAGATTTAATATTTGAGACACTTTCTTTTTCAACTTCTTCTTTTTGTTCATTTTTAGATTCTCCCCAAGAAACAATTCTTGAACCAGGACAACCAGACACAAAATTCATCTGATGCTCAGAATGGCTATGTTCTAAATGTTGTTCTTGATGTTCTTTCATATGCTGTATATGTTTTTCAAGCATATCAGGTGCAACCTTTTTTATTCTTTCAATTGTTGCTTCATCATCGTAAGGTTCTGCTTCTCTTTCTTCTATAGTCAAAGCACCTGTTGGACAATTACCTAAACATGCTCCTAAACCATCACAATACAGTTCTTTAACCAATCTTGCTTTAGGGCCTTTTGGAGTATCAACTATTTGTAACGCCATCTCAGGACATGCTGGAATACATAACCCACAACCGTTACACAAATCTTCATCTATTTTTATTATTTTTCTTTTTACTTTTTTCTTCATACATTTCCTCCTCAAAAGGAAATTCCTAAAGATGTATAATAAGTTGGTATAAAATCTTTATCAGTCATTATGTATAAAAATCCTATCTCAGGTATAAATTTCAGTTTATTCCCAATTAAAAATCCTACACTTATCCCAGGACTTATCATTGCATGCTTATTTTCTTGCTCCCAGAAACCAATCGGACCATATACTATAACTCTACTTACAAAATAAAACCTCTCTGTCCCAACAACTATAGAAGGATAAAAAGATATAATAAAAGGATATCCATAAGATATTCCTAAAACACCAGATAAATAGAAAGGATCTTCTAATACTTGATATTTACCATCAATATATAATCCTAACCAACATCCACCTTCACAACTATCGCTTGAACCATTCTCTTTCAAAAATTCAAAATCTTTCGGTGGTTTACCAAAAATTCTAAAACCAATATCCGTATTATCTCCAATCCCGACTCTCATATTACCAAATAATTCATATAAACTAAAACTATTTTCATTGTAAACTAAACTTGTACCCAAACTAAATTCTGTTTTACCTTTTTCAAGAACTTTTGGCGACTGAAAAAAAGCCACTGAATAACAACCTATTAAAGAAAAACATGCAAATATGATTATTAAATTATTGCAAAAAATTTTTTTCATATATGTTCAATGTTTATTTTGAATTTAACCTAGAAAAAATTTGTTCAATTTCATAATCATCTTCTCTTGCTTCAATTGCTAAACAACCTTGTAATGGATGCGGTTGAACAATATCAAAAGGTATGATTTGAGAAATCCTGTTTTCTAATCTCAATCTTATCAAAGCACAAGCTGCAACTATTATAGCATCATATTCACATTTGTCTAGTTTTTCTAATCTTTCATCAATGTTACCTCTTATGTCTTTAATTATTAAATCATCTCTATATTTCCTTAATGCTTCTTTTCTTCTTATACTTGAAGCACCTACTACAGCACCTTTTGGTAATTTATCTAAACTACCAAATTTTTTTAATTCTTCTCTTACAACTAAAGCATCAAAAGGATTTAAAGATTTTGTTATTGCAACAATTTTTAAACCTTTTGGTATAACATCAGGCAAATCTTTAGCACTGTGCACTGCTACATCTATCTCATTATTTAAAAGTGCTTTTTCTATTGTGTCAGTAAAAAAATCGCTCCCTTCAATCTCTGAGATAGAAGTTTCTTTATCTATATCCCCAGTTGTCTTATAAGTCTTAATTTCAAAAGTATAACTAACTTTTGTTAAACTTCTTAGTTTCTCTATAACTTCTTCAACTTGTTTCAAAGATAATTTAGATGGTCTTGCTCCAATTTTTATAATTTTCATATTTTTCTTTAAAACACTATAAAATCTATCAACTTAGTATATTTTTATAAAACTAAAAAAAATTTGTCAAGAGATGATGAAAAAATTTTATAAATTAAAAGTTAAGAAAAGATTAATTGAGAATGTTTTCATTAGAAAGTCAATTTGAATTATCAAACTTTTATATTACAAAAAATTTTTCTTTATCAACAAAAATTCTAAACCATAGTTCTAAGATTATAAGAGCAAAAATTCTATACCCATGATCTTCTTTACCTGAAAAATGTTTTTCAAGCAAAATCTTTATATTTTTATGATTAAACAAATTGCGAGAAATAAATTTTTCAGAATAAAGTATTTCTTTAACAAAATCTTTAAGATCATATCTTAACCATTTCCCAACTGGTAAGCCAAACCCTTGTTTATGTCTTTTTATAATCTCTTTTGGCAGAAAATCTTTAAATGTTTCTTTTAAAATATACTTTGTTTTAAATCCATAACCTAACTTCCATGAGGATGGTATAGATGCAGTAAATTCTAAAAGCTTGTGATCTAAAAATGGTGACCGTGCTTCAAGCGAGTTTGCCATTGATGCTATATCCATCTTAACAAGTAAATCTTCAGGAAGATATGTATTTATATCTGTATATGAAATTTTGTCAATTATATCATATGCTTTAGCTGAATAATAAGTGTTCACTAAATAGTCATAAACATTTTGTTTAACAATTGATTTCATAAAATCAGAATATATAAAATTTTTTAACTCGTTTGTAAAAAAACAATGCCAAAGGACTTGTCTTACAGGAGTGGGGTTGCCTAAAGCAGTAAAAAATCGTCTAAAATATCTCAATTTATTTTTTGCAGAAGTTGTTTCAATCAAAGGTATAAGTTTGCCAAGTTCGGTGTAAAATTTACTACCTAAAATCTCAAATGGGAACAATGAAGAAAGTTTTATTGCTGGATATCTTAAATATCCACAGAAATTTTCATCCCCACCATCACCATTCAGTGCAACTTTTACATATTTTCTTGTAACATTTGATACATAATATGATGGTACAATAGATGTATCAGCAAAAGGTTGATCATAGTACCATACAAGTTTTGGTAAAATCTCAGCCATTTTGGGTTCAACTATAATCTCAGTATGATCAGTATCAAAATGTTTTGCAACAATTCTTGCGTATTTTAATTCTGAAAAGTCCTGTTCTTTAAACCCCACAGAAAATGTTTTTACTTTATCTTTAGAATTTAAAGCCATAAGTCCAACAACAATACTTGAATCATGCCCTCCTGACAAAAACGCACCTAATGGAACATCACTTATAAGACGCAGCTTTGTTGCTTCAGATAAAATTTCTTTAATCCGTTGTTTTGCTTCATCAAATGTTATTTTTTGTTTTTTTCTAAAATCTAACTCCCAGTATTTCTCTATTTTTATATTTCCATTTTTATCAAATACCATATATGACGCAGGTGGGAGTTTAAATATGTTTTTAAATATAGTTATTGGTTGTGGAATATACTGATAAGTTAAAAAATAATCAATTGCTTCAAAATTTATTTCAGGTGTGGTCCCAAGATATTGTAGTATAGATTTTACCTCTGAAGCAAAAACTAAATTTCCGTTATATATAGTGTAATATAACGGTTTTTTACCAACCCTATCTCTTGCTAAAAACAACCTTTGTTTTTTCTCATCCCATAAAGCAAACGCAAACATTCCACGAAGATATTGAAGACAATTAATACCAAAATTTTCATACAAATGAATTATTGTCTCAACATCACTTTTTGTATAAAACCTATGCCCTTTTTTTATTAAATCTTCACGCAGTTCCAAAAAATTATAAATCTCGCCATTACAAACAATCCATAATGTACTATCTTCATTATGTATAGGTTGACTACCAGTTTGCAGATCAATAATAGATAACCTTCTTATACCTAACCCGATATTGCCAAACTCTGAACTCTGAACTCCGAACTCTAAACCAATATAATATCCTTCTTCATCAGGTCCACGATGAATAATAACATCGCACATTTTTTTAAGTATATCTTTACTAACTTCTTTTTTATCACCAAAGTTATAAATTCCGACTATTCCACACATAGTTAATTAAAAAATTTAATTTTTAAAATTGTTAAAAACCCAATTATCGCATCTTTAAACTTAATTTTTTTACCTTGTTGTATTGAACGCGGGTTATAAGAAATAGGCAGTTCTAAAATTTTATATTTGTTTTTCAAAAGTTTACAAGTAATTTCTGCTTCAAACTCAAACCGTTTACTTTTTATATCTATATCTTTAAAAACTGTTTTGTGAAACAATTTATAACAAGTATACGAATCTGTAACTTTTTGTTTGAACAAAAACGAGATTAAAAAACTTATAAATTTATTACCTAAATAATAACTTTTGTAAATGCAAGGATTTTCTTTCAAAAACCGTGAGCCGTATACAACCGAAGTTTTTTTATCAATTATTGGTTGAATAAGATTCTTTAACTCCTGTGGGTTATATTCCAAATCAGCATCTTGGATTGCTATTACATCACCAGTTGAATTTTGTATACCAGTTTTTATCGCAGCACCTTTTCCTTGGTTTTTTTTATGAGAAACAATTTTTAAGTTATCATTTTTATATTTCTCTACAACAAGATGTGTATTATCTGTTGAACCATCATCTACAACTATTATTTCTTTTTCTAAACCAAAATCTACTGTGTTTAGTGTATTCAACACATTCCCAATCGTTTTTTCTTCATTATAGGCTGGAACAATGATAGTAATTTTTTTTGTTTTATAGTTTTCTTTTAACTCTTCAAAAATATCTAAAAACTTCTTTGCTTGTTTTTCCCAAGTATAATTTTCCTCAATAAGTTTTCTCCCATTATCCGCAATTTTTTTGTATAATTCTTTGTTTGTTAATAACAACTCTATTTTTTCTACAAACTCTGCAGGTGTGTTTGCAATTAAAACATTTTCACCATCTTTAAGTTCCGGTATACCTTCTGCTGCAATAGATGTTGCTATTGTTGGTGTTCCAATCGCCAATGATTCTAAAATTTTGTTTTTAATCCCAGAGCCTGAAATCATAGGACATATATTGATATCACAAGCTGACATAAATTCTTTTAAATTTTCAACATAACCTGTGATTATCACATCATCGCTTTTATACTTTAAAATATTTTTTGTTGGCTCAGGACCAACAATATAAAACTTTATGTTTTTAATTTTATTTTTGACTATCGGGAAAACATTTTCTAAAAACCAAATACATGCGTCTACATTTGGTTGAAAATTCATTATTCCTCTAAAAATTATTGATGGTGATTTAATACCAAGTTTTTCTTTGTTTTTTATTCTTAATTCTTCAGTATAAAATTTAAAATATCCAATATCTACACCGTTTGGTACAACTTCAATATTTTTTGGCTCAATATTTGCATTTTCAACAAGCCAATCTTTATCTTTTTTTGCTACAACAGTTATTTTGTCAAACCAAACTAGTAATTTTTTTTCAAAATTTAAAACTTTTTTATATTGTTTATACCAATAAAATTTTTTAGTTAGATTTTTCTCAACTAAAGAATTTCTATAAAAACACATACTTATAGCATCATAATAATGAAACAATTTTGGTATAGGAAGTTTAACAAAACTACCATAGATTGCAGTTGTAAAAAAATCAAAAAATAAAATATCAAAATTTTGTTGGTTAACAAGTTCTAAAATTTTGTTCTTCATTTCAACAGAAAAAAATTGTTTTACATTATATGGTGTTTTAGAAAAAAATGTATTAAGGACCCTTTTAACAAAATTTTTTGACGGGATAAACTCTATAGTATCAACTTTCACACAAAATTTTTTTATTTCTTCTATACACTTTTTTTCTTGAGGTAAGACAAAACTTAAAAGATGTACTTCATAAAACTTTGAAAATTCTTTTATAAGATTATATACAGGAACTTTAATCCCTTCGTTTAACGGATAAGGAAAGGTATGCGAAATAAATAATAGTTTCATACTTTTAGATTTTATTAAGTAAACCTGTGGAAAAAATCAAGAATGAACTAATTTTGTTTTTCTCATTTTTAATAAAAATAAAAAAAATCCAATGTAATAAAAAAGACAAGAAACTTTGTGTTTATTTATTAAAAAACGAGAAGATAAAAATTATTTCTTTGTTTGTTTTTCTTCCTGAGAACTTTGCTCAAAATATTTTTTCCTTATAGTTGTTTCTATCTCTTGAACAATTTGCGGGTTTGAAGCCAAGAAATTTTTAACCTGTTCCCTCCCTTGACCTAACTTCTCATTTTTATATGTATACCAAGAACCAGCTTTTTCAATTATTCCTTCATCAACTGCTGCATCTAAAACAGAACCAATCCTGTCAATCCCTTTTTCAAAATAAAACTCATACATAGCTTCTTTAAACGGTGGTGCAACTTTGTTTTTTGCAACTTTTACTTTGACCCATGAACCAACTGTTTCATCACCTATTCTTATAGAATCTGCTTTCCTTACTTCAACTCGTAATGAGGCATAAAATTTTAACGCTAACCCACCAGTAGTTGTTTCAGGCGAGCCGTACATAACACCAATTTTTTGTCTTATTTGGTTAATAAAAATTATTATTGATTTTGATTTACTTACTGCAGCAGTAAGTTTTCTTAACGCTTGTGACATAAGTCGTGCTTGAAGACCAATCTGTGTTTCTCCCATCTCACCTTCAATCTCCGCTTTTGGTACCAAAGCTGCAACTGAGTCAACTATGACAACATCCACAGCGCCACTACGGACAAGCGTTTCTGCAATTTCTAACGCTTGTTCTCCATAGTCAGGTTGTGAAACATACATGTTCTCAACATCAACTCCAAGAATTTTTGCAAACTTTGGATCAAACGCATGTTCCGCATCAATTATCGCTGCGATGCCACCTTGTTTTTGTGCTTCAGCAGCAATTGTTAATGCTAAAGTTGTTTTCCCTGACGCTTCAGGACCAAAAATTTCTATAACTCTACCTCGTGGTACACCACCAACACCTAGTGCTAAATCTAAAGTTAATATTCCTGTTGGGATAACTTCTACAGTGAGCGTTTTTTTCTCACCTAATTTCACAATCGCTTCTTTACCAAACTCTTTCTCAATCTGTGATATTGCAAGATTTAATGCTTTAAGTTTTTCTTCTTTAGACATAAAGTTGTCCCTCCTTTACCATAGTATAAATTTTATTTTACCTCCTCAACAAAATAGCAACAAATAAAGTTATCCAAGAAGAAAAAATAATCCCTATTAACCAGTTAAATTTTTTATCAATAGCTTCAAAACGTCTATCTATTGATTCAAATCGCTTGTCTATCGACTCAAACCGCTTGTCTATCGATTCAAATCGTCTATCAATCCTTTCTTCTAAAGCATTTAACCTGGTATCAATCGTAACTTCAAGATGGTCTATTCGTTCGGAAAGCATTAAAATGTCAGCACTAATTTTTCTAATAGCCTCTTCTACACCTTCAACTTTTCCTTCTAAATATGAAACTCTTTCTTCTAAAGTTTGTGGCATAAACTTAATCCTCCATATTTTAAACTGATTTTGAACTGTTTGTTTGAATAAAATATAATAATCTTACTTATAATTCAACACTTCTAAAAATTTTTTAACAGTTTGTTCCCATGAAAATTTTTTAACTTGTTGGTATCCTTTTTGGATTAAATTTTGCCTTAGATTTTCATCAATTAAAACTTTAAGTATCCCTTCAGCAATGCTTTGAGGATCATACGGGTTAACATAAACTGCTGCATCACCACACACTTCTGGCAAAGAACCTTTATCTGAAACAACTACAGGACAACCACAAGCCATTGCTTCAAGCGGTGGTAAACCAAATCCTTCATGCAGTGTCGGGAAAATAAAACATTTTGCTGCTGAATAAAGTATATAAAGTTTGTCATTAGGTATATGACCAACATAAATTATATCTCTATCTTGGACAACCTTTTTTCCTGTCAATCCTGCAATTACTAATTTTATTTTATATTTTTTTCTTACAATTTGGAACGCTTCAACTACACCTGAAAAATTTTTTATTGGATGACTATGTCCAACTGCTAAAACAAAATCTTTATTTATCTGATATTTTTCTTTAAAATTTAAAACTTCATTTTTATCTGCTTTAAAAAATTTTTTAAAATCAACACCTTCATAAATAACAAAATTTTTTTCAGAAGCAACTTTAAAAAGTTCAACCAATTCTTTTTTTAATACATTAGATACAGTTACTATTTTTTTGCATTTTTTTAAAACCCTCGGCAACAACTTATATGTATAAAATTTATACTTTGTTGGTAAATTAGGGAATAAAAATGGTACTGTATTATGAACAATCAATAATTGATTTCTTAAAAAAATACAAGCATCGTATTCTGTCAAAGCAATTATCAAATCATATTTTTTAGCATAAAAAGGAAAAATAAACTGTGTCCAAAACATACGGAAATAGTCAGCGAGGAAATAAATGAGTGGATGAGTAGATGAGTGGATGGGTAGATGTGCTTTATAAGTTGTAATTGAGTTTGATGTATCAGTGTTTAACTTTTGTCTTATAAATGGAATTTTTACTTGTTTTATATTTTCTTTTTTTACTTCAGGAAAATGTTGAGGATATAAAGTGTATACATCAAAATCAATATTTAACTTATTTGAATACACATATCGTGCAAACTCATTAACAAAATTTATAATAAAAGTATCAAAACCAGAACCTGCTTTGTTGCTTACACGGATTGCATTAAAAGCAATTTTCATATCATTTAGTACTTATTGAATACTTCTTTATATACCTTCTCATACTTGTCTATAATTTTATCCCATTGATATTCCTCTGCAGTAATTCTTGCATTTTCTCCCATTTTTTCTCTTAAGTTGTCGTCTGTTAACAAAATCATCATACGGTTAGCTAAAGTTTCCACATCTCCATAATTTACTAAAAACCCATTAACACCATCTTTAACAAAATCAGGTATACCTCCAACATTTGTAGCAATAACAGGTTTACCTTGTGCCATCGCTTCAACTAACACTATTCCTTGTAGTTCATATTTACTAGGTAATACTAAAAATTTACAACCACTAATTATTTTATATTTTTCTTCCTCAGATAATACTGATAACCACTTTACTCTACTTAATTTAAAATCATTAACAAAATTCATAATTTCCTTTAAATACCCATCATCCGGACCAACTAATACTAAATCTATATCAGTATATCTTTTTAGTAACATATAATAAGCTTTTAAAAGTTCTAAAATGCCTTTATAAATATGGATTCTTCCTAAATAAAGAATATAGTCTCTTAAATTGTACTTTATTTTTATATCTTCAAAACCATATTTTAAAAAACTCTTTTCTGAAACTCCAACAGGAATTTTTTCAATTTTTTGTTCAGGTATATTTTTCTCCAAACACCATTTCTTTTCTTCATTTGCTAAAACAATTATTTTTTTACACATATTAAGATTTTTAACGCCAATAAACTTATCATACTGTAATCTTAACCATTTAGATTTTGGTCCTTCTATAGGAGCAGAAACACCTATTGGAGTAGTAATTATAGGGAATTTTCTACAATATTTATGTATAGTTAAACTAAAACACATATGACCATAACCCATTACATGAATTAAATCTGTATCAACTATTTTAGGTACCCAAAACCAATAGTAATAATATTTCCTAAAATAGGGTTTATATCTAAAAATTTTTACTCCATCAATTTCTTCGTATTCACTAAATCTTTTACTAGATAAACTAAAAATTGAAGTATGAACTCTAACCTGATAACCGCTCTTAGACAACCTTGTCGCTAATTCAAATGCATAAACTTCCGCCCCACCTACTATTGGATAAAAAAATGGTACAACAATATCTATCTTCGTCATAATTAAAAATTATTATCTTCTTATCTTCAATTCAAAAATAAACTGGCCAGCAAATAAAGTTGGCCACAAAGAATAAATAAATTTTAATAATTTCCAACCATACGGTAACTGTAACAACAAACCATGAAGTTTTGGAATACCTTTATCAGGATCAAAGCTACAAAAAACAACTTTATATCCTGCATCATAGAACATTTTTAACATAGTTTTTTTGGTAAAAAATCTTAAATGAGTCTCATCTAACAGAGCAATTCCATGGTCTGTTCCAAAAAGTCCTTTGCCATATTCGAAATCGCCAAATAAAAGTTTTAGTCGTATAGACCAATGTGCAACATTTGGTATTGTAACAATAACGCTACCTTCTGGTTTCAAAAATTTTTTTAGGTTAACTAAAACTTTTTGTGGCCATCTTAAATGTTCTAAAACATTCATACATAAGATATAGTCAAATAGTTGACAGTTAATAGTTGATAGTTGATAGTTGATAGTTGATTTAAAACATCTTCGTTTTCTACATCACCTATAATAATTTTTTCATAATATGGTTTTGCAACCTCTGCTGCTTCTTTATCAATTTCTAAAGCGAACATTGTACAATTTCTTTTCTCTTTTAAAAACTTTCCAATATATCCTGTAGCACAACCGATTTCTAAAATAACAGAATTAGGTTTAATCAATTGTACAACCTGGTAATCAGTCCAAAGTGGACAGATTTTGTCTATATCATAATTTTCACGATGGTATTTCATTTTTTAGTATTTTAATAAATTTTTGAATGTCAGAAAATTCAATAACTTTGAATAAAAAAATTAAAACAATATAAAAAATTGGTATAGAGTAAAGCAAAATATTCTCTCCTATTAAAACTACTACAAGAACAATAATTATTAATTTTACAAAATTTACCAAAAACTTAAAATTTTTCACTATCAATAAAACTATAAATGTATATACTAAAAAAGAAAAAATATAACTGACAGCAGGTGCTTGATACTTAAGTTTTGGAATTAACACAATATTAGTTAATGTCATTAATATAAAAACAAAAATGTTGAGTAAAAGTAAAATTTGCGGTTTGTTAATTGAATAAAAATATGTAAAAAACAACACAAGAAACGCAGAAATAAACAAAGAAAAAGAAAATATCTGAAGGACAGGGATACTTTCAGCATATTTTTGTCCAAAAAGTATTAAAATTATTTCTTTTGAAAAAGAAAATAAGACTACTGAAACAAAACCAAAAACTACAGCAAGAAATCTACTACCAGACTCTAAAATTTTTTCTTTTAGTTCTTTAGTTTCTTGAGATGTAAAATAATAAAGAAAAGGTGTTGGTAAGATACCTATAAACATTGTTTCAATCATTTTTGGTATTCTTATTCCAGCGTTATATATACCAACTTGTGATGGGTCTTTCAATATAGCACGAAGTAAAATTAAATCTATGCTTGAAATAAAAAGATAACTTATCTGCCCAACAAACATTACAAAAGCAAATTTTATAATTTCTTTTTCTATTGAAAAAAATTTAGTGTTAAAGTCAAAATAATTTTTTAACCAAAAAATAACTAAAATCGCAAAGAAAAAAGCAAAGAAAAAACTACTAAATATTATTGTTTTGTAAAATCTAAAACCTAAAATAAAAAAAATTATCGCTAAAACATAAGACAAGTTAGAACGAATGCCATCAATAATAGTCCATTCGTTAAACTTTCCTAACCCACGGTAGAAACCTTCAAAAACATTAAAAAATGCTACTAAAATTATAAATATCAGAAAGACAAATTTTAAATCTTTAATTTCTAAAGGAACAATTTTTGGAAAAAGTTGTATTAAAAAAAACCCAATGATAAAAAATATAATAGATGCTACTAAAACACTTAAAAAACTCTGTGTGAATAAAGATTTTTTTTCTTCATCAGTTTTTTCAGGAACAAACTTTGCTAAAGTTGCCTGCCAACCTAAAGAAACTATAGGTCCTATTGTACTGATAAGTTGCCATACTAATGAGTATTTACCATATTCAGAAGGACCTAGAAGACGAACAATAAAGACACTAAGAAGTCCAGTAATACACATGAAAAAGTTTTTCAAAAAAATATATTTTGTAGTTTTGAACAAAATTTTTCTGTATAAGTTTTGCATGTTATTAAGCAAACCTAAGTAGCTATGCCGCACCCCTTTTTTTTGCTGGTAGCTGCAACCTTTAGGTTGCGTTTATCATCAGCAATATTACGCAGGCTAAAGCCTGCGGCTACCAAAATCGATATTGCGACACAGCCACTAAAGGTTTGCCCTACATTTGATTATCTGAGGAAAAAGAAAACACAACAAAATATTCAATATTTCCTTCTTTACCTTTTACTTTTGATTCTTCAACTGTAATTTTTTTATATCCCAAACTTTCTGCAAAAGAAACAATTTTTTCTACTGCTTGTTGTCTATATTTTTCTTCTTTTACAATACCTTTTTTAACATATTTTGGTTCACACTCAAACTGTGGTTTAACAAGTGCTACAACATTGTGTGGATACTCAGCAATTTTTTTCACTACAGGCAAAATTTTCGTCAATGATATAAATGAAACATCTATTGTGAAGACATCTATTTTATCTTTTATTTTATCTTTGTATCCTAACTCAACAAAATATCTAAAGTTTACTCCTTCAAACAAAACTACTCTTTCATCAGAACGAAGTTTTGGATGTAAAAGTCCTTTACCTACATCACAACAATAAACTTTTTTCGCACCAAATTTTAAAAGACAATCTACAAAACCACCAGTTGATGAGCCAATATCAAAACAGATTTTATCTTTTACATTAATTATTCCTGATTTTAACAATCCTTCAAGTTTATATCCACCAGCACTTACATATTCATAAGTTTGGATAAGTTCTATGATACTATCTTTATTTACCATTTGTGATGGTTCTTTTATTATTTGACCATTAACTTTAACACCAAACTCTGATATGATTTTTTGAGCTTTAGCTCTTGACTCAACAAGTCCTTTCTCAACTAAAATTTTGTCAATTCTTTCCTTCATTAAATTTTTTCAACTATGCTGTATAGGAAAGATTTTCTAA
>Ga0272445_1002281_pt1 | contig 13378 bp, 10 predicted proteins | sample YNPCB0031_FD_194404 | JGI IMG/M metagenome (GOLD analysis project Ga0272445, IMG submission 194404) | Hot spring sediment microbial communities from Yellowstone National Park, WY, United States - YNP-CB-003-1 | ecosystem: Environmental > Aquatic > Thermal springs > Hot (42-90C) > Sediment... | reverse complement strand
TTTAAGCGGAACTAGAACGAGAAGCAGTGATATAACTCCACTAAGTGGTCTCTGTGCTCTATGCATAGGTAACTGTCCAGTGCTTTGTGAAGTAGGTAAATCTGCCTTCAGAGGTAGAGAGGTTTTATATCCAGAGCCAGAAGAGTTTGGAAATAGCACAGCTGCTACTAATAAGGATTTTGGATTGGATTGGTCTGATATACAGCTTATGCCAAGGCTTTCACAGATCTTTAGCTCAGATACCTCATATGAGAAGCTTATCTTTGAAAACGTCGATGTCTCGACAAGTTACGCCGGTATCGATTTAAAGATACCAGTGTTTATAGCTGCACTTGGCTCTACTGATGTTGCTAAGAACTTCTGGGATGGCATAGCTATAGGTGCTGCTATATCTGGTACAATGCTTGTTATAGGTGAGAATGTTTGTGGTATGGATAAAGAGTCTATATTTGTGAATGGCCAAGTTGCAAGCTCTAGAGATATGGAGTATAGGGTTAAAACATATAGGGAGTTTTGGGATGGAAGACATGGAGATATAGCTGTGCAGACAAATATTGAAGATGAGATAATGGGTGTAGATATATATGCTGCTTCTAAACTTGAGGTAAATGTTATTGAGAAGAAGTTTGGACAGGGTGCAAAATCTATAGGTGGAGAGGTTAGGGTAAGGGATCTTTCTAGAGCTATTGAATTAAAGAGAAGAGGCTATATAGTTATTCCAGACCCTGAAGATAAAAATGTACAAGAGGCATATAAACTTGGTGTTATAAAGACTTTTGAAAGACATAGTAGAATTGGTAAACCTGATCCACAAAAATTTTTAGAGAGGGTAGATAAACTAAGATCTATGGGTGTGAAGAAAGTTATTGTGAAAACAGGTACGTATAGACCTATAGATATAGCATTTGTAATGAAGCTAGCTTCTGAAGCTAAAATAAATGGTGTAACATTTGATGGTGCTGGAGGCGGAACAGGCATGTCACCAATTCCAATGATGAATGAAAGCGGTGTTCCAACAATATATATGGAGATGTGGGTTTTGAAGGCATGCCAAATACTGAAGCAAAAAGGTAGACATATACCTGATATTGCTATGGCTGGTGGTTTTTCAAATGAGCATCAGATAGTTAAGGCAATAGCTTTAAGTGGCTTTGATGGCGAGCCTTATGTAAAGGCTATTGCAATGGCTCGAGCTCCTATATTAGCTGTTATGAAGGCTAGATATTTCCAAGAACTATCAACGAAAAATGCCTTGCCTCAAGATTTTGTGAAAAAATATGGCTTGAAACCAGAGCAGTTCTTTATATCTACATATGAGCTTGTATCAAAACACAGTGTACATCAATTTGAAAAGATATTGAAGTCAGGTGCTATAGGGCTATACACATATTTTGAAAAAATAGTGACAGGTATAAAGATTTTGATGGCTGGACAGAGAAAATATTCTCTGAGATTGTTAAATAGATCAGATTTAGCTGCCTTAACAGAGAGAGCTGCTAGGGTAACAGGTCTCCCAACTATAGAAGAAGTTGATAAAGAAGCTTTTGAAGCTATTTTATTTTAATTTTTTAAGCTCTACATGTTTTAAAGAGAATAGAATCGCAAAATATTTATAGCTTTCACTATAAATCTTATTTGGTGTTATTCATGACGTTTTCGATAGTAGCTATAGATAGTGAAAAAGGAGATATAGGTGTTGCAGTAGCATCTAAATTCATAGCTGTTGGCTCTGTTGTTCCATGGGTTAGAATAGGTGTAGGAGCTGTAGCTACACAGGCATGGGCTAATGTCAAGTTTGGGCCAATCATACTCTATCTTCTTGAAAATAACTATACGCCTAAACAGGCCATTGAATTCGTGTTATCTGGGGATCCTAGAAAGGAACATAGGCAGATAGGTGTTGTTAATGCAAAAGGCGAGGCATATGCATATACAGGGTTGAGCTGTATACCATATGCTGGCCATATAGTTGGTGATGGCTTTGCAGTTCAAGGTAATATCCTTGTAGGTGAGGAAGTTATAGAGGCTATGGCAAAAGCATTTGAAACATCAAAAGGCGAGCTAGTTGATAAGCTATTAGCAGCTCTTAAAGCCGGGGATGACGCTGGAGGAGATAAAAGAGGTAAGCAAAGTGCAGCAGTTATTGTTTTGAGGCGCTGTGGTGGCTATGGAGGATGTACAGAAGGTGTAGATAGATATGTAGATCTTAGAGTTGATGACCATCCAGATCCTGTTAAAGAACTTATTAGACTATTTGAAATCTGGGAACTAACCATACTTGAAAGAGAGAACCCGGATGATGTATATAGCCTTAACGAGGTTGCATATAATATCCAGTTAGCGTTGAAGAAGCTTGGATACTATAGAGGAGAAGTAGATGGTAATCTAAATGAAGATACAATAAAAGCTTTAGAGCTATGGATAGGTATAAATAATTTTGAGAACAAAATGAGAAGTGATGGAAAGATATGGGGATCTATATATAGATTCCTCATGAAACAAGCCAATATATCTACTTTTTGATGTATAGCCAACAAGATACAGTATGATCTTTTTCAAACTCTATCATCATAGGTTCTTCTTTTCTACATATATCCATAGCATATGGACATCTAGGATGAAACCTACAGCCAGGTGGAGGATTTAGCGGGCTTGGCGGCTCACCTACAAGCTTTGATTTTTCTCTAGATCTAGCTATTTTTGGGTCTGGTACAGGTATAGATGCCAGCAACATTTTTGTATATGGATGAAGAGCATTGCTAAATATTGTATCTGTATCTGCAACCTCTACTATTTTCCCAAGATACATAACAGCTATGTTATTAGCCATATACCTAACAACACCAAGGTCGTGTGTTATAAATAGATAGGTAAGCTTGTCTATTTTTTGAAATTCTTTAAGCATATTAAGTATCTGTGCCTGTACAGAGACATCAAGCGATGATGTTGGCTCATCAAGCACTATAAGCTCTGGTTTAAGAGCTAATGTTCGTGCAATGGCTATTCTTTGTCTCTGTCCGCCGCTAAATTCATGTGGATATCTATAGAGATGCTCTCTACCAAGCCCTACTCTCTCAAGAAGCTTTACCACATAATCCTCTAAATTTTCAATATCTATATTATGTGCTTCTAAAGGCTCTTTTAAAATATCATATATAGTCATCCTAGGATTTAGACTGCTATATGGATCCTGAAAAACTATACCAGTTCTTCTTCGAAACTCTAAAAGTTTTTCATTCTTTAAACTCCTGACATTTATTCCACTAAATATTATCTCTCCATCATCAGGCTCTATCAATCTTAGCACAAGTCTACCAACAGTAGACTTCCCACTACCACTCTCACCAACAAGTGCAAGTGTAGTCCCTTTTAAAACTGTGAATGAAACACCATCAACAGCTTTAACATAGCCCCTTGTAAAAAATAGTCCCTTTACAGGAAAATACTTTTTGAGATTCCTTACAATAAGCAGCGGCTCGCTCATATCTCGTTACCTTTAGATACAAGCCAGCATGAAACATAGTGATTGGGTTTAGCTTCAATAGGTTTAGGCTCTATGAAACATCTATTTGTTGCATATGGGCATCTAGGGCGAAATCTACAACCCTCTGGAATATTTATCATATCTGGCACAACACCTGGAATTGATTCTAAATAAGCAACTTTTTTATATGGGTTTGGAACAGCATTAAGCAATCCTTTTGTATATGGATGAAGCGGATCTTCAAATAATTCCTCTGTATATGCCTTCTCAACAATTTTCCCAGCATACATAACAATTACCTTATCACACATCTCTGCAACTATGCCAAGGTTATGTGTTATTAGCAATACAGATGAGTTGTACTTATATCTCAGCTCCTTCAATATATCTAGAATCTGGGCTTGTATAGTTACATCAAGTGCTGTTGTAGGCTCATCGGCAATTATAAGCCTTGGAACATTAGCTATAGAAGTAGCTATAACAGCTCTCTGCTTCATACCACCTGAAAGCTCATGAGGATAGCTCTTCACTCTAGACTCGGGATCTGGTATAAGAACTTCTCGGAAAAGCTCTACAGCTTTTTTCAATGCATTCACAATCTTTATACCTATGCTGTGAACAGCTATGGTTTCCGCTACATGATACCCAGCTGTATAGAGAGGATCTAGAGCACTTGATGGGTCTTGATATATATATGTGATATCTTTACCCCTAATCCTACTTAACTCATCTTCATTTAATTTAAGTATATCGACACCATTGAATAATATCTTACCATCTACAATTCTCCCAGGGGATCTAATCATCTTTGTTATAGCCTTAGCTGTAACAGATTTACCGCAACCTGTTTCACCAACTAAACATAGAGCTTCTCCCTCATATATCTCAAAAGACACACCATCAACTGCTTTAACAACTCCATTATATGTATAGAAATACACCTTTAAATTTTCAACTTCAAGTATCTTTCTATTCAATTTCTATCCCCTTACCTCTATACTTCTTCTATATCTTGGATCCATAATATCTCTAATGCCATCTCCAAGTAGATTAAAACCAAGAACAGTTATCAATATCGCAAGACCTGGGAAAAATGAATACCACCATTTATCTGGAAACCATTTCCTACCATCAGCTATAAGCCTGCCCCACTCTGGTATTGGAGGCTGTGCACCTAAACCTATAAAGGATAAAGCAGATGTTGCTAGTATTACTGAACCGAAGTCAAATGTTATTAAAACCAATAGAGGTGTTATAGCATTTGGAAGAATGTGTCTAAACAATATCTTACTGGTTTTAACGCCTATAGCCTTAGCAGCTTCTATAAATAGCATTTCCTTAACCACAAGGACTTGTGCTCTAATAACCCTTACATAGCCAGGCCACCAAACAGCTGCTAATGCTATAATAGCTGATGTTAGCCCCGCACCAAGTGATGCGCTAAAAGCAATTGCAAGGACTAGCCCAGGAAATGAAAGAAAGATATCTGTTATCCTCATAATCACCTCATCTACTATACCACCATAGTATCCAGAAACAAGTCCAAGTATAATACCAATGGGAAGCGCTAAGGACATGACACTTAAAGCTGCAATAAGTGATATTCTAGCCCCATATAGTACTCTACTAAATATATCTCTTCCATATTCATCAGTTCCAAAGAGGTTTTCAAGGCTTGGTGGTTGTAATCTTTTTAATGTGCTTGTAACGCTTATGGCCATAGGATCATAAGGTGTAATATATGGTCCTATAATACCTAGGAGTGTAAATCCAAGAACTATAGCAAGTCCTATAGTAGTAAGACGACTTTTTCTTATAACCATGAAAATAAGTTTCCACTCGTTTAAAAAACCTGTTAAAAACTTTGCCTTGTTAAATAACCATTTATTATAGCTTTGCACTAGAGCCTCACCCTAGGATCAATAACAGCATAGGCAATATCAGTAACAAAGTTTATGAATATAAATATAAGCCCTATAAGCAGTGTTACACCCATTATAGCAGGATAGTCAAGGCTATTTATAGCATTAACTGCATATAGACCTATACCAGGCCATGAAAACACAGTTTCTATCACGATAGCTCCGCTAAGTATATATCCTATCTCAAGACCTAATATAGTGATTATTGGTATAAGAGAGTTTTTCAGTATATGTTTATAGAGCTGCAAACCTTCTAGCCCTCGTGCTTTTGCAAAGTCTATGAAATCTGAAGAGATAACCTCGAGGGTGCTATTTCTTACAACTCTTGCAATTATCCCTAGCCCTGTAAAAGCCAATGTAATACCTGGCAATATTATGTATCTTAAATTCTCTAAAAAGAGATCAAATCTACCACCTAGTAAACTATCAAGCAGATACATACCTGTGTATCTTACCGGAGGCACAACACCTCTACCAGTAGATGGAAGAACCCCTAGATAGTAGTAAAATATCCATTGAAGAACTATAGCAATCCAAAAAGCAGGTGCAGAGGTACCTATAAGAGCAACAACCCTTATTGAATGATCAATAATACTATCTTTTTTAAGTGCAGCTATTAAACCAAGTGGTATACCAACGACAGCAAGGATTATACTAGAAACTATTGCTAGCTCAACAGTTGCCGGAAAATACTCAGCTATATCAACTAAAACAGGTCTTTTACTCATTGGTGAAACCCCCCAATTTCCTCTAAATACATCTACAAGGTAAAGTATCAACTGCTCATGCAATGGCTTATCTAAATGATACCTCTTTTTAATTTCTTCAATAATCTCAGGACGTGCTTTATATCCACCTGTCCAAACCCTTACAGGATCTGCGGGAATAACATGGCTAATCAAAAATGTGAGGATAAGCACCCCTAGAATTGTAGGTAAAAAAGATAATGCTCTTCTAACAACATATCTCTTTATGTCTCCCATTGCCCACCAGCCGAAATAAAAAATAAAAATTACTTAGCTTCGCCAACAATAATGGCAACATCTTTATAGGTGATTATAGTAGCATTCTCTATATCTACATATCTAGATATTTCATTAGGTGACGTTGTAGTATATATAGCTATATCTGAAAACGTATATCCACCTGCTTGTAGAGGACCTGCATAGTCATCTGGATCTACATAGTCTGGACCCCATGCAAGTACCTGGGCATCGAAGTCACCGCTCATAAGCTTCTCATTGAATACAGGTCTCGATAGAACCTGTACCTTAACATCAATACCTAGAGCCTCAGTCCACGAAGACTGTAGTATAGTAGCTATTTGCTCTTGTTCGGTATACCCTTGTGTAACTATTATCGTTATACTAACAGACTTTGGATCAATTCCCGATTCCTCTAGCATTTTCCTCGCCATATCTTTATTATATGTATATCTAGTTATATCATCGTCTTGAAATCCAAACATGCCTCTAGGTATAACCCCATATGCTTGATCTGCCAGACCATTAAATGCTGTTGATATTATTGTGTCATATGGTATTGCCCATGCAAGTGCTTTTCTAAATGCTGTGTTGTTAAATGGATACCTCTCACAGTTAAGTGTAACATGGTGTATCCAGAACGAAGGAGCAACCTCTACTATGAGCTTGTTACCACCAAGTGTAACATCCTTAACTTGATCTACAAGCGATGGCGGTATTAAAGCTATGTCTAGATCACCTTTCTTAAGCATCATTATTCTTGTTGAGTCCTCTGGTATAAGCCTCAACTCAATCTCTTCTATAGATGGCTTTCCTTTCCAATAATATGGATTGGCCCTCAATCTATAGTACTGTCTATGAACCCATTCAACAAGATAATATGGACCTGTACCAACTGGATGGTCATATAAATACGGATTCTCCTCACCAGGTTTAACACCACCATGCTGTTCTACAACCTCCATGCTAACAATACTTGCAGGTATCGTTGCTAATACCGATAGTATTGGTGCATATGGATAGTTCAGCTTTACTTTTACAAAACCTGCTACACTACCACTATAGCCAAAGAAGGACAGTAGCTCTTCTAACGATGAAACCTTTCTATTTTCACCTTTGAACTCTGTATATAGACCTTTTGACAATATCGACTTAAACTCATCTTCACTTAAAACAACTGTTTCGTTAACATTTATGAATTCCTCTATAAGCCATGAAGGATCTAGATGCATTGTAACAACACGTCTAAAGGTATACACTATGTCATTAGCTGTTAGAGGTATTGTTCTATTCTCCCAAGGATCATAAAACACAACATTGCCTCTTATCACAAAGTACCATTCATCGCTTTCTTCATTATGAGCCCAGGCAACAGCTAGGCTGGGTACTACATAATCTACATTATCTCTTTCATATGCCACCAATCTCTCATATATCTGATGTATTATAAACCAGTCAAAACCCCAGTAGGTAACAGCAGGGTCTAGGCTATGACCCTCTTCAGATTCACCTATAACTAATTTATTTGGATTCGGTGCATAAGGTTCTTTAGAAAGGTCATCAACTCTATAGACAAATGTTGGATGGAAGTATATATTCTTTACCCAGTCCCAGTAAACCCTAACCTCTCTTGCTTGTACAAGCCATATAAGGGAAAGCCTATCGTTTGAAAGCTTTTGTATAGCATTATAGATAGTTTTTCTAAGACTAGCATCAGTAGTTATTCTACCAGCTTTAATAAGAGCATCCATTATAGGATCTCTGAGGAAACCAGGATTTATATTTGAATATGGAACAAGCAATTCTTTATCAATTGGCTGTGGATCTTTATATGCTATAACAATATATTTACTTGCCTGGGGAATTGTTACAGATGGCTGAGGCGTTGGAGAAGGTGTTGTAATTGGTGTTATAGTTGGTGTAGGCGTTGGCGTTTGTTGTACTGTTTTTTGCATTATAGGTAGGTACGTTAAACCAATTATTAAACCAACTATAGCTAGAGCTATTACTACTAATGCTACCATTTTTGTATTTACCATTAGACTTACACCATCAGGACTCAATATCTTTATATCACTCAATATCTTTATATCTATTTAAGCCTATAGCCACATTTAAAAATTTTTATGATTTAAAATACTATTTAATGCAGTTAAAGATGTTAAATAGGGTTATTATCTACATTAATTGGTTTTAACTGTAGATATAGCAAAATAGAGAATGCTGTTAGAATTGCTATGATTATTACCGAGACATCAAATGATCCTAGAGCATCTCTTGTATATGCCATAATCAATGGGGCTATCGCCATAGCTATCTGCCCTGCTAAAGCATTTATACCGCTTATGATCCCTGCAAAATTTTCTGGAACTGTATCGTTTATAATAGTCCATGCCAATGGTAGAAAAGCTCTATATGCAATAATAGATATTGCAAGAAATATCCATGTATTTATCCCAGGCTTCATTACAGTTGACATGCATAGTGATATAGATGTGATTCCCAATGCAATTGAAAGAATTAACCTTCTTCCCTTTAAACCACCTATTCTATCAGATACCACAGCTGTTGATATACCTATAAACATTCCAATAATTAAAATAACTACCACTGGGATCCAAACATCCTTTAATTCTAGCATAAGCTTCTCTACAAGAAACGTTGAAAGCCACGATGTATAGAAGGCCCAAGGCTGAAGAGCAAACATAAAGGCAAAAAATATTGTTACAATATATCTTAATGCCTTTCTATGTAGCAAGGCTTTATTTAATGGCGTATAACCTTGCTTTCTGCTTAAATTATGGTAAAACTTTGTATATCTGGAAAATAGAACTAGCAGTGGTACAAGCGATATAAAAGACAATATAGCTATCACTATAAACATAACTCTCCACGAATTTATATAAGGAATTAAAATATATGTCAATACAACCCCTATAACAGACCCAGATTCAAACACAGCGGTTGCTAATCCCATTATATTCCTTGGTATAACAAGCGATGTTATTTTTGTACATGAAGGCCAATAGGCAGGGAAAATAAACCCTGCTATAACCCTTGATAACAAAAGTATCTCGAGTCCATAAGCTAGCGATGTAAGCATTGATGATGTAACAGAGATTGATATAGCTATGCTGAGAACTTTAAATGGACCTATATAATCTATCATATATCCCATGAAAGGCGCTGCTAAGGTTGAGGCCACCCTCTGTATAGATATGATTAAGCCCATTAAGCTATAGGATATATTTAAGTCATCTATAATAAGCTTTGCAATTGTTCCAATAACAAATATGGAAAGGGAACCTATGGTTGTCGCTATAAGCATTACAGCCATAATACCTATATACATTTTATTGATATCCATAGCTTACACACATTCATTTAACTAACTATTTGTTTTAAAAGAAGGGATATGCTAATTTAAGTTTATTTGAGAAATATAGAACTTGGATTTGCTATCTATAGAAAAGTTTATAGCTTTCAAATCTAAATATATTACTAGGGGAGAGAAGTGGAGGCATCACTCTCTCCACAACCTCAGCCACCAAGCTATAAAGAAGAGGTATTAGCTGCATTAAGTAAGTTAAAAATAGCTTCTATACTTTTAATAATAGCTACTCTAATAGCTTCAATATCGAGTTTAACGCTACTAAGCGTAATATTTACATTTAATATAGCTGCTATAGTTGCTACAGGTCTAGGCACACTAGCCGCTGCTTTAGTCGGGCTAATACTAATTATTATAGCGGTATATGTATTTCTACTCCCATCTGCAAAACAATTTACTAAGTGGAAACCTGCGGAATTTTCAACTCCATCTAAGCTTCTGAGAATAGGTTATATATGGGGTATAGTCACACTCATTATAGCTCTATTAATCATGATTATAGGAGCAGTTACTATGAATCTACTTATAGTATTTAGTGGTATAGGTATTGCTATTATCGGTGGAATACTCTTCCTTATAGGCTATATAGGAAACATAGTATACTTCTTCAAACTTAAAGACGCCTTCAACTCAACAATATTTCTAGTAGCAGCAATACTTTTAATAATAGGGATATTTATAGGCATTACACAATTTATAGCATGGATTCTAGCATTTGTAGAAACCAGAGCTATAGAAAACAAAATTACCTCTGGAGCAATCCAGATATAGAGAATTTAAGCCCATGTATTTTTAATATATTTAAATAATTCATTTTGGTAGAGCATCACAGCATTTCTAACTATTACCATTTTTAAATTAGGCTTGATATATACTGCGAATGTATTACATTTTGAAGAATGAACCATCAATAAGGAGTCATCGGCAGTAAAACAATAACAATTAATATTGTTAAAATAGTTGTTGGGATAAGATATCTATATACTTCTCCTAGATTTGTTTTAAAGAATTTTGCTGATAGTACAAAGCATGCATGTATAGGTGATAGCATGGCACCTATATAGCCTCCTAGAAATGCTAATGTTATTCTATAGCTGGTAAGAAGAGGTAGGATTGATGGAAATGCTATAGTAACGAATGTGAATTCAAATCCTGTTGTAATAACCATTGAAAATGGTATTGCAAACACAGCTATGTCTGCAATTGAAGAGAGATATGATGCTAGCTGATATGATAGCCCTGTTTCATTTATAACTCTACTAAATATCAATGACTCAATTATAAGAATTATTATTGTTGGTTCAAGCGAATACTTAATCCCATTTTTAACAGTATTTAATGAAGGCTTATGAATTGCTATAAACAGAGAAACAGTTATCATTAGGGATATTGGTAGTGGAAGTTTTGCAACAATAGATAGAAATACTATGATGATAAACGGCCATAGATATATCAACTCTTTAAAAGACCTATCTCTATGCTTTATACAGTTGTTATTAATTTTATGTAGAATTGTTCTTGAGATAATAAGCCCACTAACTATGGATCCTATAAATATTGGCCAGTTATAGTATATAATTCTATTGAAATTCATGTTAAGTATAGCTGAAGCCAATATAACCGATTGATATAAAGGCCATATAGTAACCCATATATGTCTAAACCAATAGTTTAGAAAAGTCTTTTCATTGGGGTTTAAGTTACATTCTCTATATAGAGGATTGATAATCGTTGCAGAAATGTATGCCCCTGCAGGCATTGGGAGAAGCCCTATAATAGCTGGTATCGATATAGCCGCTGTTTTAGGGCTTAAAGACTCAAGAGAAGTAACTACTCTATCTGCAATATATGTTGATCTATATAAATCAGCTAGAAACATAGCTAGGATAAGCGATAGTATGGTATCCAAAAGAGTTCTATTGAATGTTTCTAATATAGCTACAGCAACCCCTCTACCTAAAAAAGGCAGCATATATATAATCAGTGCTAATCCCAAAGCCACTGCTATATTAATTCTTCTCATAACTAGTGTAAATGCTATTATAATTGAAAATATAAATACTATAATTTCTAAACTCATTTTTACCATTACGTAGTAAAACCAGTGCCTCCTAAAAATATTTTAATCATATAACATCTTTGTCCTGTTTATAATCCAAATAATAGAGAGATATAGCATATTTAAAATAATAAGCAATGTCCACGACTTAAAGAATCTATTATTTGTATAGATATATTATACAACTTAGACACAGCAAACCTTAGAATTATATATCTATGTACTGTAAATAATTGACATACCAAGTTTTCATTAAATTAATATTTTTAAATATCTAAAGGTTTAATTATAGTAGAGTGACACTCTAATGGAGAAACCAAATAGATATTTACTAAAACATATATCTATTTACACACCATATAACATTATTAGTGATGGTTGCATAGCTATTGAAGATGGATATATAGCTAAAGTTGATGCAGAGCCTTGTTCTAGTGGAGAAGCGTATTCAATTGATTTAAGTGGATATATTGTAGGCCCCGGGTTTATAGATACCCATATACATGGTATTCTAGGATTTGATGTCATGGATGCTAAACCAAGTTCCTTTCTTTCAATGTCTAAAGCTCTTACAAGATACGGTGTAACAAGCTTTATACCAACAACTGTTACAGCATCTCATGAAACCATAATAGAGATATGTAAATCGCTTGTAGTAGCCTATGAACAGTGGACACCTCTGTCAGGGGCTAGAATTCTTGGAATTCATTTAGAAGGTCCATATATAAATAGCATTCGTGCAGGAGCTCAAAACAAACAGTTTATAAGAAAACCAGATATAGATGAATTCAATGAATATTACAATGCATGTAAAGGTCTTGTTAGAGAAATAACAGTTGCACCGGAAATCAATGGTGCAATCGACTTCATAACAATTCTATCTAAAAAGAATATAACTATCCAGATTGGTCATACAAATGCCACATATAGAGAAGCTGTTAAAGGGATTTTAGCAGGTGCTTCAAAAGCTACTCATCTATATAATTCAATGAGAGAAATACATCATAGAGAGCCAGGTGTTGCTATAGCACTTCTTTCTAACCCAGCTATATATTTAGAGCTTATAGCAGATCTAATCCATATATCTAGAGAAATGTTGATGTTTACTATAAATTGTGCAGGAGTTGATAGAGTTGTTCTTATAACAGATGCTATATCAGCTACTGGTATGCCTGATGGTCTCTATGAGCTTGGCGGCTTAAAGATAAAGGTTGAGAAAGGTATTCCAAAGCTTGTAGATAGTGATAGTTTTGCAGGAAGCACTCTTACAATGGACAAAGCATTTAGAAACATCATATCTCTAGGTTACAGCATAAAAGAGGCATTTATAATGGCAAGCACCAATCCTGCAAAATCTATAAATGCTATAGAAAAAGAGAAAATAGGTTTAATTAAACCGGGATGGAAAGCCGATATGGTTATTTTAAATGATGATTTAGAAGTGGCTATGACTATAGTGAATGGTAATATATTATTCAATAAAACTGATTTACAGCTATAGCTACTATACAGCATAGCTAAGCTATAGGGATGCCACTA
>Ga0272445_1002278_pt1 | contig 13384 bp, 17 predicted proteins | sample YNPCB0031_FD_194404 | JGI IMG/M metagenome (GOLD analysis project Ga0272445, IMG submission 194404) | Hot spring sediment microbial communities from Yellowstone National Park, WY, United States - YNP-CB-003-1 | ecosystem: Environmental > Aquatic > Thermal springs > Hot (42-90C) > Sediment... | reverse complement strand
TCATAACAAAATTGTTTTGTCAAGCTTTTTTGAAAAGTAAAGCCTCTAAAAAGCCGTAAATTCCGAAAGAAAATAAGAGGTCAAAGCGTTAAATTTTGTTGTGATAACACTACAGGAAATTCAGGTAGTAAATGTGCGAGCTTGAAATTTCTTAAGGGATTTTATATCATAAAAAATAGAGGATGAGACAAAATGGCGATAATACAAAAAGAAATAGAGGTTGTAGGCTCAAAAGGGAAAGAAAAAGTCCTTGCACTTTTTGACAGCGGTGCGACATATTCCTGTATCAAGAAAGAGATAGCAAAGAAGTTAGAAAGAATCATTAAGTTACCCAGTCCTCTTAAATTAACCACGGCAAAAGAGGGAGAAACTGTAGAGGCAAAGGAGGTGGTGAGACTGGATTTTTATCTTTATGGCTACCGTTTCTCTGACGAATTCATTGTGATTCCTGAATTATCAGAAAAAATAATTATTGGTGCACTCACGCTTGAAAAATGGCATATGGGACTTGATTTCAAAAAGAGGGATGTGATAATTGACCCTGAGGTCACAAAATTAAGATTGTTATGAAGATTAAAGGAATATCCTTCACAGGGAGATTAAAGATAGTAAGAGCCTTTTTTGTGATTTTGGTTATGGGTGGGTGTGGGGGAAGGTTTTATATTGCTCCGGAAGCAATGAAGATGGGGATAAAACCAAAAATTTTATGGAGTTTTGAAACAGGAAGTGCTGTGTTCTCCTCCCCATCCATTGGTGATATAGATAATGATGGAAAACTTGAGGTTGTTGCAGGGTCTTGGGACAATAAAATCTATGCCCTGAACGGAGAAGATGGGTCATTACTTTGGTCTTGGACAACAGGAAGTGGTGTGTCCTCCTCCCCATCCCTCGGTGATATAGATAATAATGGAAAACTTGAGGTTGTTGTAGGGTCTTATGACAAAAAAATTTATGCCCTGAACGGAGAGAATGGCTCATTACTATGGGTTTATACAACAGGAAGGGGTGTGGATTCCTCCCCATCCCTCGGAGATATAGATAACGATGGAAAACTTGAGGTTGTTGTAGGGTCTTATGACGATAAAATCTATGCCCTGAACGGAGAGGATGGCTCCCTACTATGGTCATATACAACAGGAGGTAATGTGTCCTCCTCCCCATCCCTCGGTGATATAGATAATGATGGAAAATTAGAGGTTGTTGTAGGGTCTGATGACAATAAAATCTATGCCCTGAACGGAGAGAATGGCTCTTTACTATGGGTTTATACAACAGGAAGTGGTGTGGATTCCTCCCCATCCCTCGGAGATATAGATAATGATGGAAAATTAGAGGTTGTTGTAGGGTCTGAGGACAATAATATCTATGCCCTGAACGGAGAGGATGGCTCATTACTATGGTCTTGGACAACAGGAGGTGATGTGTACTCCCCATCCCTCGCTGATATAGATAATGATGGGAAACTTGAGGTTGTTGTAGGGTCTTGGGACAATAAAATCTATGCCCTGAACGGAGAGGATGGCTCATTACTATGGTCTTGGACAACAGGAGGTGATGTGTACTCCCCATCCCTCGCTGATATAGATAATGATGGAAAACTTGAGGTTGTTATTGGCTCTGGGGACGGTAAAATCTATGCCATTTCAACTGGTTCACCGGTTCCATCCCCTGAACTCCTTCCATGGCCAAAATTTAAGCACGATTTATTCAATACTGGAAATTATGTAGGGATAAAAATTAAGAAAAAACCAAAATACCCTCCATACCTTACCATGAAAGCGAGTATAAAGGATGAAAATGGAAATAATGTGATTGAGGGTGGTGAGAAAATAGATATAACCATTGATGTTTCAAATAAGGGGAAGGGGGATGCATACGCTGTTAAGGCGGTTTTTCTTTTCAGGCAGGGTTCTCAAGAGACAAAGGAGGAAAAGACAATTGGAGATATTGAGGCTGGAGCATCAAAGAGATTATCGCATTCTTTTTCAGTTCCATTCAATATAAAAAATGGAAAATGCGAGATAAGAATTGATGTATCAGACTCGAACGGATATAAAGCAGAGGAGTATTTGGTTGGTATGGGGTGTGCAGAGCTTCCTCCACCCATTTTCTCTGTTTATTCTGTTATTGATGATGATTTAGTTGGTAAATCAAGTGGAAATGGTAATGGAAATATAGAGGCAGGGGAGACAATAGAGTTGAAATTGAATGTGAGGAATGAGGGTAGGGGGATTGGAAGGGATGTTGAGGTTTACCTTTCATCAACAGATGATATAGACATAATTGAGGATGTTGCAAAAATAGGTAATATCCCACCTGATGCGAGTGGAGAAGGGGTAGTTGTCTTCAGTGTTCCGGGGGATTTTAAAAAAGAGAGAATATCACTTGAGTTGAAGGTAAAGGAGAAGACCGGTCTTTTCTCAAAGACAGAGAGGAAGAGCTATCCTGTTTATAAGAGGGTTGTTGCTCAGGAGATTGGAGGAGCTCCTGGAGGCCCTGTTCAGACCCTTCCGAGCCTTGCTGTATTTCCACCTGGAAGGGGAAATCACCTTCCGAAGGATGTTGACACGATGGTTTTCTGGAGATTTCTCATAGAATCTGCTACGAAGAGCGGTCGTTATAATGTTCTTACGAAGGATAATGTATGGACGACATTGAGGGATAAGGGGAAGAATCCGGAAGAGGTTTTGAATAAGTGCGCAGAGGCTATATGCCTTGTTGACCATGGAAGGATTCTTCAGGCAGATTACATAATTGGTTCAGAACTTGAATTTTATGGCGGAACATACATATTCACAATAACACTATATGATGTTTCAACATCAAAGGTTATAAGGACAAAGACGGGTGAGACAAAGGTGAGAAGTTATGAAGCCATCAAATCCCTCATCCAGTCAACCTGTGAGGAATTGCTTGGCATGAGATGAGATTTTTAAGGGTGATTTTGATTCTTCTTATCTCAATTACAGGAAGCAAATTTGTGAATTTCAACCTGAAGGACTTCAGGGAAAGGGTTTACAAACTTGATGACTTCTGCGGAGGGAATGCGAGGTTTAGAGCAAATGCAATAATTGTGAGCTTCTTTACACTTGATTGTAAGGAGTGTATGACGAGGGAAATTCCTGCCCTTAAGAGAATATATAATGAATTGAAGGATAAGGGTGTTTTTGTTTTTCTCATTGGATTTGGGGAGGACAGGTGGAAGGTTGGAGACCATTTTTCACAGAACCCGGTTGATTTTCCTGTTCTCATTGACCCCCAGAAGAAAGTAGGTTCTGAATGGGGTATTTATGGTGTTCCAAACACATTCATAATAGATAAGAACTGCAGAATAAGGTTTCACCTTATAGGCTCAAGGACTGACTATGAAGATTTTATAAAAAATAGGGTTCTTGAGATAATAGGAAAGTAAAAAATCTGTTTCATCATCATAGGCGGAAGAACAGGCTTAAGGCTGAGGGCGGAAATAGGCTGAAGGCTTTAGGCTTAAGGAGATTATTAGGCTGAAGGGGACGGGAGGGTTTTAATTCAAAAAGGTATTCTTCCTTTGCCCATTCCCGAATTCATTTCCCTCCCCTTTTTCTTTACCTTACCCCCTCCTTTCGTAAAGGAGGGTAGGGGAGAAATTATCTGATCTGTTTCCTCTGCTCCTTCCCTTCGTAAGGGAAGGGTTTTTCATCTCCCCCCTGTGTCCCCCTCTTAATCAAGAGGGGGAGATTAAGGAAGCAAGGGAAGGGCGGGAGGATTTTATCTGACATTTTCCTCTGCTCCTTCCCTTTCCGATTTATTTCCCCTCCCCTTTTTAAGGGGAGGGCGGGGGAGGGGTTGCAGGGAAGGTTGGGAAGAAATTATCTGACTTTCTTCCTTTGTTGAGGGATTTTCCCCCTAAAATTTTCCGTAAATTTTTATTATTCCAAAAATCTCCCCCTACCCCTCTTTAAAAAAGAGGGGGGAATTCTTTATTACTTTTCCTCCCCTTTTTAAGGGGAGGGTGATGGAGGGGTTGCAGGGAAGGGTTTTTCATCTCCCCCTTGTGTCCCCCCTCTTAATCAAGAGGGGGAGATTAAGGAAGCAAGGGAAGGGGGAGGGTGGGGTTCTTCTAAATAACCTCGTCCAATTTATATAAAACCTTAAATTTTTCAAAACACTTGACTTTAAAAATTTTTTGTGAGATGATTTGATTATGGAAGTTTCTATGGAAGAAATTGAGAAGAGGATGAAGAGGCTGGAAATTATCTACGATGAGGTATTAAGGGAAAGGTTTGCTCATATTGATGAGAGGTTCAATATAGTGGAAATGAGGTTGAATACTCTGGAATTAAGGTTGAATGCTTTATATGAGAAGACAGAAAGGGATAAGACGGAATTGATTGAGAGGATGGAAAGGGGATTGGCATCTTTGAGGGTTGAACTAATTGAAAGGATGGAAAGGGGGCTGGCGTCATTAAGGGTTGAGTTAACAGAAAAAATTGAAAGGGGATTGGCATCATTAAGGGTTGAACTTATAGAAAGGATGGAGAGGGATAAAAGGACGATAATTTTATGGTTTATAGGTGTAATGCTTGCCTTTTCAACACTGAACATCACAGCCATGTGGGCAATCCTTTCCATGGCTCTGAAGCGATGACACTTTTAATGGGAATTGGTTTATAATAAAAGGAGGAAAAGATGGCTACCCTGAAGGAAAAGCTGGGTGAAGAAGGATATGAGGAATTGGAGGAAGTAATTGTTGAAAAAATAAGAATGCACTCTGTAAGTAGAGATGAATTTGAAGAGATACTTGAAAAGAATGTAGCGGAATTAAAAACCGAGCTTCAGAATTTGAGAGAAGAGTTCAAAACGGATGTTATGGAATTGAGAAAGGAATTCAAAATGGATGTTACGGAGATGAGAAAGGAATTCAAAATGGAGATTATAGAATTGAGAAAGGAAATGAATGATTTGAGAAGAGAGATGAATGAAAGGTTTGACAATATGTATGAAAGGATAACATCACTCGGGAAATGGACGGTTGGAACCCTTGCCCTATTTGGAACAATAATAACCATTCTTTATGCAATAGGATTATTCATTAAATAAAAGGCGGAAATAGGCTGAAGGCTGAGGGCTGAAGAATAGGCTTGAGGCTGTAGGCTGAGGGTTTTAGGTTTGATATTTGAAAAACTTAATAAAAAATAATTCCTTCAGCCTAAATGAACCAACTACCTGCCCAGCAACTCTTTATGCCTTTCCTCTGCTCTCTCCTCCATCTTCTCCAGTATTCTCACCATATATCTTATGAGTTCCCTTGTTTCTCTTTTCCCTTCTTCAATCATTTTTTCCACCCTTTTATTTGCTTCCTCACTCCTCTTAGCTCCTTCTTCAATCATTCTTTCAACCCTTTTCCATCCCTCTTCAATCGTCTTCTCAACCCTCTTCCATCCTTCCTCAATCATCTTCTCAACCCTCCTGTTTGCTTATTCGCTCCTCTTAAACCCTTCTTCAATCATTTTATCGGTTAGTATTGCCCTCCTGTTGGTGTCCTCCCTCCATTCCTTAATCAGTTCTTTAATCTCTCTTATCAATTTATCACCCCTCAATCCCAGATATACACTCAAAATCGCCAGAATAACACCCATAATTGTCACCAAAAAAGCAGTCTCTGCTGATAATAAAGCCCAGCTTGCTCCAACTATCCCCGTTAAGAAAATTATAAACCATATCATAATTTAATTTTAACCCATAAATTTTTTGAAGTCAAGCATTCTGTTAAATTTCAATTTTAAAAACAATTAACGAAACAATTTTTTCAGCCTAAAGCCTACCGCCTTCGGCCTTAATAAAGCAACCACCTTTCCCTTTATAATTTTATCCCTGAAAATCGTTTCATCTTTGCAATCATTATTATATGCCTTCTGCCTGCATATATTGTTTCTCCTGCTGGAACCCATCCGCACCTTCTGAAAAATCCCTCAAGTTCTGGAAGGACGAAGGCTCTGAACACTCTGCCTCCAATTTCCTCAACCTTTTTTACTGCGTAACGGACGAGTTTAAATCCTGTAAGGGGTGGTGCGGAGGGAAGAACTGAGAGCCTGCTTCCTCTGAAAATTCCGTTTCCCTCGTCTATTATACGAACCGTCCCAACTGCTCTCCCCTCAAACTTTGCAATTATGTGAATCGTTTTTCTGTTGAAGTCATATTCATCAATGTCGCTTAGAGAAAACAATCCCATACTTTCTACGAAGATTTTTCTTCTTATTTTAAAACATTCCTCCCTCTCTAAATCATCAATGACCTCCCTTATCTCAAGCCCCATTATTTCCGCTTTTTTCTGAGAAGCTTCTTCAATTCATCCATAAACTGCTCAACATCCTTGAATTCCTTATAGACAGAAGCAAATCTCACATACGCTACCTTATCAAGGTTATAAAGTTCCTTTATTACCATCTCCCCTATAACTGATGAAGGAACCTCCTTTTCTCCCCTCTGGGCAAGGGCTGTTTCAATTTTTCGGACAATTGCATCTATATCATCGGTTGACACAGGTCTTTTCTCGCAGGCTTTCTGAATCCCCCTGAAAATCTTTTCCCTTGAAAATGCCTCCCTCCTTCCGTCCTTTTTTATAACCAGGGGCATTGACAGTTCAAACCTTTCAAATGTGGTGAACCTCTTTGAGCATCTGAGACACTCCCTTCTCCTCCTTATTAAATCTCCCTCCTTTGAAAGCCTTGTATCAATGACCTTTGTTTCAAGCTCTCCACAGAACGGACATTTCATTTGAGAGGTTTATTCCTGCCTATCAGGGTTAAGAACTCTTGTCGGGTTTCTGCCCTTTTCCTGAAAACTCCCAGCATGGCACTTGTCTGAATTACAGAATTCTGCTTCTCAACCCCCCTCATCATCATGCAGAGATGGACTGCCTCGCAGACAACACCGACCCCTAATGGATTTATGTGTTCCATAAGGGTCTGGGCTATCTCTGTTGTCAGCCTCTCCTGAATCTGAAGCCTCCTTGCGAAGACTTCAACGAGCCTCGCAATTTTGCTTATTCCAACCACCTTATCCTTTGGTATATAACCTATGTGAACCTTTCCAAAAAATGGCAGGAGGTGATGTTCACAGAGGCTGAAAAAATCAATGTCTTTTACCACTATCATCTCGTCATAGCCTTTTACCTCAAAGGTCTTTCCGAGTATCTCCTTGGGGTCTTCTTTGTAGCCTTTTGTGAGATATTTAAGTGACTTCTCAACCCTTTCGGGGGTTTCCTTTAATCCCTCCCTTTCAGGGTCTTCACCCAATTCCTTTAAGAGTTCTTTTATTAAGGTTTGAATCTTCAATCCGGTCTTGAAAGGACTATCACGCAGGAAACTATTCCAGGACCACCCAGTGTGTGAGCAAGTCCCACCCTCGCATTTTTCACCTGCCTCTTACCGCATCTTCCCCTCAACTGGTCGCATATCTCATTCACCATTCTTACTCCCGATGCACCTATCGGATGCCCAAAGGATTTAAGACCGCCACTTATGTTCACTGGAATTTCTCCGTCAAGATAAGTCTTTCCATCCTCAATAAGTTTCCACCCTTCACCCCTTTCACACAAAAACAGGTCTTCGTAGTTTATTATTTCCGTTATGGTGAAGCAGTCATGGCATTCCACAACATCTATCTCTTCCGAAGGCTTTTTTATACCAGCCATCTCATATGCTCTTTTTGCTGCATACTGCGTTGCCTTAAAACCGAGAAAATCAAAGGTTGGGTCAAACTGAAGCGTGAAATAACCTCCATAGGTAGCAAATCCTATCCCTTTTATCAAAATGTAATCCTTTCCCAGTGCCTTTGCCTTCTCCTCCGTGGTCATTATGCAGCAGGCACCGCCATCGGTTGTCGGGGTGCAGTCGTAGAGCCTTAACGGCTCCGCAACAGGGGGAGCATTTTCAGCATCTTCCTCCGTAATTGCCCTCTGGAAATGAGCCTTTGGATTCATGGCTCCGTATCCGTGATTCTTAACTGCAACCTTTGAAAGAATTCTCCTTGTGAGGTTGTGTTCGTGAAGATACCTCGTAGCAAGAAGTGCAAACATTCCCGGCGCAGTTCTTCCCTTACAGAAAAGTGGATGCCCCTTCTCTATGTGCTGTGCGACAAGGCTTCCCCTTGAAGGAACATCCCTCATCTTCTCAACCCCTACTGCGAAAACGGTATCAAACTCACCACTTTTTATGGCAAAGTATGCGTTCCTTATTGCTTCCATACCTGTTGAACAATAATTTGCAACCCTCGTTACTGGAATTGGATAAAGTCCGAGGGTCTCAGCTACTGTGCTACCAGCATTTCCCTCATAGCCCCATGCGTAGGGCATGTATGTTCCGAGCCATCCTGCCTGAAGTTCCTTTTTATCAATACCCGCATCTTTAATGGCTGTATTGAAACATTCCCATAGCAAATCTTTATAATCCTTATCAAAAAGTTCACCAAACTTCGTTGTCCCTGTCCCTATTATTGCTACCTCTCTCATCATCTTCCCCCTTTTATCTGTTTTATCTTTTCCTTCGCTTCCCTCTCCATGTTTGTTCCCGGAGCGAACCTTATCACCTCCTCAAAAAACTCTACTGCTCGGTTATAATTTCTTTTGATCAAGTTTATCCTTCCAAGATATAGATTCACCTCAGCAAGATTGAGCTCTGAACCCGGCATTTTTTTCAAAAGCTCCTTTGCCTGTTCAAGATTCTCCTCGGCTTCATCGTAAGACTTTAGTTCAAAGTAGGTAAACCCGAGATTTGCATACGCGAGGGCAAAATTGGGGTCAATGGATATAGCCTTTTTGAAATAAAACAAAGCCCTCCTCATCTCACCCTTCGCAAAATAGACAAGTCCGAGATTCAGATATGCCTGCTGAGGGGTTTTATAGAGGACATCGCTTAATACCCTTTCAAACTCCATGATTGCCTCATCATACCTTCTCATCTGATACAAAACTACTCCGAGGTTGTTCCTTGCCTCCGAATAATCGGGATTTAGCTTCAAAGCCTTTTCAAAATAGGATTCCGCTTCCTTTAGAAGTCCCTTTCCCATGTAAGCAAGACCCATGGCATTGTAAAGTTTGGGGTCATCCTTCCTTATGTTTTCAGCCTTCATAAAATTTTCAATGGCAGAAGAATAATCGCCAACCTGCAAAAAGGAAAGTCCTGTGTTGTAATATGCATCGTAGAGCTTTCCTTTGTCTTTATTCTCTACAGGTGCACAGGAGAGGAACAAAAAAAGGAGAGGAACTACTTTTTTAACTACTTGCAAGAAGTTTACCGAATACATATTTTAAACTCCCGCTTATTTTTGATTTCCTTTCTACCTTTGGAAGTCTTCCAAGTCCATACTTGTTTATAATAAGTCTTATTGTATCCCTGTCCTCCTCACTCTCTTCCGAAACTTCTTTCTCCTCTGAAATCTCTTTTTCCTCCACCTCTACCTCTATTTCTTTTTCCTCTTCCCCTCCTTCCTCTATTATTTCCACCTCTCCCACATCAACCTTATAACCTTTTTCCATTTCATCCATGAACTTTTTGAAATCTTCAAGGTTTTCGTAATAAAAGGGAAGGGTTTTCACTATCTCTTTAGCCTCCTGAGGAGAGAGGGAAAGGAGGTCAATCTCTTCCATTATGAATCCCATTGATTCAACCATTTGAAGGGCTTCTTCCTTAACTGCTTCAAAATTCTTTATCTCAATGCTTTCAGGAGAGTAGCTGAACATCTTCCCTTCATTGGTGATTAAATAGAAATAAACAAATGGCAGAAGTTTTCTGTTCCTTTCCACAAAAATTATATAAGCTCTTGCCTGCTCAGCTCCCATTCCTGCGAAATAAACATTTGACAGATTTACTGACTTTAAAAGGGCGTAGAGATTTCCACCTATCCCTATAAGGTTTTTCAGTTTGCTTTCAACGAAGGGCATTGAGGTTATTATATTACATCAATCTGGATTTTCAACTATAGTTAGAAAAAAGAGGAGAATTGCTCTCAAAAATTTTTAAAGTTCAAATTCAACAAATTCCCTGAATTTTTTAGCCCGTTCAAAGATATCTCCTTCGTTGAGATTAACCAACCCTTCTATTGAAAATTTTTCAACAGCAAATGAGCCCATTGCGCTTCCGTAAACAACAGCCTTTTTCAGGTTATCAAAGGAATAGTCTCCTGTGTGCGCGAGAAATCCCGCGAATCCCCCTGCAAATGAGTCACCCGCTCCAGTTGGGTCAAACACCACTTCCAGGGGATAGGCGGGCACATAAAAAATTCGGTCTTTATAGAAGAGAACTGCTCCGTATTCTCCCCTCTTTATAACGAGAAACTGGGGACCCATCTTCATTATAGCCCTGGCAGCCTTGAGAATGTTGTATTCTTGAGAAAGCATCCTCGCCTCTTCCTCGTTTATGAGAAGTCCGTTTGTCTTTTTAAGGACATCTAAAAGTCTATTCCTCTCTCCTTTTATCCAGTGGTCCCTCGTATCTGAAAGGACAAGTTTTGCATTTATCTCTTTCATAACCTTCATCTGGAGTTCGGGATGAATTGCAGCAAGAAAAAGAATTTCAACATCCCTCATTTCATCCGATATCTCCGGTTCAAATTTCTCAAAGACATTCAACTGGAGGTCCAGGGTTTTTGGATTGCCGAGGTCGTATCCATATTCTCCTGCCCATCTGAAGGTCCTTCCCTCCTCAAATTTTATCCCGCTTGTTTCAATTCCCATTTTTTTAAAAAGGTCAATAAACTCCCGAGGAAAATCCCTTCCCACAACGCCTATTATCCCTACGGATGTGAAATAACTGGCACTTATTGAGAAGTAAGAGGCTGAACCACCTAAAACATCCTTCACCTCTCCAAAGGGAGTTTTGATGGTATCAAGGGCTATTGAACCAACTGCAATTACATTCATTTTTTCTCAAAATACTTTCCAAGAATTGGTCTCAACTTCTCTATCACATCCTTATTTGCAAGCGATGGATTTGTAACGAATACATCCTTGAGGCTGTAATTGCATTCACAATCTCCGTCATCAATCTTTTCAATGCACCTCTTCAAAAGGGATTTTGCCCTTTCCACATTTTTCGCCATAACATTCAGTATCATCTCCACAGTAACCTTTTCTTCTGATTCATGCCAGCAGTCATAATCTGTTACGAGAGCGAGTGTCGCATAACAGATCTCAGCCTCCCTTGCGAGCTTCGCCTCAGGAAGGTTTGTCATTCCTATTATATCCGCACCCCATTTTCTGAAAAGATTTGATTCAGCCTTCGTTGAAAACTGGGGTCCTTCAATGCATATATATGTTCCTCTTTCATGGGTTTTGATACCCAGTTCTTCAGCAGATGAAATGAGCAGTCTTCTCATTTTTTCACAGAACGGAAAAGCCATTGATACATGTGCTGCAAGACCGGGCTCAAAGAATGTATTTATTCTGTTCTTTGTAAAATCTATGAGCTGGTCTGGAACCACAAAATCACCGGGCTTAATATCCTCCCTCAAACTTCCAACCGCACTTACAGAAAAAATTTTTTTCACCCCGAGAAGTTTAAAAGCAAATATATTAGCCCTGTAGTTTATATGGGATGGTATAAATAAATGCCCCTCAGCATGCCTGCTCAAAAAAGCAATTTCTTTGCCTCCAAGTTTACCTATCACTATTTCAGAAGAGGGACTTCCGTAAGGGGTATCCACCTTCAACCTCTCCTTTACCTCCATTCCCTCCATCCTGTAGAAACCGCTCCCTGCAATTATTCCTATATTCATTTCAAACCTCCTGAGTTTTTAAATATAAAGAAGCTATACTTCCGAGCTGACCGCAGGCTGCATTTATGTCTGCTCCCTTCCTTTTCCTTATGGTTGTGGATATAGAATTTTTCAAGAGTTCCTCCTGAAATTTAAAAATCTCATCGCCCACCGGCTCATACTCACATCCCTCAAAGGGGTTAAAGTTTATGAGGTTCACTTTAAATCTCCTTTTGCTCTTTTTAAGAAGGGAGGCGAGTTTCTTTGCATGCTCTACGGAACTGTTTATCCCCTTTATCATCACATACTCTATCGTAAAAAGGGATTTTGGCGGATGCGGATATTTTTCAATTGCGGACATAATTTCCTCTATCGGATATTTATTGTTTATGGGCATAATTTTTGAACGAATTTCGTTATCCGGAGCATTGAGCGAAATGGAAAGCGAAACCCTCACACTCCTTCCCAGTTCCTCAATAAGATGGGGAATTCCTGCTGTGGAAACTGTAACCTTTCTCGGCGAGAAATTCATCCCCTCTTCGGATGTGATAATTTTGATGGCACGGACGAGATTTTTTAGATTGAGGAGGGGTTCTCCCATTCCCATAAAAACTATGTTTGTGGGTTTTAAACCCGTATCCTTAGAGATAGCTATTATCTGGGAGAGGATCTCAGAACATGAAAGGTTCCTTATGAAGCCAATGCTTCCTGTTTTACAGAATCTACATCCTAAGGGGCATCCCACCTGGGTTGAAACGCATACAGTGAGTCTTTTTCCATCCGGTATGAGAACGCTTTCTATAACCTTTTTATCTTTTAAAAGGAAGGCATACTTTGTAGTTCCGTCTGGGGAGGTAATCTTGTCGCAGACCTCCGGAATGTAGTTTTCAAAATTCTTTTCAAGATATTCCCTCTCCTCCTTTTTTATGTCTGTCATCTCCTTAAAATCGCACACGAACTTCTTGTAAATCCACTTGAATATCTGTCCAGCCCTGTATGATGGAAATCCCTCCTTTTCCAGAACCTCCTTCAATTCTTCATACAATAAATCTTTTATCTCCTGCATATCTCAAGGGAATTAAAGAAATACTTAATCTCAAATTCTGCGCTTTCTTTTGAATCAGAACCATGCACACTATTTCTTTCAATGTTTAAGCCGTATTTCCTCCTTATTGTTCCCTCTTCGGCCTTTTGAGGGTCTGTTGCTCCCATTATCTTTCTCACCCTGTTTATTGCATCTTCCCCCTCAATAACCATTGGAACACAGGCTCCCGATGACATGAAGTCTGTCAAACTGTCAAAAAATGGCTTTCCCCTGTGAACCTGGTAAAATCCCTCTGCCTCCTCTTTTGAAAGTTTGACCATCTTCATCGCAATGACCCTCAAACCATTTTTTTCAAAATGTGATATTATTTCGCCTATCAGGTTTCTCTCAACTGCATCCGGTTTTATTATTACAAGTGTTCTCTCCTTCATAGTATTTAAATAGTGTAAAAACTCTTCATTGTCAAGTGATGTAAAAGATGAAACTTACCCACATCTTAGTGGGTGAGAATTTTACTATTGGCGGGAGGGGTGGTATTATTTTTATATGGAAAAATTAAAGAGTTTTTTGGAGGATTTTAAGGGTTTTAAGGACAAAAGGCTTAGA
>Ga0272445_1002275_pt1 | contig 13394 bp, 16 predicted proteins | sample YNPCB0031_FD_194404 | JGI IMG/M metagenome (GOLD analysis project Ga0272445, IMG submission 194404) | Hot spring sediment microbial communities from Yellowstone National Park, WY, United States - YNP-CB-003-1 | ecosystem: Environmental > Aquatic > Thermal springs > Hot (42-90C) > Sediment... | reverse complement strand
TTCTGTTAAAAATCTTTATGGAGGGGAAATAACACCTGGAGAGGTAACCAGGTATGACATTATCTCTGACTATATTAAAAGAATGAAAGATGAGTTTGATAACAGAGGTAAGGGTATAAAGATCGTCATTGATTCTGGAAATGGTACAGCAGGTCTTGTTGCACCTGAGATATTAAGGCAGATAGGCTGTAGTGTTATAGACCTCTTTTCAGAACCAGATGGAAGATTTCCCGCTCACGAGCCAGATCCAGTTGTCTTGAAGAACCTCACAGTCCTTATAGATACAGTAAAAAGAGAAGGTGCCCATCTTGGAGTTGGTTATGACGGCGATGGAGACAGGATAGGTGTTGTTGGACCTGATGGTGAGATAATATGGGGCGACAGGCTCATGGTCATATTTTCAAGGTCGATCCTGAGAGACAGACCAGGCTCAGCTATTATTGGCGAGGTGAAGTGTTCCCAGACCCTTTTTGATGATGTCAGGGCAAATGGTGGTGTGCCCATAATGTGGAAGACAGGTCACTCATTAATAAAGGCAAAGATGAAGGAATCAGGTGCGGTTCTTGCTGGCGAGATGAGCGGTCATATGTTCTTTGCTGACAGATACTATGGATATGATGATGCCATATATGCAACCCTGAGGCTCGTTGAGATTATAAACAGGTCTCAAGGGAAGTCATTAAAGGAGCTTCTTACAGGTCTTCCAGAGGTTGTCTCAACTCCTGAGATAAGATTTGATTGTCCTGATGAGATAAAGTTCAAGGTTGTTGAGAAGGTTAAAGAGTTCCTCAAAGGCTATGAAGTAATAGACATTGATGGCGTTAGGTTAAATACTCCTGATGGTTGGGGGCTTGTGAGGGCATCGAACACCCAGCCAGCCCTTGTGATGAGGTTTGAGGCAAAAGACCAGATGGGCCTTGAGAAGATAAGAAAAACCGTAGAGGATGCCCTGAAGAAGGCTATGAATTCAGTGCAAAACTAAGCCTACTCTGCCTTAAGCCTTTTCTTTGAGAGATATACTACGCACTCCTCACAGATCCTGCCTGAATTCCTCTGGCAGATCATCCTGTTCAGCTCCCAGCAGGGCTTTGACCTATCTATGAAGGCAGTGCAGGTTTTTCTTCTTTCCTCTGAACACCGGGTAATCTCCCAGCATGGTGCGTATTCAAGGAGCTTCTTTATGCCTTCAATACTTATCTTTTTTCCGTGAATAAGTTCCCTTACACACTGAAGCCACTTAATATCATTTTCTGAATAATATCTATTTTTGTTTCTTCTTGCAGGTTTTATAAGTCCGTGCTTTTCATAAAGCCTGAGGGTCTGTTCAGTAGTTCCAAGGAGGTCTGCTACAACGCCAATGGGATAGAGGGGAAGGCTTTTCTTGTCCTCTTCAGTAAGGGTTTTTATGACTTCCTTTTTCCTTGGCATGAAAATTGATGATTGTAATTATAAACATATTTAAATCTAAAAATGCAAGTACTGTAAAGTCTCTAACTTGCCATTAGATGCCAAACCTATGGTTCTAATCTTTTTATTTCTCCAAGGTTATCAAAATCCTCATCATAACTATATATCTCTTTTATTCCCTCTTCAACCATAAAGCAGTAGTTAAAAATATCTGTAAAAGAGATATTTACTCTGGGGTACATTTCAAGGGCTTTCTCAAATACTGACTTAAAAGATAATTTCAGTCCTCTCAGGTTTAAAATTGGAATTAATAATTCTTTAATTTCCTCTCTGGGCAGTTTATAATAGCTTTGAAGGGTAAAGATTACTTCAAAAATCACTAGTGGAGTGGTTATAGCTTTTTCTTCGTTTTTATCTATTCGTTTTAGCAGTTCTAAAACAGGCGATAAATGTCACATTTAAAGGAGGGGGCAATGTCCTCATCCCGGCCTTCGCGATCGGAAGGACTCAGGATATCCTCTATATACTCAACCGCCTTGTGCGTGAGGGAAGGCTGTATAATATCGATGTCTATATCGACAGCCCCCTCGCTGAAGAGGCGACAAAGGCATACCTTGCCCATCCTGAATGCTTTGACGAGGAGGCGAAGAGGCTCCTCGATACGAGAGCGTCGGGGGATGCCATCAAGCTCCACTTCACCCGATCAGTAGAGGACTCGATGACCTTGAATAAGATTAAATCTAATGCTATAATCATTGCAGGGAGCGGCATGTGCGAGGGCGGAAGGATAAGGCACCACCTGAAACATAACCTCTGGAGGCCTGAGTGCACCGTCATCTTTGTCGGTTTTCAGGCAAAGGGCACTCTCGGCAGGAGGATCATTGATGGCGCAAAGGTGGTCCATATCTTTGGAGAGGAGATAGCCGTGAAGGCAAGGGTCTATACCCTCGGGGGCTTCTCTGCCCATGCCGACCAGAGGGGGCTTCTCGAGTGGCTCTCATCCTTACAGAGATAAACCAACGGTCTTTGTGGTTCACGGCGAGGAGGCAACATCCCTGACATTCTCAGAGGCAATTAAAGAGAGATACGGTTTTGTTACCCGTGTGCCGGAAAGGGCTGAGTCTTACGAATTATGATATGACAGCGGCAAGGATAAAAAAGGATTACCTGAGACCCCTCTTCGATAGACTGAAGGACTCCTTCAGGGTCATAGGCCCTATAGTCGAAAATGGTGTCATAGTGTTAACAGAGGTGGATTTTGACGGAATCCCGAAGGGTCTTTCAGATAAACACGGGCCGGGCCTTTACAGGATCGGCATGGAGAGGGAGGAAGGGATTATCTTTTCTTACACTATCGGGCCCGACTCCTTCAAGCGGTTCCTCCACCCCCCTGAGATAGAGACATTCGGGTTCAGGAGGTCAAAAAAGGGGATGACCCTGATACCACCCTCCAGCAGTCAAAGGCCGATGGCATTCTTCGGAATGCGTGCCTGTGATATTTCAGCCCTCAGACACCTCGACAGGGTATTCCTCGAAGGGCCTACAAAAGACCGCAGTTACGAGATGCTGAGAAGGGACTCGGTGATAATCGCCATTAATTGCCTGCAGCCAAACGATAACTGTTTCTGTAATTCTATGGGCACAGGGCCTGAGGTAAAAGATGGTTTTGACATCGCCATTACTGAACTTGACGATTCCCTTATACTCGAGACACGGACAACCAGGGGTGAGGAACTGATTGTCGGGCTGCCCCTTGATGGGGTCAGCGAACAGGATATGGCCGAAAAGAGGTCAAAGATCGAGGGATGTAAGAAGAAGATAAAGAGGTCTTTACGGGTCAGTGAGCTTCCGTGGCTGATTTACAGGAACCTCGAACACCCGATCTGGGCAGATGTCGCAAACCGATGTCTTGCCTGCGGGAACTGCACACTGGTCTGCCCCACCTGCTTCTGCAGCTCGACCTATGATAGCGTCCAGTTATCAGGGCTTTCAAAAAAGCCAGTCGAGGTATCGGGCAGCAGGATAAGGACATGGGACTCCTGTTTCTCGAAGAACTTTGCAAGGGTGCACGGAGGTAATTTCAGGCCGTCGAGAAGGGCGAGATACAGGCAGTGGATGGCCCACAAACTCGCATACTGGATAGACCAGTTCGGCTCTCCCGGGTGTGTGGGCTGTGGAAGATGCATAACATGGTGTCCTGTGGGAATCGACATCACCCAGGAACTCGAGGCATTGAGGAAGTGATGGATAGGGCCATACCATTTGAGGCGACAATAAAATGGATAAAGAAGGAGACGAGGGATACTGCCACCTATGCCCTGAAGATAAAAAACAGGGAGATACAGAGGGCATACAGCTTCAGGCCCGGGCAGTTCAATATGCTCTACATACCAGGCATCGGGGAATCGCCTGTGTCGATAAGTTCAGCGCCCACAGACCACGACCTGACCCATACCATAAGGGTTGCCGGTGATGTAACAACGGCGATATCGAGACTCAATCCAGGGGATTCAATAGGTGTGAGGGGGCCCTTCGGCAATGGCTGGCCCATCGAGGAGACGGAAGACAGAAATCTTATAATAATAGCCGGTGGTCTCGGCATAGCACCCCTCAGGTCCGTCATAAGGTATATGCTTAAGGGCAGAAGGGGTAAACAATCATCAAGAAGGTCACACCAGGGGATAATACTCTACGGTGCCAAAACACCGAAGGACATCATATTCAGGGATGAGTTTCCAAGGTACAGGGATGCCTTCGATGTATTCCTCACAGTCGATAAAGCCGACCCTGAAGAGTACTGGACAGGCGACATCGGGCTCATAACAGGGCTCCTGAACAGGATAACCCTCAGCCCCCTCAAAACGGTCGTCTTTATGTGCGGGCCAGAGATAATGATGCAGAGCATGGTAAGGGAATTGATACTGAGGGGTATCCCGGGCGAGAAGATATTCCTCTCCATGGAGAGGAATATGAACTGCGGTATGGGCATCTGCGGTCACTGTATGTTCGGCCCTAAATTTGTGTGCAGGGACGGGCCTGTCTTCAGGTTTACAGATATAGAGAATTTCCTGGGGGTAAAGGAGATATGAAGAGGCCCCGAATCGGCATATTCAAATTCACATCCTGCGATGGCTGCCAGCTATCGATACTCAATCTCGAGGAGGAGATATTAGACCTGATCGAGGTATTCGATATAGCCTATTTTCGTGAGGCATCCGACAGGCCGTTAAAGGCCCCATTCTTCATAGCACTCGTAGAGGGTTCGATAACAACGGACAGGCAGCGGAGGGAGATCGTGGAGGTCCGAGAAATGGCGAGATACCTCATCACCATAGGGGCATGTGCCACATCAGGGGGAATACAGGCCCTGAGGAACTGGGCAAGCCTTACGGCCTATAAGAACTACATCTACCCGTCCCCCGATGCCATAAGCGCACTCGCCACATCGACCCCTGTATCAGAGCATGTGTATGTTGACTATGAACTATGGGGATGCCCTATAAACAGAGAAGCCCTGTTAGAAACCCTCGTATCATTTCTGATAGGCAAAAGACCGACGATACCCGGATACAGCCTCTGTATGGAGTGCAAGCACAGATCGATCCCCTGTATCCTCGTCTCTACGGCAGAGCCGTGTCTCGGTCCTATAACGAGGGCAGGCTGCGGCGCCATATGTATCTCCTTCGGAAGGCCCTGTTATGGATGCTTCGGCCCTAAGGAAGACGCCAATATAGAATCCCTCTTAAGACATTTCGAGGCGCTTGGATTAAACCAGAAGGATTGCCTCTTACTGCTCGATAAGATGAACTCATATGCATACAGAAAGGCCCATATCGAACAGGGCAGACGGTGAACACCTGAACCATACCTGAGACTGCACCATGAAGAAGACTATAAGGGTCGATTACCTCTCAAGGGTCGAAGGTGAAGGCGGGGTCACCATCGAGATAAGGGATGGCGCTGTCTCGAAACTCAACATGAAGGTCTTCGAGGCACCCCGATTTTTCGAGGCCTTCCTCAGGGGGAGACCCTACCCCGATATAATCGACTTCACTGCGAGGATCTGTGGCATCTGCCCTGTGGCATACCAGATGAGCTCTGTCCATGCCATAGAAAGGATCTTCGGGGTCGGAATAGAGAGACCCATAAGGGACCTCAGGAGGCTCCTGTACTGCGGCGAATGGATACAGAGCCACGCCCTCCATGTATACTTCCTGCAGGGGCCTGACTTTTATGATGTTGAGAGCGCCTGGGCGGACAAGAGGTATCTCCCAGTCGCCATGAGGGGGCTGAATCTCAAGAAGATCGGCAATCAGATTATTACCATAATCGGCGGGAGGGCGATACACCCCATATCTGTAAGGGTCGGGGGATTTTACAGAACCCCTGGAAGGAGAGACCTCACCTCGCTCCTTCCTGACCTCGAAAGGGCCTATGTGGAGTCATTAAAGGGGATAAAATGGGCATCCAGCCTCCCATTCAATGGAGAGACCCTCCCCGATATAGAGTATGTCTCTCTAAGGCACCCTGAGGAATATCCGATGAATGAGGGGCGCGTCGTCTCAAACAGGGGACTCGACATGGAGATGGATGGCTTTTCAGAATGCCTCCAGGAATATCAGGTCGGATATTCCACGGCCCTCCATTCAGGCATAAAGAGGGATTCATCCATAAGCCCTTATATCGTCGGACCCATCTCAAGGCTCAATCTGAATCACGAGAAACTGCCAGCCGAGATTAGAGGTGTCATAAAGGAATCAGGCATCATGCTGCCCATAAAGAATACAGAGATGGGTATAATCGCAAGGTCTGTCGAGATAGCCTATGCCCTCTATGAGGCGATAAGGATTATAAAGGACTACGAGATGCCTGACAGGGCCTTTACTGACTTTGAACCGAAAGGAGGTGTAGCAACATGGATAACAGAGGCACCGCGAGGTATGCTCATACACACCTATGAGCTGGACGATAGGGGATATGTGAAAGGCTGTAATATTATACCCCCGACATCCCAGAACCTCGGACATATAGAGAAGGACCTGCTCAATTTCATAGAAAACAATATAGGTAAGCCCTCTTATCTCCTCAAAAAGGGGAGTGAAAGGATCATACGGAGCTACGACCCGTGCATCTCATGCTCTGTGCACCTTCTGATGTAAAGGTATCACGAATATAAACCTGCTCCCCCTGCCGTATTCGCTCTCAACCCATATCCTGCCTCCGTGGAGCTCTACAAGCCTCTTTGTGAGGGAGAGGCCGAGGCCTGTGCCTTCATATCTCTTTGTCATGGGTGTTTCGAGCTGCTGGAAGGGCTGGAATAGTATGTCAAAATCCTCAGCCCTTATGCCGATGCCTGTATCGGCAACGGTGATCTCGATGAACTTTCTCATCTCTCCTTCCCGGGGCATGGAGCCTCCATCCTGTGTCTTCCTTGCGCTCACACGCACAGAGCCTCCATCGGGGGTGAACTTCACCGCATTGCTCAGGAAAACCTAAACTGTTACAATATGCTAAAATATAAAACATGAAAGCAAGGGTATACATAACATTAAAAAAGGGTGTTCTTGATCCACAGGGGCGAGCTGTTCAGTCAGGTCTTGAGAATCTTGGCTTCAAGGGGATAAAGAGCTTAAGGGTAGGGAAGCTCATAGAGATAGAGCTTGAGGGTCTCAGTCTTGAAGAAGCCCAGAGCTCCCTTAAAGATATGTGTGAGAGCCTTCTTGCAAATACTGTTATAGAGGATTATCACTTCGAGATAGAAGCTGGTGATACTGTTAGTGGAGAAAGAACAGTCGTTACCGAGAAATGCATTATTGAGCAGGGTAGGGTTATTGCCTGAAAGACCTGAGATGCCTGTAAGGCATTCAATAGAGGTGAGATAGATGTTCGGTGTAGTGGTATTCCCTGGAAGTAATTGTGACCATGACTGTTATCATGTATTAAAACATGTCCTTGGTGTGCCTGCTTATTTTATATGGCATAAGGAAGAGAATATAGATCCTGCTTTTAAGGTAATAGTCCTTCCTGGTGGATTTTCTTATGGAGATTATCTTAGAACTGGTGCTATCGCAAGGTTCTCACCTGTTATGAAGGCTGTCAAGAGGTTTGCTGAAAATGGTGGGCTTGTAATCGGCATTTGCAATGGCTTTCAGATACTCCTTGAGGCAAGGCTACTGCCTGGTGCAATGCTTCGGAACAAGGGTCTCAGGTTTATCTGCAGAGATGTTCATATAAGGGTTGAGAATAACAGGACACCTTTCACAAAGGAATGTAAAGATGGTCAGGTTCTCAGAATCCCCATAGCCCATGGGGATGGAAATTACTTTGCCACACCAGAACTTCTCAGGGAGCTTAATGATAATGGCCAGATAGTATTCCGATACTGTACACAAGATGGTCAGATTACTGATTCAGCAAACCCTAATGGCTCCCTCGAAAACATAGCTGGCATTATAAATAAAGAGGGTAATATCCTTGGAATGATGCCCCATCCAGAAAGGGCATCAGAAGAGATACTGGGTAATACAGATGGCCTTTATATCTTTAAGTCAATGCTCAAGACAGTAGTTGGTGAAGCAAGTAACACTTTTGAGTTAAAACAAGTTGGTGGCGTAAGTAACATTTGAGGTTAGCCCTTTATAGGCAACTCACAATCCCTGAAATTTAATATGACTTCACTGCTATCCAGAACAAATTGGAAGGGGTTTTTAAAATAGGCATAAGGCCTTAAATAGGCTTAAGGCTACAGGCTTTAGGCTGAAGTAAGCGTAGAGCGCATAGCGGGTAGCGAACAGAATAGAGATTTACTCCCTTCACGCTATACGCTATTCGCTACACGCTATAACCTAATCCTTCAGCCTAATTATGCCCATTAAAACTTTATTTTGGACAGGTGTGATTTTGGATGTGATATGACTTCCTTTATTTTTAAAAGGCTTATTGAGATAATACCAGTATTTTTCGGAATTACCCTCATTACATTCGTGGTGATTCACCTTGCACCCGGAGGTCCTGTAGAATCTCAGACAGAGCTGAATATCAAGGTTGGTGCTGAGGCAAGGGAGAATCTGAAAAAACTCTATGGTCTTGACAGGCCCATTCATGTCCAGTATCTTGACTGGATGAAAAGGTTTATGAAACTGGACTTTGGAGAGTCCTTCATTGACCAGAGGAAGGTTATAGATAAGATTAAAGAAAGAGTTCCCATAACACTTGCTATTAATATCATATCTATGACCATAATCTTTCTCTTTGCCATCCCCATAGGTGTAATCTCTGCATGGAAGAGGCATTCCATCTTTGACAGGATAACAACAGTATTTGTCTTTGCAGGTTTTTCTATCCCCCACTTCTGGCTTGCCCTTTTGTTGATGATCCTTTTTGGTGTTGAACTCGGTTGGTTCCCTATATCTGGGATCCAGAGTATAGAGATAGCAGAGATGAGTTTCCTTGAAAGACTCGTCGATATCGCAAGGCATCTTGTCCTTCCTGTGTGTGTTGCCACCGTTGGTGGACTGGCAGGACTTTCCAGATATGCCAGGTCAAGTATGCTTGAGGTGCTGAGGCAGGATTATATTAGGACTGCAAGGGCAAAGGGTCTTCCAGAAAGGGTTGTTATCTTCAGGCACGGTCTCAGAAATGCCCTCCTGCCTGTTATAACAATTCTTGGACTTTCTGTCCCTGGCCTTATAGGTGGGAGTGTTATATTCGAGACTATATTTGCTATTCCAGGAATGGGACAGCTTTATTATTCCTCTGCAATGGCGAGGGATTATCCTACAGTCATGGGTATGCTTGTAATAATCGCCTTTCTTACACTCCTTGGTAACCTCCTTGCAGATATTGCCTATGCTATGGTTGATCCGAGGATAAGGCTTGGTGGAAAAGGTGGCGGAAGTAACATTTAATATAATAGTATCACTGAAAAGAAATCCTGTAGCATTCCTTGCCCTTCTGATAATTTTGTTTTTGTTTTTCCTTTCCATTTTCGCACCTTTTATTGCACCCTATTCTCCAACAGAGATAGATGTGGATAATGTCCTTTCACCACCAAGCCTCACCCATCCCCTCGGTACAGATGAGCTCGGCAGGGATGTCCTTTCAAGGATGATTTATGGTGCCAGGGTCTCTCTTTCTGTAGGATTTATAGCAGTAGGCATCGCAATTCTTATCGGTACACTCATAGGTTCAATCGCTGGTTATTATGGCGGAAGAATTGACTCTATCCTTATGAGATTTGTTGACATCATGCTTACATTCCCAACAATATTTTTGATTCTTGCTATTGTAATAATAGTGGAACAGAGCATATGGACCATAATGGCTGTTATTGGCCTTACAGGCTGGATGGATGTTGCGAGGCTTGTAAGGGCAGAGTTTTTGAGCCTGAAGGAGAGGGAGTTTGTTCAGGCTGCAAGGGCCCTCGGTATTAATAATGCAAGAATCATATTCAGACATATCCTTCCAAATGCCCTTGCACCTGTATTTGTTGCAGCTGTCTTTGGAATTGCAGGTGCGATACTTACAGAGTCTGCCCTTTCATTCCTTGGATTCGGAATAAGGCCTCCTGAGCCGAGCTGGGGAAACATCCTGAGTTCAGGAAAGGACAACATAGAGGTTGCCTGGTGGCTCTCTGTATTTCCAGGTCTTGCTATATTTATAACCACTCTGAGTTATAACCTCCTTGGAGAGGCCCTGAGGGATAGTCTTGACCCAAGACTCAGGGAGATTCGTTAACAGAGGTCCGATCTCAGAATTCAGAAGTCGGATTTTGAGGAAAATTTTTCCTTAGGTTCTGATTTCTGACCTCTGACATCTGACCTCTGTTTTTCTCCCTTATTGCTCCACTCTTCAGCTAACTCCTTAGCAACTCTTTCCATGGTTAAATAAAGATTTTTTGTAATGGCAGTCTTTGCCGATTGAAGGAAAAAGGGTAATTTTATTGAATCAGCGATTAACCTTGTTTCGATATTATAAAGATGAAGAAGCTCGAGTATAATTTTCTTAAAACCTTCCTGCCTGTAGATGAGATTTATTGTTTCATATAATTCACTATGATTCTCCCAGTTGTTGAGAATATCACAGACAATACCAGCAAGAAACTTTATCCTCTTCTTTCTGATATCTGCGATCTCTTTATATGAGAGATTTATGGATAGAGGAAGGGATTTAGTCTTTTTCAGGAATTCTTCATCTATCTCCTTTGTCTTCTGAAATATATCATCAAATTCCTTTTCAGAGACCTTCTTTTCAAGCACATAGGCATTGAAGACAAGCTTCATGGTGAGGATGTCTTTTTTAATCTCCTTTTCCACATTTTCATCAAGGAATCTTGATACAGCGGGAAAGAGGATATTGAAAAAAGGCTGAGACTTCAGGGCTTCTATGGTCTTTTTGCTGAAGGTGTGCATAAGAAGACTGTATTCATCTGAGAGGGCCTTGAGCTTATGAGATTCCATCATTCCTTACTTAATGTCTCTTCCAATATCATGTAACCACCGCAGGGTGTATCTGAAAGGCCTGCGTAGAAGTCACAATCATTTTTTCTGAATTTGCATTTATTGCAGAAAAGGTCACGGAGATAATCTGAGAGGCTTTCTGCCTCCAGCACTTTAAATCTTATCTTTACAAGACTTCTCAATTCTTGTGGGGTAATGTTAAGCCTTAAGACCTCGTAAGAACCACACATAAACTCTTCTTTGCCCGGCCTGTAATATCTGCAATAGCCTTTGCATATTATCTCTGTATAGAGTGGATTCTTCATTTCTATGCCCTGTTTGCAGGTCTCAGAGATATGATCTGCCAGGTCTTTTCATCAATCTCGTCCAGATATTCACTTATCTTATATGTCCAGCCGCAGGACCTGCAGCGCAGATAAACAGTCTTTCAACCCGCCACAAGCTCAATAATTCCATTACAGTATCTGCACCTCATATTTTATTTATTATAACCCATAGGTCACACCTGACTGTTACTTCGCCACCAATCCAAAAAAGCCCTGTGAGATAATTTAATTTTGCATCTGGGGTTGGATAAATTCAACCTGAGGTTCTATCAGTAATTCTGGGAGGCAATCCCTTGACAGTCAGGCTCTGGTTTGATATTATGCATGTATGAGAGAGGCATTAAGATATCTGAAAAACGCAGAGGAGATAATAAAAAAGGCTCCTCGAGAGGGAAACACCTATACTGACCTTAAGCCTGTGAGGGAGGCAATGGGGATAGCTTATCTTGCAGTCCTTGAGGCAATAAATGAGTATCTTATTACAAAAAAGGGTTTAACAAAAAAAGGGCTTCCTAAATCAGTTGATGCCTATAGGATAGCCCTGCGGAAGCATGTTGCGACTCATAATGGAAAGTTAATCAGGGAATTCGAGATGCTCTATGACGCTTTACATATAGCAGGATATTACAGGGGTCTTATTTACAATGTAGATATGGTTAAAGATGCCCTGAAGGCTGCGAGGGCATTTATTGAGAAGATAAAGTAAGGGAAAGTAATTACTTCTATCCAAAAATTAGGGAGTGTCCCCATTTTAATGTTATAAATATATAAAGATTAAAGGAGGAGTGGCCATGAAAGTAGCTGATCTAAGCATAGATGAGTTTAAAGAATTAATCAGCAAAGTAATAGAAGAAAAAATAAGAGAGTTAGTTGACCCTGATTACGGACTTGAACTAAGAGAAGATTTTGTTCATGCCCTTGAAAATTCCATTGCATCTAAAGAAAGGGTATCCTTTGAAGAGGTAAAAAAAGACTTGGATTAAGTTAATTAAATGCCTTATCTGGTTAATCTTACCCCTCAAGCTGAAAAGGATTTAGCTCGTCTTGACAAGATTGTAGCTCAAAATGTCGCAAATAAAATAGACTGGCTTCTGGCCCTTATGACGACTCACTCACCTCTACTTTTAAGGATCAGCAGCTTCCCTCCCTCCCCCTTTTAAGGCTCTTAAGCTGGTAGTTTTATAAATACATAAAATAAAAAAATTAGACAAATCAAAAATCCTTTATGTTAAAATAAAATTTCAAATAACCTGAAATCAGGTTACTTGTAGTAAAGTTGTTACTCTTGGTAGCATGTTCAGGAGGTAATTATGAAAGTAGTTCAAGAGTTGTTCAAGAGTAGTTCAAAAATCGAAGAATTAAATGACGAACTTATAGACCTCAGCTATAAGGGTGCGGCAGAGGTTCTTACACCGGAACAGAAAAGAAGGGGCCTCCTCATCCATGCCCTTCAGGAGATACAGAAGGAATACAACTATCTTCCAGAGGATGCCTTAAGACAGCTCTCAAAGAAGCTCCAGATCCCCCTTGCTGACATATATAGCACCGCCTCCTTTTATAAACACTTTTATTTTAAGCCTCGAGGAAGGAATGTTGTCTGCGTATGTATGGGAACTGCCTGTCATGTGAGGGGTGCCTCGAAGGTTCTTGATAAGCTTATGGAGACCTTTAAGATAAAAGAAGGAGAGACCACGCCTGATCTATCCATTACCCTCGAGACAGTTGGATGTGTTGGCTGTTGTGGTCTTGCACCTGTGGTTACAATAAATGAAGAAGTTATAGGGTCTGTTGGACCTCAAAAGATTGACGAGATAATTCAGAAGGTAAAATAGGAGTGTCTATGGAAAGACTGAAGAGCATAGAAGAGCTAAGAAGGCTAAGAGAAAGGCTTCAGGCTGAATTTTACAGTGAGAGGCCAAGGGCAAGGGTTTGTTGCGGCACTGCCTGTCAGGCAACAGGCTCACTGAAGGTCATAGATACCCTTCAGGAAGAGGCAAAGTCAAGAGGGATTGACCTTGAGATAGTAAAGACAGGCTGTCAGGGTATGTGCCAGAGGGGTCCAAATCTCAGGATAGAGCCCCATAATATCTATTACCAGAGGGTTACCCCTGAGCATGCCAGGTGGCTCGTTACATATACCCTTGCTGGAGGCAGACCATACAGGCAGAGTCTTTACAGAGAAGATATCATGCATGAGCCTATT